>Ga0207134_1091_pt1 | contig 26804 bp, 23 predicted proteins | sample Alteio_BWMinHeat_12_FD_153527 | JGI IMG/M metagenome (GOLD analysis project Ga0207134, IMG submission 153527) | Enriched cells from forest soil in Barre Woods Harvard Forest LTER site, Petersham, Massachusetts, United States -... | ecosystem: Environmental > Terrestrial > Soil > Temperate forest >... | reverse complement strand
CCGTCCACCTCCAAATGGAGGCGCCAGGACCTGGAGCCATCGGACGCAGCCGCCATGAAAGGGAAGCGATATGTCGGCACGCAGGACAGGGTCACACAACTTTCGGTTTTCAAGCAGTGGATCGTTGCGCGGGCGGGTCAGGGATTCCTTTTGGACACCAAGACAGGATTCGTTAGGAATTTAAGAGAGGTGTTCGGTGATGAAATGCCGATGGTACTATCCGGAACAAATGAGGAGGTGGAACAAAGCTGGATGGATCGGTTTCGTGGGTTGTTTAAGAAGGAGGATGAGCCTGTGTCGCTCCCCAAGGCCAGGACTGTGTTTGGCATGCTTCGAGCTTCCGTCTCGGACGTTTCGGGATTCTGGCTGGCAAGCTCGGAGGGCTTGTGGCATTTCGATCCGGCATCGGGAAAGCCGGAGAAAATTTCTGGACCGGAAATTCCGATCAGCGCACTCGCCGATGATGGTTCGCATCTGTGGGTAGCCATCAGCGGCAAAGAAAACGAAATGCTTCTTCTCGAGAAGAAAACGAAAAAATGGGTCGCGCGTTTCAAGATACCCGCTGAAGCGGCTGCCATCGCGGTTTCCGATACGCGGCTCTGGGTCAGCACCACCGAGCAAGTCAATCGACTCATCGAAATCGATAAGACGAGCCTTGTCCCAGCTCTCGCGTCCAAGAACGCCGACGAGTCGTCTCTAATGATTGCTGTCTGGTTAGGAGACCTCGATCGGGTCCAGTCGCTGGTGGAAAAGGGAAGCGACGTCAAAGCCGCCACAGCCAACGGATGGACGCCGCTCATGGCGGCGGCGCGAAGTGGTCACCCGGACGTGGCAGCTTATTTGATCAAGAAAGGTGCGGACGTAAATGCCATGAAAACCGATCACTCGATGTCGGCGCTCCTTGCCGCCGCCGAAATGAACCGTCCAGAAATGATCGCGCTTCTCGCGTCGGCTGGAGCGGACGTTAATACCATTCATGCAAACGGAAAAACAGGTCTGATGGCCGCTGCCGGAGGCGATCTATTTGAATCGATCGGCGCCTTGGTCAAGGCGAAGGCGGACGTCAATGTGTCTGACAAAGAAGGTTTTTCCGCATTGATGCGCGCGGTCGAGGTCAATCACCCGGAAACCGCCGGCCTATTGATACAGGCAGGCGCGGACGTCGGCGTGATCGGGAAGGATGGCACGACGGCTCTGATTCTCGCCTCCCGGCTTAACCAGCCCCCCACCGTAAAACTTCTCCTGCTTCATGGAGCCGAGGTGAACGCCCAGGATTCGCACGGCCAGACCGCATTGATGTTCGCCGCTCAAAACGGATACGCATCCATTGTACAGGAACTTCTGAGCAAGAGCGCTGACGTCAACCTCCGAAACTCGGACGGGCTGACCGCGCTCTACGGCGCGTTGTCCACCGGGCACTCGGAAATCGCCGAAGTCCTGATGGCAAAGGACACTGATATCAATGTGTTCGGCACGCTTGGAATGAATCTCCTTACATTAGTCGTTGGGAGAAACGACACGACGATGGCGCGAAAGCTCATTGAGCGTGGCTTTGACCTGAAGAGGGAAATCATTATCAACGAGTGGGATGGCAAAAAACATATTGAATACCATTCGACCGCCGGGGGCATGGCGTTAGTGGCTGCCGCAAGCCAGGGAAACCTGGAGTTGATCCGCCTGTTGCTCGATCGGGGCGTGGATGTGAATTCGCGAGGCCTCATGGGCCGCACCGCGTTGATGTACGCGGGCGATTACGGCAAGGAAGAGGTCGCGCGGTTTCTTCTCTCCAAGGGCGCGGACCTCCGCGCTACCGACCCACGCGGGAGCAATGCCATGCAACTCGCGCGCAATCCGAAGACCGCCGAATTGTTCAAACAAGCCATGGACGCAGCCGGGAATAAACCCCATGACAGCAACCAAGGCGGCAATTCCTGGGCCGCAAGTTTCAGACTGATAAAGGCCGTCAAGCAAGGAGACGCATCGGCGGTAACCAAGGCGCTGAATGATGGCGCCGACCCGAACGTCCAGAATAAGGTCGACGAAAATAACGAATGGCCGCTCCTTTTGCTGGCTTCGGACAAAGGTCAGACGGATATCGTGCGCGCGCTCCTGGACAAAGGCGCAGACATCAACGCAAAGGGCCCCAAAGGCTGGACCGCGCTGATGCAGGCCGCCGGCAGCGGCCACCTCGAAACAGTCAAGCTACTCGTGGAACGCAAAGCCTTCGTTCCCGCTGAAAACGATGTTCGAGAATCCGCGCTTTCCCTCGCACAAGCCCGGGGGCACTCCAACGTTGTAGCTTTCCTTGAACCGGCTCTTAAAAAACAGGACTACCAGCCGATTTTTGAAGCGGGCATGAATGTGAAATTCAAGGAAATGCTCGAGGAACTCCTCAAGGAAGGTTACAACATTGATGCCATCGACGAACAAGGCAGGACGATGTTGTGTCGAGCGGCGTTTTCCGGATGGAAGGACAAAACGGAGTATCTTGTCGCTCATGGGGCGGACGTGAACCACGCCGATGCTTACGGCCAGACACCTTTGATCATGGTCATCAACCCAAGTGGGGTCGAGGATTTCGACGTCGCGAAGATCCTCATCAAAGCAGGAGCGAACGTGAACGCACGAGACAAGTCCGGCAACACACCCCTGTCATCGGCCCGGCGGCTCAAGAACCCCACGCAGCGCGATGCCGTCGTGAAAATGCTTCAGGACGCGGGAGCGAAGGATTGATGCAACCTGACATGAACTCCGTGAGAAAGAAGTGGCTGCCGGTTGTAGGATTGCTCATCGCCTGCCTCGCGGTGAGGGGCCAAGAACCAGAAAAATCAGTGGAACCGCAGGATGAGACAGGCTGGACACCGCTCATCAAGGCGCTCAGACACCGGGAAAAAGAGAAGGCGCTCGAACTCATCCGGCAAGGAGCCGATGTGAATGCATGGACTCCCATGGGATCTTCGACGTTGAGCTTCTCTACGGAATTGGGGGATGTCGATCTTGTTAAAAAATTGCTCGAAGCGGGAGCCGATCCGAAGAAGTGCGGGGATGCGTTGTTGATAGCGTCACAATACGACCACCTTGATATTGTAAAACTACTTTTATCGAAAGGGGCGGATGTCAATTATCAATCCCAGAAATTGGAGTCGAAGGGTCTCAGCGCCGTCTTTACCTCGGCTGCGAATGGAAAGACCGATGTGCTCAAGTACCTGCTGGAATCCGGAGCCAACACGGAGTTGCTGAACAAGGCCGGAGATACGCCATTGATGGAAACCTCCAAACGGCCGCTGCCGGAATCTGTGAAACTCCTGATCGAGCACAAAGCCAACGTGAATGCCAAAGGTCCGCGCGGACACACGGCCTTGATCTATGCCGGTTACAACGGCCAGGTTGAAAATATCAAACTTTTGCTGGCGGCCGGGGCGGAACCAAACGCCACTGCCAACGACGGGGAAAACAGCCGGCCTTACAGCGCTCTCGATCTGGCCGAACAGGAAGGCCACCCCGAGGCGGCTGAAATTCTAAAAAAGGCGGGTGTCAAACCTGGGTCAGCGCTTGCCGATGAATTGGTCGTCGCGTCAGAGGCCGGTCAGTATGAGATGGTGAAGGCGCTGATTTCGAAAGGCGCAAAAGTGAACAGTCCTGATTCTCATGGCGCCATGGCTCTGCCGACGGCCGTCCTGTTCCGGCAGACAGAAATCGTAAAACTTCTCCTGGACGAAGGCGCCGATCCAAACGGCGCCTCGTACGACGCAAACGGCTCGCAACTCGGCTTGCCGCTCGCTCTCGCGGCAAGTCAAGATGACGTCGAGATCGTTAAATTACTTCTGGCGAAAAAGGCCAATCCCAACTCAACAAGTTTCGATGGCACCACCGCGCTGGCGATTGCAACGAAACGCGCACAAACCGAAATTGTGAATGTATTGAAAAGCGCGGGGGCCGTTTCCGGAAATGAGAAACCTCCACAGCCCTCCGAACTTCTTTTCATGGCGGTTTCGGAAGGGAAGCTGGAAAATGTAAAATCGCTTCTCGAACATGGCACAAATCCGAACGTATATGATTCCTTCGGCTCAACACCGCTGTTGCGTTCACTCAACAATCAACAGAGGGAACAATTTGAAAGTGCGAAACTCTTGATCGCACATGGCGCGGATGTGAACGATCCCGGAAAAAAGTACGACGTGCCTCCCCTTTTCTTCGCTTGCAGCTACACGATTCCGGATGACGCGTCGCTGGTGATTCTCATGCTCGAAAAGGGAGCCAAAGTGAACGCAAAGGGGTCCCGGGGAGATACGCCGCTGATGGGCGCGGCTCACTATGGCAATACTCAGATTGTCCGAGTCCTGATCGAGAAGGGAGCGGATGTGACCGTCAAAGACAACGAGGGCAACACGGCGTTGTCGATCGCCACCAAACGGGGTCATGCCGAAATTATCCGGCTGCTCGAAGCCGCGGGAGCAAAGGAATAGGTGCGATAGGAAATGAAAACACAAACCATGCTTTCATTCGTGGGACTCGCCATCGTTTGTCTGACGGCAGTGGGTCAAAACGCTCCGCCGACACAGCCCGTGGATGAAACAGGATGGACGCCTCTCATGAAGGCGCTCCATCACGGCGAGAAGGAAAAAGCGCTTCAGATAATCGAGCAGGGGGCCGATGTCAACGCACGAGGTCCCAAGGGATCCTCAATGCTCCGATTTGCCGCGTCCCTTGGAGATATCCAGGTGGTGCAACAAATGCTGGCGAAGGGAGCCGACGCAAAAAAGGGCGGCGATGCAGTGGTGGTGGCGGCGGAACATGGCCGACTTGAGATCATAAAATTACTCGTGGTGAATGGCGCGGATATCAACTATCAGCTCGACAGCCATCCCGGGCCAGAGGGCCATTGCGCACTGCTGACTTCGGCTGCGAATGGGCAGATCAGCGTTCTTAAATATCTGCTGGAATCGGGAGCCAAAATGGAGGTGACCAACAAATTTGGAAATACACCGCTGATGGAAACCGCGAAACATCCCCAGCCGGAAGCCTTGCAACTTCTGATCGCTTATAAGGCCAACGTAAATGCCAAGACGCCGCAGGGACACACGGCCTTGATTTATGCCGGTTACAATGGCCAGGTTGAGAACCTCAAAATACTGCTGGCCGCCGGGGCGGATCCAAAGGCGACGGCCAACGAGGGCCTCTCGGATTTTAACGCACTGGATGTGGCCTTGGAACAGGGTCATCCCGAAGCTGTTGAAATACTGAAACAGGCGGGCGTCAAACCCGCTCTGGGTGCGACAGACGATTTAATCAACGCAGCGCGGTCCGGCCAGCTTGACATGGTCAAGATGCTGATCTCAAAAGGCTCAAAGGTCGATCAACCCGACCGCTTTGGCCGAACAGCATTGTATGCGGCCGTCATGTCTCGCCAGAAGGAAGTCGTTCAGTTCCTCCTGGACGAAGGAGCAAATCCAAATGGCAACCCGGACCACGATGGCTCCCCGCTCGCTTTTGCGGCAACCCAGAATGACCTGGAGATTATCAAGCTCCTCCTCGCAAAGAAAGCGGATCCGAACGCTAAGATTTTCAATGGCATGACCAGCAAGACTGCTCTGGCCATCGCCACGGAGCGGGGACAAACCGAGATCGTCGAACTCCTCAAAAATGCGGGAGCCATTTCCGGCAATGAGAAACCCCCGCAACCCGCGGATCTTCTCTTTATGGCGGTCAACGAAGGAAACGTTCAAAAGGTAAAATCGCTTCTGGAAAAGAATACGAGTCCCAATGTGTACGGCCCCCTGGGCTGGACTCCCCTGCTCTACGCGCTTAACAACCGGCAGCCAACTAAGTTTGAAATCGCAAAACTCTTGATTGAGCATGGCGCGGACGTGAACGATCCAGGAAAACACAACAACGGTCCTCCGCTTGTTTCTGCTTCAGGCTACACCATCCCCGACGACCCCTCGCTTGTCAGATTGATGATTGAGAAGGGAGCCAAAGTGAACGAGAAGAGTTCGTTCGGGTACACAGCACTGATGAGCGCGGCTGGCGCCGGCAACACACAAATCCTGCGGCTCCTCCTCGAAAAAGGAGCGGACGTCACCCTCAAGGATGAGGATGGGAACACCGCGTTGTCGATCGCTACGAAACAGGGTCATGCCGAAATCGTCCGGTTGCTCAAAGTCGCCGGCGCGAAGGAATGACTGGCGGGCGCTGTCAATCCCTCCCCTAATCTGCTTGCCTTTGGGGCCTTTTTTGGGCAGGAATCCGCCACGAATATGCCCCATCCGTTCTCTTCGGGTATGATTTTCTGCAAGGATTCCGCGTCATCCGGTGACGGGGGTTTGCGTGACACTTTGTCCCCAATCTTGATGTTTGAATAATATCCCTGTTTTGAACATCCAACTCTCCATTCGCTCCGTACTTTGCTTAAACCCAATGATCTTCTCCCCAAATTTTAAAAAAACACTTTTGACCGTTCCGCTCCGCACTCGGGTGGAGTCGAGGAACGTTCAAAGCAACAAAAACAAAAGGAAATGATACCCATGACCAAGACAACGAAAGCCCTCATCGCGACGGCGGCCGTGGCCGGCCTGCTCTCCGGCGCGCTCGTCTCCAAATCCAGCGCGTCCAGCATCAACGGCAAAGCCGGCGTAAAAGCCTACAAGGCAGACCCGAAGGCCAATGCTTGCAAAGGCAAGAATGATTGCAAAGGCAAAGGCGGCTGCAAGACCGGCGACAACGGCTGCAAAGGCAAGAACTCCTGCAAAGGCAAGGGCGGTTGCAAATCCAGCTAAGCTAAGGAGTCCGCATGCTTCTTCTTTGTCGTGGTGGATCGGGAGGCGACTCCCGGTCCCCGCGACAGGGAGAAGATTTTATATTCAAAATTCAAGATTCAAAAAGCAACCAGCCTAACGCGGATCTTGAATATTGAATTCGTAATTTTGAATTAAAAGAGAATGCCCGCCAACCGCTTTAACGGACAGACCAATCTCGGCATCGGCATAGGCCTGCGCATTCCGCACTACCAGCACATCCTGACGAAGAAGCCTGTCGTCGACTGGTTTGAAATCATCTCCGAAAACTACATGTGCGACGGCGGCCGGCCGCTCCACATTCTCGATCAGATCCTTGAGCAATACCAGGTCGTCCAGCACGGGGTCTCGATGTATTTCGGCTCCGCTGACCCGCTCGATCGGGAGCATTTAAAAAAACTTAAGCGCCTCGTAAAGCGCACCAAAACGCCGTGGCTTTCCGACCATCTCTGCTGGGGAAGCATCGACGGCACTTACACTCATGACCTTTTGCCAATGCCCTACACGTTCGCAGCCGCGAAAAATACCGCCAGGAAAATCCGGCATGCGAGCGATTTTCTCGAAGTGCCGATCGCCGTCGAAAATGTGAGCAGCTATGCCGAGTTCCACGCGTCGGACATGACGGAGTGGGAGTTTCTCTCCGAAGTCGTCGAGCTGGCCGACTGCGGCATCTTACTCGATGTGAACAACATCTTCGTCTCGTCGATGAACCACAGTTTCAATCCGAACGACTATGTCGATAACGTGCCTCACCACCGCGTCGCCCAAATCCACATCGCCGGTCACACCAAGTACGAAAAATACATCCTCGATACCCATGACCATGCGGTCATCGATCCGGTTTGGAAACTTTACTCCCGCGCAATCAAGCTCTGCGGAAATACGGCAACCCTTTTGGAATGGGACGCACACATCCCCTCCTTCGACGAAGTCCACCATGAAGCACTCAAAGCAAATCGCTTTATCCAGAAGCTCGAGCAAGAGCCCGCAGCGGTTTAGGGCCGATTCGCATCGCGCCCTCAAGCAGCTGCAGCGGCGGATGGCCGATGCGGTGATGAGGCCTTTGACGCCCCGGGCGGCGATGCAGAAAACGTGGATCGATGGCCAGCCAACGAAGAACATCGCCGCCGAATTCATCAAGCCAAACGATCGGGTTGATTCTTTCGAGCGATTGGAGATCTACAACAAACAATACTGGTTCCGGCTTCTGGATTCGCTCGATGATGATTACCCGGGCCTGCGCGCCGTGCTCGGCGAAAAGAAGTTCGTGCAAGCTTGCGAAAAATACATCGAGCGCCACCCTTCCACCTCTTTTACTCTCCGCAATCTTGGCCGCCATCTTGAAAAATTTTTGCGCGGCAAACCTGACCTGACCACGCCGCATCACGAGCTCGCACTCGACATGGCCCGTTTTGAGTGGGCACAGGCGGAAGCTTTCGACAATGAGGGCCTGCCCGTCCTCAGCGAAGATGACCTGCACCGCAAAGACCCGTTGAAACTCCGGCTCCGTCTACAGCCTTATGTGATGCTGCTGGAGTTCGACTACCCGGTGGATGATTTCCTGATTGCCGTAAAAAAAGGCGGGCTGGGACGCGGCGAATCAAGCAACACGATCGAGCTGGATCGCGAAACCCGGAGCTCGAAGCGGCCGCGGCTTCCAAAGCGGGCCAAGACCTGGCTTGCGGTCCACCGCCACGACAACGACCTCTATTATAAGAAACTTGAGCCAGAAGCCCACCGGATCCTGATCAACCTTCGCAAGGGCATGACGGTTGAAAAGGCGTGCGCGAAGGCACTCGAGAAGACTTCTGATGCCAATGTGAATTGGCCGGAAAAAATAAAGGAATGGTTCCAGCTTTGGACCACCCTCGGATGGTTTGTTCGATTTTAAATTTTTGAATATTTGAGAGAAGGCAACATGGAATGTTTGAAAAAACTTTACGGAATTCTCGTCTGCGTTGGAAACAAACTTCAATGCCCTGTTTTGCTTCTAGTTCGCCTTGCGTGGGGCTGGCAGTTTTTCGAGGCGGGCAAGGGAAAACTCGAAGACATACAAAAGCCGATCGGTTTCTTTACAGAGCTTCACATTCCCCTGCCGAAGTTGAGCGCCTACATGGCGGGTTCCACCGAATGTTTTGGCGGACTTCTCCTGATGCTCGGTTTGGGCTCCCGCCTCGTCTCAATCCCGCTGGCTTTCACGATGGTGGTGGCTTACCTGACCGCCCACATCGACACGGTTAAAACGATCTTCTCCAAACCCGACGACTTCCTTGGGGCGCCGCCGTTTCCCTTCCTGATCGCTGTGCTCATCATCCTGGCCTTTGGACCCGGCAAGATCTCGCTGGATGGCGCCATTGATCAGTTTTATTTGCGAAGGAAGAACGATTAGTTTTCTTTTTCCTTCGGGCAGCAGGTGATGTAAGGTTTCGCAATCCCGCGCGGTGCGGGGGACGTATGGCTGTCATCATCCGAACCGTCGTTCTAGTCATCCTGGGGACCGTTCTCTCTTCTCCCTGTCTGCGCGCTGCCGACCGGACAAACGAAAAGGGAGGCATCCATTGGGAGCCATGGTCGGATTCGATCTTTGAACGGGCGAAGAAGGAGAACAAATTCGTCCTTCTCGATCTGGAAGCGGTCTGGTGCCACTGGTGCCATGTGATGGACGAGAAAACCTACGGCGACCCGAAGGTCATCCAGGCAATCCAGTCTAATTATATCGCCGTCCGCGTCGACCAAGATTCGCGGCCCGATCTTTCCAACCGCTATGAGGATTACGGATGGCCGGCGACGGTCGTGTTCAAACCGGATGGCAGCGAGATCGTGAAGCGCAGTGGCTTTCTCCCGCCTGAGGAAATGACTTCCATATTGAAAGCGATCGTCAAGGACCCAACTCCCGGGCCATCGGTCGAGCCGCCAAAAACAATCCACTTCACGCAAAACACATCGCTCTCGCCGGAGCTCCGGAAGGAACTGAACGGGAAACTTGTGCGTGGCTACGATTCAAAGATGGGCGGCTGGGGCACCGGCGGGCAGAAATTCCTCGAATGGGACAACATTGACTATTGCCTGACGCTGGCCGCGTTGGGCAATTATCCCGCCGAACGCATGGCCCGGCAAACGCTCGCCGCACAGACCAAACTGATCGATCCGATTTGGGGAGGCGTTTACCAGTACTCCACCGACGGCGACTGGGATCATCCCCATTACGAAAAACTGATCCAGTTTCAGGGCGAAAACATGCGAATCTACGCGAAGGCGTTTTGCCTTTGGAACGATATGACCTACCTGCAGGCAGCGCAGGACGTTCATCGTTTTGTGACCGATTTTCTCACAAGTCCGGAAGGCGCATTTTACACGAGCATGGACGCCGACCTGGTTCCGGGTCAGCACGCCGAGGGGTACTTTGAGCTGGGCGATGCCGAGCGCCGCAAAAAGGGGATTCCTCGCATTGATAAGCACATCTACTCACGTGAAAACGGCTGGGTGATCTGTGGTCTCGCGGCGCTCTACGGAGCCATCGGCGGCGATCCATACCTCGAAGAGGCGACGAAGGCATCGGACTGGATCATCGCCAACCGCTCACTCCCCGGAGGCGGATTCCGGCATGATGCCTCGGACCCGTCGGGGCCGTATCTTGGAGACACACTTCAGATGGGCCGCGCATTTCTTATGCTCTACACGGCCACGGCAAATCGAAAGTGGCTCAGCCGCGCGGAAAAAGCCGCTGTCTTCATCGAGAAACATTTCAAGGATAAGGCAGGCTATGCCACCGCTGACATGAAAACCTCCGGCATCCACCGACCCGCCCCCCAGCTCGATGAGAATGTCATCATCGCGCGATTTACCAATCTCCTCTTCCATTACACCGGAAACCAAAACTATCGGGCCATGGCGGAACACGCGATGGCCTATCTTTCGACACCTGACATTGCCCGCTCCAGAGGGTACTTTGTTGGAGGCGTCCTGCTCGCGGACCGTGAGCTCTCTTCAGTTCCGCTCCACATCACGGTGGTAGGCCCCAAGAACGATCCCATCGCCATCGCACTTTTCACCTCGGCCACGAGTTATCCGGGGACTTATAAACGCGTTGAATGGTGGGATAAAAGCGAAGGTCCGCTTTCCAATCCGGACGTGGAATATCCAAACCTGAAAATCTCCGCTGCGTTTATTTGCACGAATACCAGCTGCTCATCGCCCGTCTTCAAAGCAGACGAACTTCGCGAACGAATTGACCAGGCCCTGAGAAAAAAATAGGCGGCCCGTCTAAAACAGGCCGCCTTTTTTTCCCCATCTGAAATGGAGGCAGGGTGCGTTTGGACTTTATCTTACTTCAACCCATTTATCGCTCACTTTGGCAACACTTCCCTTGTGCGCATCAGGAATCGAGTACACGCCCTTCCAGTACTTCTTGCTGTCGTTGTCGTAGATCATGTATTTGTTCGGACTCACTTCGTAGGCATAGTAGCGAGGCGCCTTTTCGCGCTTGGTGTTGTCCTGCGCGAGAACCTGCCGGTCATTTTGCTCCTGCTGCTCGGCAATCTTCTTCTGCTCGGCAGTCTCCTCGTCCTCGATCTGCGAGCCAATCAGGTAGCCGCTTGCCGCGCCGATCGCGGAACCCGCGAGAGCGCCGATCCACCAACCGTCAGAGCCGCCAGCCAGTCCGCCGATCAATGCGCCTGCACCCGCGCCGGCACCGGCGCCGTAACCGGTACTTTCCTCTGTCGTGGAACACCCGCTTGCCGCAATCAAAAGAACGCAGGCGGCCGATGTAAGAATAGGGTAAGAGCGTTTCATAAGTAAGAGCAAGGTATCAAAGCAATGTGTTAATTCAATTCGGATCTCACAACGATGTCACAAAAACTATCCACTCCCTTGCGCAAGTCCGCGTAATTGAATAAGTTGGCTCAATCACCAATGAAGCAAGTAAGAATCCAGTGTATTGACTGCAGCAAGTCGGTGATCGTTTCCCCCCTTCAACCATGTTTTTACTGCGGTAAAATCTACAAGGAGGCCGACATCGACCGCCTGCTCGAGCAGGCGAAGGCCGAACTTGTTGAAGTCGACAAGCTTCTTGAAGCCCAGGGCCCTGCCGTCCAGCCGGTCGTGGAATTCCGTCCTCCGAAATGGCGGAAGTTGATCTACACGACCGCCGTATTGTTCTTTCTAATCTTCTGCGCGATGTGCATTTTGTTGATTGTTAAATTTCTTTAAACTGAAATCATGAGTTGTGGATCCGATTAAGTTGGTAGGTCTCGATTTTGACAACACGCTCTACGACGGCGAAAATTCGCTCGCTCGCGTCCTGCCGTGGTTCAAACGCCTTCATGGTCAGGGCATCAAGCTCGGGCTGGTCACTGGCCGCACCTTCGGCTCGCTTCAGAAGCTTTTTGAGACTGACGGATACCGGTGGGGTGAGCCCTTCCCGGATTTTGCGATTTGTTTTGAAAGCCGGATCCTGACGCCCGACGGAAAAACAGTCCAGGGCTGCGAGCAATGGAACCAGGAGCGCGACCGTGACGTCGTCGCGGCACACAACATCGTCGAACGGGAGATTGCCGGATGGCTTCGCACGCTGGAAACCGACGGGATCTTTTCCCGCCACACCTGGTTGGACGACAATTACGGCGTCTACATGGAATTTGATTCGCCCGAACACTCGCTGGCGGCCTGCGAGAAGATCAAGGCGATGTCGGACCCCACGTACCCCTTGCGATTTGTCCGGAACTATTCGGGATTATCAATTCACGCGAAAAATCGTTCGAAGGGGCCTGCACTTGCAACCCTGCTTGAAGCCTGGGACATTGCCCAGACTGAAGTTCTCGTCATCGGCGATTCGTTCAACGACCTCTGCATGATGAACGGTGACTACCAATACCAGGTCGCCACGGTTTCCAATGCAGACCCGGCGATTCACAACGCCGTCTCCAAAAAGGACGGCATCATCTCCGACAAGTCCTGCAGTCACGGCGTGATCGATATTTTCGAGCGCCTTTTTTAACGGGCGCGATTCACGGGCGGGGGCTGTAAGGGTTCGTACCCCTTCAGGGCCAGCACAGCATAGGCAACCCCGATGATGCTGAAGTTGTCCTTCGATGGCGTCCGGTTCTCATGACCGATCATGGTATTGGGCAGCGAGGCATAAGGAAACGCGAGTATTTCACCCTGAACATCAGCCATGCCCATCACGCTCCCGACCAGCTCCCGCCTTTTTTCCCGATATGCCTCCTCCTTCTGCTTCTCCCCTTTCATCGCGAAGTCATCGGCAAGCCTCTTGTAGGCGTTGGCCATCTGGAATGACCATTCCGGCGACACCATCGGCGGGCGGTGAAGCGCGTACGCCGACTCGTGATCAACGAAATCAAATCCGGTGATTTGCGCCGTTTTTCCGTCCGCCGTCTTGTACTTGATCGTAACGCGGCTGTGTTCCTCGATGAACGCCGTCATTTTTTCCGCGAGGCCGGGTTCAAGATGATCCAAGCCATCGACGCCCAGCATCGAGATTCCCCATGCGTGAATGTCCGTTGCCACGGCTTTGTCGGGTGATTTCAGATAACCGCGGTTCCAGCGATGCTCATCGCGGTTCAAGGCCACCTTTTCGAGCCACTGGTTTGCAAGCTTCCCTCGCTCCTTGAAACGGCCCTCGCCAGTTTCCGCCGCCAGCATGTTGAAGAGAGCGGACGAGTCGATCGCGACTTCCGTGGCAAAGATTTCCTCAAAGGCAGGTTTTTTCGGATCGTGGCCAATGTGCTGGTCCCCTTCGAGGTTTGGATCGCCCGCGGGGCCGAGGGCAATGCCGCCAAACGTCGGACTTTTAGGATCCCGTTCCTGAAGCTCTCCCACCCAATCGGCGATCTTCATCGAATAATTCAGATACTTTTTATCTCCGGTTGCCTTGTAGAGATGAAAGGAGGCGATTCCTAGCCAGACATTCGCGCCCGATCGAACCGACCAGTCGACGCCCGAGGCTGTTGATTTGACGTGGACAGCTTCTATCAATCCCCCCAGCCGTTGCGGCTCCGGACGCACCGAATAGAAATCGATGATCTTGCGCGCTTCGTCCGTGTCTCCAAGCGCGATGAATGCGAGCGCGCTCACCGCGGCATCGTAGGTGATGCACCAACGCTCGAACCTCTTGTCGCCGACATGACTGTACGGCAAACCTGTCGTCTCATCCCGGTTTTTCAGAAGCCAGTTTCGAAGTTTGGGGACGGGGTCAACATCTGCGCCAAAACCCCTCAGACAGAGACTGAGAAAAAGAAATGCATAACAAAAAAGTAGTGTCATTCTGAGGCGCAGCCGAAGAATCCCCTTTTTTCCGAAGAGCTTCTTCACTCTTTCTTCCTACACTTTTGACCTCACAAAGAGAAGTTCTTCGTAGTAAGAGAATACCTCCTTTGCGCCTTTGCGGCTTTGCGAGAAATCAGCTAACCTTTCAACGCCCCGGCAGTAATCCCTTTAACCAGGTACCGCTGCAACGGAATGAAGACAAGTAACGTTGGCACCATCACAAGCACAAGACCTGCGAATGCGGTGCCCCAATCGCTGCGATATTGGGAGGTGATGGTGATATTCGCCAATCCGAGCGGCAAAGTCCTGTACTCCTCGCCTCCAGCGCCCGACATGAACATGAAGGCACCGAAATATTCGTTCCAAACGCCGAGGAAGGTGAAAACACCGACCGTGATCAATCCCGACCGCGAGAGCGGCAGCATGATGTCCCAATAAATCCGCCACTCGCTGCAACCGTCGAGTTGCGCGGCTTCGTGAAGTGAGGAAGGCAACGATTTGAAAAATCCGGCGAGGACGAAAATCGCGAAAGGCAGGCCGGTGGCAATGTAAAACAGAATCAGGCCGAACCGTGAATTGAGCAAATGCATATCCCGCATCTGGAAGAAGAGAGGGATGATGGACAATTGGATTGGGATCATCATCCCCGAGAGAAATACGAAGAACATGAGTTTCCCGCCCGGAAATCGGAAACGGCTCAGAGCATAGGCGGCCATTGAGCCAATGAACAGGGTTCCAAGAACGGAGATGATGGACACCACAACGCTGTTGAAAAAATACGTTGAGAAATGCGCGCCAACCCACGCATGCCGGTAGTTTTCCCAGTGCAGGTCTGTGGGCAAAGCGAACGGGGAAAGAAAAATCTCCTGGTCACTCTTAAGCGACGTGTAAGCGACCCAAATCGTCGGATAAACGGTGATGACGAGGTAGCCGATCAGGACCGTGAAGATCAGCAGCATCGCAGGGTTTAATTTTTGCTTATTCATGCACGCTCTCCCGCTTCATCAGCCGCATCGTCGCGATGGTCCCGAAGAAGACCAACAGAAACATCACCACCGCGATGGCCGTGGCCTCTCCGATCCTGAAATCGTTGAACATCGTCGACACCATCAGCGTGCCGATCACATGCAGGCTGGTGGTCGGTTGCTGTGAGGTGAGCAGCCAGATCGACTCGAACGCTTTCAGCCCCCCGATCACCATGAACACCGCGGAAATAATCAGCACGTCCCAGATCATCGGCAACGTGATGGTGAAGAATTGCTGGACGGGCGAGGCGCCATCGATGTTGGCGGCTTCATAAAGGCTTTCGTCGACGCTCTCCATGGCTGCCAGATAGAGGATCATGTTGAAGCCGCAAGCGCCCCAGATCGTCATGGGAATCAGTGCCCAATAGAGATGGTCCTCGGAAAGCCATGCGAAATGTTCGAATCCATTGAGCCAGCGGCCAATCCACGTCAAACCCACAGCATTGAACAACCCGCCAAGCCCGACGATCGCACCGTTGATCAGACCGCCTTGCGGGTTGTAAGCGTTGAACCAGATCAGGGTCACGGCGATCGCGCCGAGGATGTTGGGGAAAAGAAAGCAGACCCGGAAAACGTTCGCGCCCCAGACGCCCCTGCTGATGAGCGTCGCGAAGAAAAGCGAGATTGGCACGACAAAGAGCGCCGGCACGAACATGATGAAAAGATTGTTTCTCAGCGCCGTCCAAAACACATCGCTCTCGAAGAGCAGCCGCTTGAAATGAAGCAAGCCGACGTATTTTCGATCCGTGATTCCATCCCAGTTCGTGAACGCCCATCCGAACGACTCGATGCTCGGTTTTAAAATGAAGATCATGTAGAGAAAAATTGCCGGGCCAACGAAGAGCAGGACGTTAAGCCATCGAAGCTTCGGTGCCGTCTCGACCACGCCCTTGGCGTCATTGCGGCGGCGCAGCTGTGATTGGATGGCGTAAATGACGCTCCAGATCATCAGCAAAAGCAGAAATGAACCGCCCAGCCAATGCCGGACGTGCACCTTGTTCGGATCCTGTTTCGCATCCCGTGCCCGTTCGGCGGCGGCTTCCAGGTCATTGCCATACTGCTCCGGAGTGATCTTTCCGGTCAACAACCAGGAGCGCGCGTCGGTCTCCGGCTGGAACATTTCCGGAAAGTTGCCCGCCGTGCCTGGCGGATCGCCGAACGATTCCTTCGATTTTCCGATCATCTCGGCCACATCGTGCATGAGCGGCGAATAGACTTCGACCGGCACACCACGGACTGCCGTCGGCGTGTCCTGCATTTTGGAAAAAGCGGCAGCCCGGGCGCGCGAGGTCAGGAACCGGAGAAAATCGATCGTCTGGCTGCGGTGGTGGGTGGCAGAGAAGACATAGTAATATTCGCTGCCAACCTGCATCGCCGAGGGATCGCCGACGCCATCGGCAAAGATCGGAAAATTCATCGCGCCAAGCTCAAATCCCGCGGGGATTTTTCCCTGCATTTCGCTGACGAGCCAGGAACCGTTCGCCATCATCGCCGTCTGGCCACGGAAAAACTGGAGCTGGGCCTGCGTGTGCGTCATTCCCTCCCAGCCGGGTTGAAAGTATTTCATCGAAAGCGTCTGGACCACTTTCGCCGCGCGTTTGAACCGCGGATCGGACCGAGTCCCGGGTTCCATCAGGGTGTGCCGCTTGAACTCCGCCGCCCCGACCAGGTTGAAATAGGCCGCGTTCAAAATCATGTCGGCGTAGCCCATGTAAACGCCGGGGAACGCAAAGGGCTCGACATCCATTTTTTTGATTTGCTCGCAAAGCGCGAACATCTCATCCCACGTTTTCGGAACCCGCCAGCCGTTCTCGCGAAACATTTTCTTGTTATAAAAAATCTGGAACGTCGCGTACGGAAACGGCATCGCCCACTGGTGCGATCCCTCCTGCCAGCGCTCGAGCGAGCCCGGCAAAAATGATTCCCGCCACTTTGCGTCACCTTCCCAGTTGGGTCCATCGAGATAAGGCGCCAGGTCGAGCACCTTGCCCGCGGCAATCAGGTTCGGCCAGTGAAGGCTCGACTGCGTCGCATCGGGAAACGATCCTTCCATCACGCGAATCCGAACCATCTCATTGATCCGCGGATCCCCGTAAATGTTCACCTTCACGCCGGGCCTGAGCTTTTCAAATTCGCGCGCGCTCTCTTTGAAGAACTGCATCCCGTAGCCGCCCGCGAAGATCGGGATCTCGATTTCAACGGAGTCAGTTGCCTGGGTGATAATCGGGAGCGAGCCGAAAAAAATCGTCAGCAAAAACAGAGCTAATGCTTTGTAAAAGCGAAAATTCACGGCCGGGGAGTCTAATCTTCAATGCATGAAATAACAATCTCGAAAAGTGAATTTATATCGTGGGGCTAAGCGCTCGAATCGTCCCACTTCAGCAGCAGGGAATTGATGCCGGAGGAAGAAGGATCGATCGAGATCAGACGGTCCGAGAGCTGGTTGAGCGCGTGGCGGACAGACTGGAACCGCTCGCCAAGGCAGCCGAGGACGTTTTCGAGATGCAACTCGCGGGCAAGCTGGTGCTCGGAAGCTGTCAGGTAGTTTGCACCGCCGACATTTTCAAAATAGCCAAGGCTGGGCGCGCCGCGACGCTCGGCGCGATGCGCGATATGTTCCGGAAAAATGCCGGTCAAAAAGAGCGAGGCATTGCCGACATGGGCACGGATGAAAAACACACGCGGGCCGCTTGCCGACTGGAGCGCCTGGAGCAGCTCGAAGACATAGTTGAATTTTTCCTCCCCGCTCGATTCGACCCGCGCGAGTAGCCTCTGTTGGGAAAACTCAGTCAGCATGCTCGCGACATAATCGGCCAGTTCGCGATCCTTCAGGCCGGCCTCGACAAGGACATGACGGGCCAGGACATAAAAGTAAAAGTGCGGAGAGACTTCCAGGCAATCGTGCCGTTCCAGGAGGGCTTTGAAAACCTCGGGGCAGTCGAGCATCTCGTCGAGCATCTGGCTGTCGAACCGGGATGGGTTGGAAAGCGATGGGAGGCTTGCAGCTAGAAAATCGAGATCCGCAGGCTGAAACGACGAACGGCAGTTCGCGCGAATCATTTGTTCATTCCTCGTTCCTACAAACTACCCGTTAAACCCTTGCAGTTCAAGGTGTTTTGCGGGCTTACGAGGCTAACCTCTCAGAGCCGTTCGGCGATCCGTTGACCCATCTCCGACGTGCCAATTTTCTTGGAGCCTTCGGACCAGATGTCCGCGGTACGGAAGCCGTCCTGGAGCGTCTTCTCGACCGCTTTCTCGATGCGCACGGCCTCTTTTTCGAGTTTGCAGCTGTAACGCAGCAGCATCGCGAGCGAGAGAATTTGAGCGATCGGGTTGGCGATTCCCTTGCCGGCGATGTCGGGTGCGGTCCCGCCCGCGGGCTCGTACATGCCAAAGGTGCCGTCCGCCAGGCTGGCGCTCGGCAGCATGCCAAGCGAGCCGGTGGCAGCCGCGATTTCGTCACTGAGGATGTCACCGAACAAATTTTCGCAGAGCATGACATCGAACTGGCCGGGATTTTTCACGATCTGCATTGCCGCGTTGTCGACGTAAATGAAATCGAGCGAAACTTCGAGATAGCCCTTGGCGACGCTTTTGACCACCTCGCGCCAGAGCATGCTGGTTTCCAGGACATTGGCCTTGTCGACGAGCGTGACACGCTTGCCGCGTTTTTTTGCCGCCTCGAAAGCGACGATTGAGACGCGCTTGATCTCATTGGTTGTGTAAACCATCGTGTCGATCGCCATTTTGCCGCCTCCCTCGCGCGACTTCACCGTCTCTTTGGGTTTTCCAAAATAGAGTCCGCCGGTCAGCTCGCGCACGACCAGGACATTGAATCCATCTTTCACCACATCAGCCCGGAGCGGTGAGGAATGAGCCAGTTGGGGGTAGCAGACGGCCGGTCGCAGATTGGCGTACAAACCAAAAATCTTTCGGAGCGGCAGGAGCGCTCCTCGCTCCGGTTGCTCCTCTCGCGGAAGTTTCTCCCATTTCGGGCCACCAACGGAGCCAAAAAGAATCGCATCGGAGGCGCGGGCGATTTCGATGGTGGCTTCAGGCAGAGCCTTGCCGTGGCGGTCGATGGCGATGCCGCCGACGTCGGCCGGAGTGAGATCGAACTTGTGCACGCAGCTTTTACCGAGCGCGTCGAGCACGGCCAGGGCGGCCTTCATCACTTCCGGCCCAATGCCGTCGCCGGCAAGAACGGCTATCTTGAACTTCTTCATAAGAGGAGCACCAGAGGTTAGAAAAAACGCGGCTGGTGTCGATATGAAAACAGCCGTCTTGTCAAAAACTCGCATATTGGATACTTTGACTCCCGTTGAACCCCTCCTCCTCCAGCAATCCCTCCGAGAAAACTGCCATTATTTCCCTCACGCGGGAGGGCCTCGCCAGCCTCATTGACCACACCCTCGTGCGCTCGGATGTGACGGAGCTGGAGATCGACCGGCTCTGCAAGGAGGCGGCGACCTACAAGTTCAAGGCGGTTTGCGTCAACCCTTACTGGGTCAAACGCTGCGCCAAGCACCTCGACACGATGAAGATTCAGGTTTGCAGCACGATCGGATTTCCACTCGGCGCCTGCAGCTCGATCTCCAAGGTGGGCGAAGCGGAACAGGCGATCGCCGACGGCGCAACCGAACTCGACATGGTGATGAACATCGGGGAGATGAAGGCCGGCAATTACCGCGAGGTCGTCACGGACATCATTGAGGTGGTTTCCTCCGTGCAAAGAAGCGCCAAGGTGAAAGTCATCATCGAAACGTGCCTCCTGACCGACGAGGAAAAGAAGAAGGCATGCGAGCTGATCATGGATGGAGGGGCGCACTTCGTCAAAACCTCCACCGGCTTCAACGTCGCTGGTGCCAATGTTCACGACATCAAGCTGATCAGGGAAACCGTCGGCCCGCGCATCGGCATCAAGGCGAGCAGCGGGATTCACACGCTCGCCGAAGCCAGGGTCCTGCTGGATGCGGGGGCAACCCGCCTCGGCTGCACCAAGTCCCTCAGCATCCTCGATGAGCTCGAGGACGGATCAAACCGGATCTCCTGAAATGTCCCGGCTCACTGATTCCTGGTGGTTTGCCAGAATCGCCCCTCATCCCGCTCCGTCTAGCCTTGTCCTCCAGACGCGGGTTATGATTGCGTTGTACTTCCTGATCGTCTGCATTCCTTCGCTGACCGATCTTATCCTCAACGAAGGATCCTACAATGTGATCTACGGCTCGTATGCAGTTCCATCGATCTGCATCTCGACCGGCTTTCTGCTACTGGTTTGGTTTCTGGTGAACACCGATGGCGGCGCCTGGCATCTCTTTTGGAATCCCAAGTTCGTTCCGAACGTGATCTGCATGATTCTGACTCCGGCTATTTTGTTCCTGGCCCAATTGGTATTCGCCTTTTTCTTCAATTCGGCCACGAAATCCTGCCCCAACCTGATCGCCTACAGGTCCGTGGACGCATCGACATTCCAGGCAAGCTTGTATCTGCCAATGGCTCTTTTCACCGTCGTGTCGCAAGAAACCGTGACGCGAGCCTTCCTTGTCACGCGCACGCGCCAGATCGGCGGCGTCCTGTTGGGGGCGGTGGTTTGGAGTTCGCTGCTCTACAGCATGAGCAACCTGGGTTGGGGAATCGACGCTTTTGCAGCATCGGTGGTGAGTGGCGCGCTCCTGACTCTCATTTACGCGCGTTGGGGCGGCCTCGCCGGGATCATTCTCGGGCGAATGGCGTGGGAGTGCTCGAACTTCATCAAGATCTAACGAGTTGTTATTTCGCGCGGTATCGCTCGAGCGACGACGGCTTCGGCATTGTCCTAATCAGGCATTCCTTCCAACCTTGCAGGCTGGCCAAATGGTTCTAGCGCACGCGGTGAAGATCAAAACAGGACAACGCTACCTACCATTAATCCATCTCGATTCGAACCGTGTCCTTCATCTTGCGGAAGAACTCCGCGCGCGACAAACCCATGCTTTGCGCAGCCTTGGCAACGCGCCAGTGGTTGTCCCGGAGGACCTTGAGTACCTCCCGCTTGTTGGGCGCGAGGCCCTCCGGATCAATGGTGCTGAACGACTCGAGTTGATGCTCCTTCTCGAGCGAGTCGAGAAGGAGAAAGAGGACTTCGGACTCTTCGATGATCGATTTCATGGAGGCGAGGTTCAGTTTCTTGCGACGGGCCTCGGCCAGGATCTGGTGGACGAAGTATTTGAACTCGCGAACATTGCCCGGCCAGTCATGCCGCTGCATCAGCTTGATCATGTCGGGCGTAAAGTGAATCGACGGGAGGTGCTCGGTCTGCTGGTAAAGTCTTAGACAAAAATCAAGAATCTGGGGGATGTCGTTCGGACGATCTTGGAGGGGTGGTACGGTGAAGTGCAGCCATTTGATGCGCTTGAGCAATTCGGGGCGAAGCACGCCGCCCTTTTTCACGAGGTGCGAGAGGTAGCGATTGGATGCCGCAATGAGACGAAAGCGCGGATACTTGCATTCGACATACTCATTGGGAAGCGGGAGGCGTTCGAGAAGACGGTCCTGCATCTCAAGCGGCAGGCTTTCGACCTGCTCGAGGAAAAGCGTCCCGCCGGGAGAACCTTCGTTCCGGTAGGTCATCAACAGCGACTCCGCGCCGAAGAGCGCTTTTTCCAGCGAATTGTCGCGAAGGAACGAGCAATTGACTAAACGGAACTCACCCTGGTAGGTCGGCCCCTTGCGATGCATGAGATGCGCGATCATCGCCTTGCCGGTCCCAATCTCACCATCGATCAGAAGAGGAACGCTGAAACGCGAAAGACTGGTGACAAGAAGTTTCACTTCCTGGATCGACTGGCTGTGGCCGATGACGGGAAGTTCGTTCTTGCTGATCTCGGCCACCATCGCTGCGATGCTGGCCGTTTCCGATTTGTCCTGCAGGATGATGGTGTCCGGCTCGGGAACGGAGTTTTGTCCAAGGCTCGGAACCCAGACCAGATCCGTCGACCCAATGTGTACGGTGTCGCCCGGCGCCCAGTGAATCCGCAAATTCGGTTTCAAAAGCGCCTTCTCGAGATAAGTGCCGTTCTGGCTTTCGAGATCCTTGACGCTCATCTGGCCTTCCTGAAACTGATATTCGACGTGATGGCGGGAGATCGTGAGATCAGGAACGATCACAGAGCAATCATTCTGACGCCCGATCAATCCTGAAGAACGCTTCAATTGGTAGGCCTTGCCTGCGGAAGGGCCACGGATCACAAGTAGATTCAACACTCGGCAACTCTACCACGTCACATTAAAACCGCAATACGCCAGCCGCATGAGGACACGCTTTTTCGCATCCTGGTATGGAGCACCTGTACATACCGCCGGCGTGAAAAAGGACCCGGAAGAGCGACTCGCCAAAGCTTTTATGCAATGACGGGACAGAACGGGTTGGTCGGGAGGCTGAGAACCTAGGCCGGTTCGAGCGGCAGAGCTTCGTCGATCAGCATGACGGGAATATCCTCGCGGATGGGGTAAAGATACTTACCATCCTTGCGAACCAGCCCTCCATCAATACGTTCAGTCACCGGTACGCCACGCCGGTTTTTCATCGAACCCTGGGCGATGGCCTCGTTAATACGGCCAACCAATGCGGCATCAGCGAGGGCAACGTCTTCCTTGGTTTCCGGACAACAAAGTATTTCGAGAAGCTTGGGGTCGATCATCGGGTTGCTTTTATAGACGAAACCCATCACGCTGACAAGCACGACTGGAGAAGGGCATTGTCCCAACCTGGGGTTCTATAAACCTACCAAGCGAAAGAATAGAATAACAGGTTGACGTTTTGGCCCAAAGTACGAAGCTAGGGGATCATGGGCGCCCGGAAGTTGCGGTCTTCCTTCACGTTGGTTGAGCTGCTGGTCGTGATCGCAATCATTGCGCTCCTGGCCTCCTTGCTTGCCCCGTCGCTCAGCGGCGCCAAGGAGCGCGCGCGGCGCATCCAGTGCATGAACAACTTGCGCCAGATCGGTTTGGGTTTAAAGCAATACGCACTCGATACGGGAGCCTATCCGGAAGGCAACGACAATATCCATGCCTACGCTCACTTTCGCCTCATCTCGAACATGATCGGCAACCAAGGCATCATCTTCAAATGCCCTTCCGATATTGGGAAATTTGCGACCAACCTCGCATCCGGCATGACCGACTCGAATATTTCCTATTACTATGTTCGCCGGGTGCCTGAGGATGCGGCGATCACGACCCCGATGTCCGCCGATCGCGGCCTGGTCAATGCGGCCAACGGCATTCCCATTCCCGACAATTACCCACTGGATCCGTTGACGCCAATTACCTGCATTTGGGCGAATACCGGCCCTCATGAAAACGATGGTGGGCATCTTCTCTGCGCGGGAGGCCAGGTGGTCTTTCAAAACCAGATCGTGACGCCGGCCGATCTCGGATCGGCCACCCTCACCAACGTCGTCGTCAGTCCTGATTAAGTATTAACACTTAGGAATGACGCTTTCCATACTTCTGCTTTTTCCAATGTTTCATCACGTCCGCGCCCTTGACTCGGCTCGATTTCTTCCTTTTCAGAGGCTTCGCCCCGTATGAGACGGCGGACCCGCCTGCTCCCTCCCCGGGAGGGCGGGCAGGCAGACCTTCCTGCACCACCTTGAGACCGGCGCAGCTTTGAAGTTCGGCAATCTGGTCTCGTAGCAGGGCGGCTCTTTCGAATTGCAGGTTGTTGGCGGCTTCCTCCATTTCACCCTCCAGTTCGAGAACCAGTTCCGCCGCCACCAGGTCGCCGCCCGTTTCCGCAAGGATCGACGACTCCATCTCTCGCGCTTCTTCGTAAGTGGCGAGGCTTTCCTCGATCGCGCGGGTCACGCTCTGCGGCGTGATGCCGTGTTCCTGGTTGAAGGCAAGCTGCCTGCCCCGGCGTTCGTCGGTCACCTTGACCAGCTTCTTGATCGAGTCGGTCATGGTGTCCGCGTACAAAATCACTTCTCCATGAATGTGCCGTGCGGCGCGTCCCGCCGTCTGGATGAGCGAAGTCTCCGAACGCAGGAAACCCTCCTTGTCCGCGTCGAGAATGCCGACAAGCGACACCTCCGGAAGGTCGAGCCCCTCGCGCAGCAGGTTGATCCCGACAAGCACGTCAAACTCGGCCTTCCTGAGGGCGCGCAGAATTTCGACGCGCTCAATCGCGCCGATTTCGGAATGGAGGTAGCGGACCTTCAGTCCGACCTCCTGCAGGTAGTCGGCAAGGTCCTCGGCGGTTTTCTTTGTGAGGGTGGTGATCAGCACACGCTCCTTGGTTTCGACACGTCGGCGGCACTGTTCGATGATATCGTCGATCTGGCCTTTGAGGGGCTTGATGGTCACCACCGGGTCGATCAGCCCGGTCGGCCGGATCACCTGGTCGGCAATCACGGCCGATTGTTCGATTTCATAAGGCGCGGGCGTCGCGGAAGCGAAAATGATCTGGTTTTGGCGGCTGAGGAATTCGTCGAAGTTGAGCGGCCGGTTGTCGAGCGCCGATGGCAGGCGAAAACCGTGCTCCACCAGCACCGTCTTGCGCGAGCGATCACCCGCGTACATCCCCCGCAATTGGGGCACGGTTGCGTGCGACTCATCGATGATCGTCAGAAAGTCCTTCGGAAAAAAATCGAGCAGTGTGTAGGGAGGCGTGCCGGCGGCGCGGCCTGAAATGTGACGCGAATAGTTTTCGATGCCACTGCAGTAACCGACCTCCTGCATCATTTCGATGTCGTAGGTGGTGCGCATTTTCATCCGCTGGGCTTCCAGCAGTTTGTTCTCCTTCTCAAACCATTGGAGCCGGTCCTCGAGTTCGACCTTGATCGCCTCGATCGCCTTCTTCATCTTTTCGTACGGCGTCACGAATTGTTTGGCGGGGAAAATGATCCCACGTTCACGCTCGCTGATCCGATCTCCGGTTAAAAGGTCGAACTCCGTGATTCGCTCGATCCGATCGCCAAAAAGTTCGATTCGGAGGCCGTCCTCGCTGTTGGCAGGGCCCACTTCGATCACATCGCCGCGGACGCGAAACCGGCTCCGGCCCATTTCCAAATCGTTGCGGTTGTATTGCATGTCCACGAGCTTGGTAAGGATCTGATCACGACCGACCTCGTCTCCCACTTTGAACTCGAACAACAGTTCCTTGTAGTCGCCGGGTGAACCATGTCCATAGATGCAGGAAACGCTGGCGACCACGATCACATCGTCGCGCGTCATCAGGGAGCTCGTCGCGGACATTCGCAGTCTCTCGATCTCCTCGTTGATGGACGAATCCTTTTCAATATAGGTGTCCGTCTGGGGAAGGTAGGCTTCCGGCTGGTAAAAGTCGAAGTAGCTGACAAAATACTCGACGGCGTTCTCCGGGAAATAACTTTTGAACTCCGCATACAACTGGGCTGCGAGAGTCTTGTTGTGGGAAACGACAAGCGTCGGCCGGTTGATTTCCGTGATCACTTTCGCCATCGTGTAGGTCTTGCCTGAACCGGTCACCCCTCGCAGCGTCTGGAAGCGATTGCCCTGGCGGATCGACTCAGCCAGCTTCTCGATCGCTTGCGGCTGGTCGCCCGCGGGCTGGTTTGTTGAGGTGAACCGAAAAGGCATAACTTTTCAGCCTAGAACTTTCCCTCGGCAGCGGGAAGTATCTTTTTCGAGTCGCACGAGGACAACCCCAATTACTTCTCGCCGTTGTCCGGAAAATTGAGTACATTTTCAATACCCCCTTATGCCGAGCGAACTGTGGTATTACGTCAAAGACGGTAAAAGTTTTCCACCAGTCACCTGGGGTGCGCTGGTCCAGATGGCGCGCGCCGGCAAGCTGGCTGCCAACGATCAGATTTGGAATGAAAGCCTCCCCCGTTGGGTTCCTGTCAGCGCCGTGGAGGGCCTCATCCAGCAACCCGCCGGCTACGGCCGAGCTCCCGGAAGCGTTTATGAAGCGGCCGCCCCAGGCAAATCGTGGCTTGGTGCCATCTCGCTGATGATGGGTGTGTTGTTTTGCATCCTGGAATTGATCATGGTTGTCGTCGCTGGCATCATGGAATCGCAGCCCGGCGGGATGTCGGAGGATGCTCCCGAAACAGCGCTGCTAGGACTTATTCTTCTGGGTGGAGGCGCGGGCGCCTCCCTCGGCGTCATCCTCGGCCTCGTCGCGATGTTTCAGTCGAATGCCAACAAGGTCACCGCCGCGTTTGGCATTGCTTTGAACGGTGTATGTGCGATCAGCATTGTTGCCCTCATGCTCCTGGGCTTCGTTATAGGCAAATGATCTTGCGCTGAGAAGCGAGGAGAACGCAGCAATCCGACGCTTATCGTTGCGAGTCCTCAATAATCTCAAGCCAGCAGTGGAGGATGAAAGTATGAATCTCCTGAATGCGAGCAGTGCTCTTGCTTGGCACGAGAATTTCGTAATCGGCTTTGCCGCGTAACTTGCCGCCGCTCTTTCCCGATAATGCGATGGTGGTGACGCCTTTCTTTTTGGCGGCAACAACGGCGCGCAAAAGATTTTCGGAATTTCCACTCGATGTAAAAAGCACGAGCATGTCACCGCGCACGCCGAGTCCTTCCACCTGTCTTGAAAAGACCTCCTCGAAACCGAAATCGTTGGCGATGCAGGTGAGGAGCGTTCCATCCGCCACAAGCGCGACGGCCGGAAGAGATCTGCGGTTGGACTTGAAGCGGCCGACGAGCTCCTCGGCAAGAT
>Ga0207134_1093_pt1 | contig 26864 bp, 23 predicted proteins | sample Alteio_BWMinHeat_12_FD_153527 | JGI IMG/M metagenome (GOLD analysis project Ga0207134, IMG submission 153527) | Enriched cells from forest soil in Barre Woods Harvard Forest LTER site, Petersham, Massachusetts, United States -... | ecosystem: Environmental > Terrestrial > Soil > Temperate forest >... | reverse complement strand
GTCGGGCAGACAAGTCGTGATCTCGGTACTCCAGTCGTAGGAGAAACCGAGGCGCTGCATCTGCCGCTTCATGTTCGCGACGTTGCCGAGCGTCCAATCGCGCGGAGGCGTGTTGTTCTTCAGGGCCGCGTTCTCGGCGGGCAAACCGAACGCGTCCCACCCCATGGGATGAAGTACGTTGTAACCCTTCATCCACATGTAACGGGCAAGGGCATCGCCGATGGCATAGTTGCGCACATGTCCCATGTGCAACGCGCCTGAGGGATACGGCAGCATCTCGAGGACGTAGTACTTCTTCCGCGCCGAGGTTGCAGGCTCAGCGCGATAGAGTTCAGGCTGCGACTGCCAGCGCTCATGCCACTTCTGCTCGATGCGCTGCGCATCGTAGCGTTGCTCGCGATCGCGCAGCTGCTCGGGCGCATTCAATACCTGGGTTTTGTCCTGATTCGACATCGCGGTACGTTAATTCTAAATGGAAACACGTTTGTGAGACCCGGAGCTTCAGGTCAGTCGCGCATCTTGGACAGTTCGGCGAACTACGAACCCGTTGTGGAGGGAACTGCAGCGTGTCAGGGCATGACCTCCAGTCGTGCCGAATCGGGATATCAGAGCCTGGCTTTAGCCCCTGGGTTCTGAAAAGCCCAGCGGCCAAAAGCCGGATGAGGAAGCCGTGATCGGCACCACGAGAGTCTCATCAAGACGTCGCGTCTATGCATCAGGCCTGTTCGTCGTGAAACACCTTCACCTTTGATGCCTCTATCAACGCCTCCCTCCCTTCGTATTCGGCATGGCTGGGGAAACTAAGCACCTTGCAAAGATAATAGTGAAACTCCTTGATTGGAAACTGCGAAAAGTCGAAATAGTCAATAAATTCCAGTGTGATATCGTCCGGACCGACGACCATATCCTTTTCTTGATCCCAATACCCGGCCTCCCCCGGTTCACTCAATCGCTTGATCAGAATCAACGACTTTTCCCGCGGAGCTACCTTCAGAGCAGGCGGGGGGATCTCCACACCTTCAGCTTCTCCCTCATAAGAAAGTTCACTCACGACGAGTGAATCAAAAAGCAATTCTTGTATCTGTCCAAAAGCGTCTAGAGAAGCGCCGACATTTCCCCGCCTCGAGAAATAGACGTTCCACAAGTTTCGCGAACACTCTCGATATGTGTTCATCAGTTCCGTGATATCTCTCATCGTCATAGGGCACCACCGGGAGTCCATGCCCTGACACATTGCTCTTCAATCTTCCCATCGTGCACCAATGCCTTCAGCGCATCCACGTTCCTCTGATCGTCCCCCGGTTCATCGATTGGCGTTTCGGCGATGAAGGCGGCGTGAGCCGTCCTCCAATCGTTCAGCAGCCGTCGAAATGGTTCCAATCCTATGTTGCCTTGCCCGATATGCTGATGGCGGTCGAGCTTGGACCCAAGGGCCCCTTTGGCGTCGTTACAGTGCCACACCAGGATGTTCTTCATGCCTATCGTGTTGTCGAGATACTTCATGGTGTGCTCATAGCCCTCGGATGAAACGATGTCATAGCCCGCAACGTGGGTATGGCAGGTGTCAATGCAGGCAGCGACTGGAACCACCGGGCGCAAGCGCTCCAACAGCTCAGCCACTTGCTCGAACGAGCTGCCGAGTGAGTACTCGGCGCCGGCCGCGTTTTCGATCAAAACCTTAAAGCCACAGCCTGCCATATCGAGTCCTTGAGTAGCGCGAGCAATTGATACTGCCGCTCGTGTTAGCCCTTCTTGCCGGCTGAGCCCGCGGTGCGACCCCGGATGTAGAACGAGATATTGCGCTCCCAACGCCAACGCGCGTTCCACTTCCGCACGAAATGCCTGAATCGATTTCTCGAGAAACTCCGCTGTAGCGCTCGCCAGATTCACCAGGTAGCTGGTGTGAATCAGCATTGGCGAAATTTCGTACTGGGCCTTGAGACGCTTCATCTCTTCGCATTGCGCCACTCCCAGTTGATAGGGCTTCCACATACGCGGCGAAGACGAGAAGATCTGGAAGGTATTACATCCCAGGCGGTAGGCACGCTCGACCGAGGTTTCCACTCCGCCGGAGGTCGAGGTGTGTATGCCGATGCGGCGCGCAGTCAGCTTCGGAGGCTTCTCCGGAGCAGGACGTTTGAGGATGTCTTTTGCTTCCTGCTCCCACTTGGTCGCCATAAATCGAGAATAGCAGCCCGTCAGAGATACGCCGCGTCTCCTGAATACAGCGGCTTCAAGTCCAACGGTTGGTTTTAATTAGGCACGGCTTCGTGCCGTGCCCCTTCAAAACCAAATTTGGACAAGTTGTGACTTGCCCCGTCTCTACCCGGCAAATTGCGACTGACTACTCTATTTCATTAGACTGGAAGCAGAATCTCAGGAGTCGTCTGATGCTGGTTGTAATGCGGTCCCAAGCCACCGAAGAGCAGGTGCGCGACGTTTGCCGGAAGATCGAATCGCTCGGATTGCGGGCACATCCCATTCCGGGCGCGCAGCGGACCGCAATTGGAATCACCGGCAACGACGGCGCGGTGGAACCCGGCAGTCTGGAAGAAATGCCCGGCGTCGGCGAAGTGATCCGCGTCAGCAAACCGTACAAGCTCGTCAGCCGCGATATCAAACCCGATAACACCGTCATCAAGTTTCCCAACAGTCACGTCACCATTGGCGGCAAAGACATTGTCGTGATGGCCGGTCCCTGCTCGATCGAATCGCGAGAACAGGCCATGATCATCGGTGAAATCGTGAGCCGCGCAGGCGGGCACTTTCTGCGCGGCGGCGCCTACAAGCCGCGAACTTCGCCTTATTCCTTCCAGGGTCTTGGAGAAGAAGGTTTGAAGATCATGGCCGAAGTGCGCGAACGCTTTGGCCTGTTGATCGTGACCGAAGCCGTGGACAACGAGTCGCTGGATCTGGTCGCCGATTACGCCGACATGATCCAGATCGGCGCGCGCAATATGCAGAATTTCTCTTTGCTGAAGCGTGCCGGACGCGCCCGCAAGCCGGTGCTGCTCAAGCGCGGCATGTCGGCCACCCTGGAAGAACTCTTGATGGCTGCAGAATACGTGATGAGCGAGGGCAACTACAACGTCGTGCTGTGCGAGCGCGGAGTCCGCACCTTCGCAGACCACACGCGCAATACTCTCGATCTCAGCTTGGTTCCGGCGGTCCAGAGGCTCAGTCATTTGCCGATTCTTGTCGACCCCAGTCATGGCACGGGCAAGCGAAACAAAGTTCTTCCCATGGGACGGGCAGCTATCGCGGTTGGAGCGGACGGATTGATCGTAGAAGTACATCACGATCCTGACCACGCACTGAGCGATGGACCTCAGTCGATTGTGCCTGCCCAGTTTGAAACTTTGATGTGCGAGATAAAACAGATCGCAGCGGTGCTGCAGCGCGGAGTGGTAGCGCCGGTAAACCAGGCAGGTTCGCTCCTCGCGGCTCAGGCCAGTTCCCTTCCCGCTGCAGCTCGGTAGTCAAATGCCTAGCTGTTAGACTTCTCGCTTCGCCGGAACTCAAAGCCCCCAAACGTGCGCTGGTTTTCAGGAACAACACTCAGCCTCGCAGTTCCCGTGTTGGCGCTTGCCTTCAGCACAGCCTGCACGCAGAAGCTGCCTAATTATCCCCCCGCTTACCGGGAGTACGCGTATGTCACGAACGGCCGAAGCAACAGCGTCTCGGTCCTAGACATGCGCAATTACAAATCGCTGGGAACCATACAGGTGGGAAGCAATCCAACCGGGGTGGCTGCAAATTCGCAGAAGAACGAAGTCTACGTCGTCAACACCGGATCGAATTCGCTAAGCGTGATCGATGCCGAGCAGAACAAAGTCGTCGCTACTATCGGTGTTGAGCGTACTCCATATTTTGTTGACGTGTCGGCCGACGGAAGCCGCGCTTACGTGGCAAACTCCGCGGCTAACAGCGTCTCAGTTATTGATCTGATTGGCCGCCGCGTCTTGCGCAACATCGCCGTTGGGGAGGCACCGGGACTTGCTCGTGTTTCCCGCGATGGAAAGGTAGTTGTTGTAGCCGAGCGCGTCGGCAATTCTGTCTCAGTCATCGACGCTGAGAAGATGAGCGTCCGCTCTTATCTTCCGCTATGCCAGCAACCCACAGACGTGGAGATCCTCCCCGACTCGACCAAGGCGTTCGTCTCTTGCAGTGGATCGGCGCAGGTGGCGGTGATTGGTCTGAACACATCGAGCGGCGTTCAAAGCGAAACAAATCCCATTCAGAAAAGCCGGGCTAGCCGACGTGCCCGACCGAGCAATCAGGACCAGCCCGCTGGTCCTGATCGAGTGCTCGCCCTGCTCGATGTTGGCGCCACGCCCGTGCATCTTGCCTTAAAGCCCGATGGAGGCGAGATCTTCGTCAGCAACTTTGGCGCGGACACCATCTCAGAGATCGCTACCGGAACCGATGAAGTCGGCGGCAGCTACGTAATCGGAGCCGGCCCGGTGCGCGGCCTGGTGAGCGCGGACAACTCCACCCTCTACGTGAGCAACTTCAACTCAGACACCATCGGCCTGTACAGCACTGACGATGGCAAGTTTCTCGGCGCGGTACACGTCGGAAGTCATCCGGACGCTCTTGCGCTCTCCCCGAATCAGAACTTTCTATTCGTCGCCGACACCGGCGCCGCGGACGTGAGCGTTGTTCGCACCGGTATTGCGCCGCCTGTGCTTCTGACGATTATTCCAGTCGGACAGCAACCCAATGCAATTGCGGTGAAGGCGTTCATCCTTCGCAAGCCGCCGGCCCTGTCTCCGTAGCGCTGCTGCATCCAGCAACTCTCGATTTTAGCCGCCATTTGGGACTTGGCATCGAGCTTTTAGATCGCGACGATCGATTTGAAGTCATGCTCAGGCGGGACAAGCCAGTGGAATCAAGCAATAGCGGCGGGCGAGCTCAGGGCTGAACTAGGAATTGTGAAGAAGCCTGAGGGTCATTGGTGAGCGCGGCAGGATTCGAACCTGCGACCCACGCCTTAAAAGGGCGTTGCTCTACCAACTGAGCTACGCGCCCACACTCTTTAGAATCTAACACATACAACTTTGCCAAAATCCACTCGGGACCGTTCGCGGGACTGTGCCACAAATGCGGTGCAACCTATTCGTTCTCACTGCGCCATCTCCGATGCCAATGGAATGGCCAACGCATCGACTGCAGCCTGTTTTAAAGCTTCGTCCCCTTGAGCATACAGGTCCAAGGTGACTTTGCAGCTGGCGTGCCTCATATCGTGGGCATCGAGCACTTCGACTTTGGCCTCGATATGCCTAACGCTGGGCTAGAGGTTCACGATCTATGACACTGGGGCGATACCTCATCCTCCGCAAAACTATCCCCTTCCGTACTTGATCGAGCGAGCTTCAGCCTGTTCTCAAAAACATCCTTCTGACGGAACCTGCCCAAACCCGCGCAACAGAATTGCCTACATCACTGATGATTGTCTGGATCTCTTTGAAATACGAAATCACTTGATAGCGTGCAGGCGACCGAGCCGGACACATTAAAATCTTTAGATAGCAAATATGCCAGATAACCCAACTTTGTTCGACCATTCGGCGCTGCCCGTTGAAAAGAAATCCGCAGGCCCTCCGAATCGGATGAATGACCTGAAATACGGCGATTGGATGAAGTTTCAGAAGAGCTTCTTCCGATTTGTGGGGTGGGATTCTCTCTTAAAGGAAACAGTTCTTTTTTTCACCAAAGAACAATGGGAGAACGGTGAATATTCAAGAACACTGCTCTGTGGCTTCTCAGACGTCCCCACTGCCTTTGGCAAACGAATACTGACGACTTACGATTCGTCAGACGTCGAGTTGTGTCTAGACTTCGTGGGTTCCCTGCCGCCAGACCCCTTCGATTTCGTCTTCATGAATCTTACCCAGCTCACGGCTGCGTGGTATGCGAAAAACATTTCGACACTGAAAAAAATGTTCTCGCAGTTGGCCGAACTTTTGCGCCCTGGCAGATATGCCGGACTCGTCATAGATTTCAAGAACGAAGATAGCTTTCCTTTGCCGTGGGCTGTGGCGCAACTCGGACGGCCATTTTTGAAGCTCAGAGACGAAAGGGTAGGCCTGGTTTCAGACGAGTTGTGTAGGTATTGTTTGTTCTTCGAGAACAAGCCCGAATCAAATGACGGGGAAGAGTGGCTGCTTAACAATCTTCAAGTTAGCGTAAACAAGACTGTTCCTAGGTGGATTTTCCCAAAATCACCGCCCCGAAAACCGGATGAGATTTCACATCCGGCAAAATTCCCTGAGCGACTCGTAACCGAATTTATAGAGTTGTTCACGGAACCCGGCAACACTGTTCTAGACCCGATGGTTGGGACTGGTAGTGCTGCTGTAGCAGCTGTTCGAATTGGACGAAACGGCTACGGAATCGAGTTAAACGGCGAGTTCGCTGCAATCGCAACCCGACGATTGGCCGCTGAACACCCCGTTCTTATTGGTGTGCAGGCAGAATCAAGGATTGTTAATGGGGATGCGAGGAAGGTCGCAGATTTCTTTGAAAAGAACTCCACGGATTACTCGATCACCAGTCCACCTTACTGGTCTATGCTTTCGAACGAAGGCAGCGAGAACCAAAGATTGCGTCGCGAAAAGAGCCTCAAGACCGTTTACTCAGATGAAGTACGAGACGTTGGGAATGTAGAATCATATAAAGAGTTCGTTGGCATTCTTACTGACATCTATTTCAAAGTCGCAGAGGTGCTACACCCTGGCGGACATCTCACCGTAATTGTGAAGAATGTCAAGCGCGAACACGTTATCTATCCACTGGCTTGGGATCTGGTAAGAATCCTGGCAGCCACAGGCAGGCCCTATAGATATGTCGGCACTACTCTTTGGTGCCAAGACGATGTGTCGTTAAAACCGTTCGCGGTTGGCATCCACTGGGTCAGCAACACGCTCCACACGTACTGCCTACACTTTGAGCGGTGCTAAGTATGTCCCAGTGTTGCCATAGGCATTAGGTCTTGAGGCAACACATAGAAGTTCGTTTCGCGAACTCCTCCCCTAAAATAATTCGGAAAGACATAACAGCAAGCGCCTTGACCCCGCCCTGTTGTCTTCATAAGGCCCACATTTATCTGATTCGGATTTCGTGACACTCTCCCCATCAAGGACAATTTTTCGAGCAACGACAAATCCTTCTCGGTTAGCTGAGACCAAGGCTTGTTCAAAAACTTGCTTTCGCTGTCAATCGGCCAAACCCATCCGGTATATTTGTTCGTGCTTTCTAAATATTCTTCCCGCGTAGTCCATCCAACGAAGTGAAGTTTATATTCGTTTGGCAACACTAAATTGCAGAATTCACCTGACCCAAACCGCAGAGTGCCCGATGGCGTTGTGTTGATATTCTCCATTGCAGAGTTCGGCACAAAATCCCTAAAGTCATTCTTGGCTGTCTTGACGACGATTACACCAGCGAGTTTCCCATATTCTTCCGGTGTAACGGTTACAGTACTGAGAAGACTCATTGGCCCTACGCGCACCGACTTTCCGTCGGCTGAAAGCTTCACGTTTGCGGTCTGCGGTTTGCCTTGCCATTCGAAAAGGATATTGGCTTGAACCGGAACAGCGAACAATCCATACGATTCCAATGAGACGTCCACGCAGAAACCCTTTTTGGCCGCTTCCCTCAACTGACACAGTTTGCTCGATATATAGAACGGCATGGACTCACCGAATGGAAAAGCCGCAATCAGATTGGCTTTGCGATAACCAATTACGGACTTCCTAAAATCGCGGCTTTCGCTGATGCCAAAAATGCAGATTTCTTTGTCTTGCTTGATTTGGGTATGGGCCAACAGCATGGGGAAGAAAGTTCTCCAATCTGGGCCTGCATATCCTCGGTATTTGAAGATGAGTTCGGGAGTGAGTTTTTCCCTTATGTCTCCCGGATAATCCGAGTAGTAGGAAATTGTTTTTACGTCGCACCTGACCTTGCGCTGACCTAACATCATTTCAAAATCGAAGAAATCGGTTAGACGATAGCTTTTCTTTTGCTCGATAGCCTCAATGCTTAGCTTGTTGAGATATTCCCGCAGGACTTCTTGAGCAACAATCCCTTTGGCAATATTCAACGCCCGGTCAATTTGACCACCCGCGCTTGTATTCTTCATCATCCGGTTAAAAGTCCACGGCAGACTGCGAGACGCATATTCTGCGGCTTTATTCCGTGCTTCATCTGATGGAGATAAAGTGAGGATGTCGGATGCTGATTTAAGTTTCGCCATGAAATCTGTGACCGCACACCGCCCTCATATCGCAGGCCGAACAGCTTAGCGTGGACGGGACGGGTGTGAAGTCTTTTTTTGCGATTCCGACCAACGCGGCATCAAGGCGGTTAAACGTTTTGCTTACCGCTTCGTTGGAAATATCCAGCGGAAGTGAGCTCAAAGTCCCTGTCTTATACGTTTCGCCCACATCTACCAAATCAGCGGCTTTGATTTCATTACCACGAAGCCTCAGCGCATGAACGTAGAACCGTTGTTGGTCACCATAACGGTCGATGAACTCTTTGTGGACGTTCGTCTTCCAATCCCTGATGAAAAATCCATCGCCATCCTTAATCACGCAGTCAATCACGCCATGAACCAGCCCGTCCTTGAATGCAACTTCGGTCTTCATTTCAGGGGTGGTCTCGCCCTTGAATGCTCCGGCTGATTGCAAACCTGAAATCCTTTTGCGGATTGCTTCTTTGGATTTGTCGAGCTGGATATCACCGACGTAAGGAAGATGGACGAAGTTCTCGACCTGTTCATCCAGCTCTTTCTTTGACCAATCCTTGTTCGCATTGAATCGTCGTTGAGCTAGTTCGTGGATACTCTTGCCGTATCCAAGGTCATCAGCGATTGAAGGCTGAATGCCAACTAGCTTCCGAAGTGCATATTGGAAGGGACATTCGGCATAGACAAGAAGTTCTGAGAGTCCCAACCGCAGCGGAACGTCGTGGTGGGATTTCAATTCTTCGTGAGTCAGTTTGGAGATGGACTGCTGGGTTGGTGGCGGCAGTGCTTTCGCCAAGGCAGTGGCGAGGTCAGTCAGGAAGACAGACTGCTTATCGGTATTGCCATCGGCATAGTCAAAAAGAAATAGGCGTTCTCTGGCTCGCGACGAGGCCACATAAAATAACCGCCATTCGTCTTGTTCACTAGTGCCATATCGTGCCGCTACTTCGTCACTGAAAGACGTACCATGTGGGCTCCTGCGAACCGGGAACCTGTTTCTGTTCAGAGTACCGATGATGACTACAGGCCACTCCAATCCCTTTGATTGGTGAACTGTGGTGAGGAGGACGGCATCTTCCGTTGATTCGAGCGCGATACTTTCGCCCAGTTCGTCTTTGAACATATCCACTGCATAAAGAATCTCGCGCATCATCCCCTTAGCACTTTTGCGCTTCGAACCTACCAACCTACGTCGATGGATTTCTTCAACCGAACGGATGATTTGGGATGAGATGCCGAGTGCCATTCCCAATGCCCTATCGCCTTTGCGAACCTGAATGCCGCAGAAAGACAAGAAGTTGTAAAGCTGACCACGGACGTTGTAGGCAGCCGAGTCGTTGTCTATGATGGACTTCCGCCACTTTGATAGCGCAGGCCAGAACTCCGCCGGGTCCTCTGCCTTGCCCTTCAGGAAAGGCTTAACGGAAGTCCAGAACGCATCTATCTTGGCTTGAATCTCTTTTTCTTCTTCCTCATTCCTCGCTTCTGGGTGGTCATTCTCCAACCACTCCAAGACAGGTATCAGGAAATGGTCTAGGAAGTCCCCGCACTCGCGCTGCAGTGGGCAGTTCACCGGGATACCGCGCAAGCTGAGTTCCGCCAGAATAGAAGGTGCTGCCGACCTAACAGAGCGGTACAGGACTGCAATCGCGCTATATGGTGTGCCGTTGTTATGAAGTTCTTCGATGGTGTCGGCTATGCGTTTGCTCTGTTCGGTCTCATCATGGCAGCTTTCGTGGAAGACACCCGAACACTCTGAATCACCACGATTGCTACTCATCAGCTTTGGATAGCGATTGATAATTTTTTCCGATGCTGCGTTACAGAATTCCACAATCCTGTGACGGCTGCGGTAGTTATCCACCAATTCCGATGATGCCGCGCCAACAAAGTCGTGTTGGAAATTGATGATGCGTCCCACATCACTTCCACGCCAGTTGTAGATACACTGAAGGTCGTCGCCAACTGCAATGACTTTCGCTTCGGCCGGCAACATGGCCTTGATGAGTTCCACCTGAGATGGATTAACATCCTGATATTCATCCACATACAAGCGACGAAGGTTCGCAACCGGCCCATCCAGTCTCAAGTGCTTGGTGGCACAAGTAACCATCGAACCAAAGGTCAGAAGACGGTTCGTCATCAACGCCTGTTCGAACTTCTCAATACACGGACGAACTGTCTCTGGAACATCAGCAATCGCCAGGTTCTCGTTGTAGAAGACCTGCAAATCATCCAAAAACGGCCTGATGCCTTTTGGGAATGACTTCCCATACGCTGCTTCAATGCCCAGTTCATCATGCAGACGAGCAGCCAACGAGAACACCTGAATGTCCTCATCAAGCGGTTCGAAGTTGTAGAACTTGGGCTTGGTCAGCAGATACTCGAAGCACCACGAATGGATGGTTCCTATACTCAGGCTAGAAAAGTCCCTACCCGGCGCAACGTCACGCAACAGATAGTGGACACGAGCCAATAGTTCCAATGCAGCCTTCTTAGTAAAAGTAAAGGCGATGATGGATTCGGGCGGAATACCACGAACAACGTCATCAACTATGGCGTAAACCAAAGTGCGAGTCTTGCCCGAACCAGCCGATGCCAAGATGGAGGAAGTCGAGACGGACTTCTCGATAGCGCTGCATTGCTCAGGTGACAAATGTGCAGAATACCAATGTGTCGCCTTCGCGTTACCTTTAGCGTCCATAGGCATGAGTAGCCATGGAATTGTGTCAGACCCCGCCCATACGGGCAATATGCATTTCAAACCCAGTTGTATTCCGTTTTCTGGCGAAAGTGCCCTTCGGCTTGAAGCATTCATCGCTCTTGCCGTTCTACCTGCCCGAGCCTTGGGAACCGTTTCTACTCTGCGAGGCCTTGCTCCGGAATCGCTCAGGAGTGCAGATATCCATTAAGTGGTAGGTCCAGAAATTCATCATTGCGATTTCACTGAAACGGCTCCCGCAAAGCGCACGCTCTCTGTAACAGCTCCATGGCTTCTGCGGTCATTCAAGCGATTGTACGAGGAGTGTTAAGTTGTTTCCCACTTGGCAACTCGGGATTTATCGCCCGGGGGACCAACCGAGGATGAGTTATCAGGCTTCCTCCTTCACGATGAAGGAGCGGTCCGGATCCACTACGCGCCATTCGACTATTCGACTAGGTAAATTCCTCTGCCAAAGTGGCTATCTTTGGAATCACCCCTGGCAGGAACTCGATGCTGACTGCATTCGATGCTGCCCCATCGCCGCGCCAACGACTTTGGCGAACTTTTCGATCTACAAGAAGATGCGGCTCGCTGCGAGGAACTTAGACTCGATCCTTGGGACTTTTACCAAGAAGTTCAGTGTAACGACGAAGAAATAAGGCGATTCATTATGCATACAGTCTATTGGCTCAGCTGCTGTCACGGGAATCGGCGCACGATTGAGTTCTCTGAAGTTGAGTGGGAATATTTGGGAGCTACAGCCGACGACATCAAACGAAATGAAGAATGGCTAGAAAAACGGAAGAACGAGGTTTAGTCGATAGAGTGCCGTCGGGTTGTGTACTCCCAACATCGGCATTCGTGAAAATATATGAGGAAAAACTCTTTGCGAAGCAATCAGAGCGGCGGCGAATAAAGGAAGTATTTCGGGAAGTCGAAGAAGGGATTGAAGTCCCGGTTGTTTCCTTGTGCGTATACAAACAGAGTACAAGCAACGCACCGCTTGCGTGTGGGTCTGCCATCATTCTTAATCCGCACGAAGATATTGGAAACTTCACCGCAGCAGTTCCCAGTGGCCGTTGCTTACTATGAGGCTAATGCAAGCGGAGGGTCGGGCCTTTCTCGATATATACAACGTGCTCTGGCAGCGGCGGACACGATGAAGCACAAAAGCTGGCAGTTGAAAGTGCGGAAGCTCCTCGTGAACACAGAGGACCTTGCCTACCTCGGGTTTCTAGACGTAGAGAATATGCGCATCGAGCCGTGTGACCCACTCGCACTAGCGGATTGGCCTGGGGGGTCGAACTGGTCTTCAATACTGAATTGATATTGTGACGCGATATGGCATGGGCGTGAGTCTCGAAGAACGTCGGCCCGGCCATCACCTGGTACTGGCAACGGCAGACTGGCGTAAACGACTGGGCGACACCCATTTAGCGTGCGCTCGGCGCTTCCACGAAACTGCACTTCACTCACGCCGCCTCTCGGCCAACCCAAAATTGCATCAGGTGAATCAGAGTTCCTTGGAGGGTCTCCAAAGAATGATTCTGATTCTCCTCATAGTCCTGCTGATTCTCTCTATGGGAACGGCGCCGGTTTATCCCTACAGCCGTAGCTGGGGCTACCGTCCGAGCGGCGCGCTAGGCACAATCCTGCTGATCGTGCTGATTCTCTATTTACTGCACTACGTGTAGACGCAATCCGCAGCACCCGAGCTTTCGCCTAATTCCTACTCGGGCTCAGCCGATCTTCTTATGACCTGCCCGGGTCGCCGCTACTCGTGTTGCTGATGTGATGAAGCGTGACTATCAAGCTCAGTGGTCAGGGAATGCACCTTGATCCATCCCACAACGATCAGCAGAAATCCCACGCCTTGCTCTGTGCCCGCCAGACGCATCATGAAATCCGTTCCGTTCGCGAATTCCTGGCTGGCGAAAATTCCTTGCGTGCCGCCGACTGCAAAGAACAAACACCCGATCACTAACGCCGCCCTGAAATTGTCAATCTGCTCCTGAAGGTGATCGACTTGATCCGGAGAAATCATTGAGACCTCCTCGCGAGGACTCCGGTAGAAGAGCCCTGCCAGAGCTCCTCGTCGGCGGGAAGTCTGTCACGGAGTGAAGCGCTCTGCAACCGCCATCAACACCGCCATCGACACCGCCGTCGAGATTGCCGTCGCATGCGGTTGTTCCCGGCGTCGGATTCAATCGCTCATGCGCAGCACGATCTTTCCAAATGTCTCGTTTGACTCCATGCGTTCGTGGGCGCGACCGACATCCTGCATGCTGAACTCGCTATCAATAATCGGGCGCAGCACGCCATTCCTGAACAGCGGCAGCACCTCATCGGCGAATGCATGCGTGACAGCAATCTTCTCTTCCAGCGGACGCGCGCGCAGCACTGTGCCGATCATTTTGGCGCGCTTTCCCAGCATGAGCCCGAGATCGAGCTCTGCCTTTGCTCCGGCCATCGTGCCTACCAGCACGATCCGTCCTTGCAAAGCCAAGGCGTGCAAGCTCGCGTTAGTGTAGGCGCCTCCCGCGAGATCGAGCACCACGTCAAAGCCACCGTCCTTCGACCATTCATTGCCTGCGGCGGGCGTAGGTGGATCCGGCACAACAAATCCGGATTCGAGTCCAAGCGCCTTTGCCCGCTGCAGCTTGTCCGCGGTTCGCGATGTGCCATACGGAATCGCATTCATAGCGCGCGTGAGCTGCAACGCGGCCAAGCCCACGCCGCTGCCGACCGCGTGGGTGAGTACGCGCTCGCTCGGACGTAAGCGCGCTTGCATCCACAGCGCGTCATGGGCAGTGATGAAAGCTTCCGGAATCGCCGCCAACTCCGGCCAGGAGAGGTTTGCTGGCGCTTCCGCCAATGTGCGTTCGTGCGCGACGAGATATTCGGCATAGGCTCCGCCACCGGTGAGGCCTATCACGCGCTGTCCAGGTTTCCAGAGTCGAACCGAGGCGCCGATCGCGTGCACCTCGCCGGAGAATTCCATTCCGGGAATGTCGGCCGGCGCTCCGGGCGGTGCCGGATATTGCCCGCGCCGCTGCAGTAGGTCAGCTCGGTTCAGGGCCGACGCCTGCACGCGTACTAGGACTTCGTTGGACTCGGGCTCCGGCCTCAGCACGTTGCGGACCTCGAGCACCTCCGGTCCACCGAATCTGGTGATCACCACCGCGCGCATCTCGTTGCTGGTCATGGCTGGTCCCGCGTCCCGATTGACAGATTACCGCTTTAGTCGTATGACAAAATTTGTCATAATTTCGATCCGCCCTGAATAAGAAGGGGCAAGAACATCACCCAGAACTATCGGGCTGCGGCCCCTAAGTGCTTGATTTTACGAAGTGTTCCCTTGTGAATGATAGCGAGTGCGAGACCTCGGAGAAAGATTCTCGTGATTGGAATTAGGGATGCGATGCATACTTATGCGGTTTGTTGCGAACCACGAGGAACTCCATCCCAATGCGCAGGCAAAGAGGATTTTCGTTAATCGAGTTGCTGATCGTGGTCGCGATCATTCTGATTATCGCTGCGATCGCGATACCCAATCTTCAGCGCGCCAAAATGACCGCCAATGAAGCGGCAGCGGTGCAGTCGATGCGCAGCATCTTCACTTCGGAAGCCGCCTATCTCGCGCAGGGATGGAATAACCCTGCTGCCGTCGGATTCACCGCGGCTCTTCCCGATTTGGGAAGCAGCGCCGGATGTAATCCGCCCAGCGCAACCAGCGCCTGCCAACTTGACGACATCATTGCCAACGCCACAACACCGGCCAAAGGCAAGAGTGGGTATTACTTCACGTACAAACCGGTCTCCAATGGCACGACCAATACAGGCTTCACTCTGAATGGCGATCCAGTACAGCGCGGTGCAACCGGCAGCCGCAGTTTTTTTACCGACCAGACCGGAATTATTCGCGCCAACGCGGCCCAACCGGCAGCCGTCACCGATCCTCCCATCCAGTAACCCCGAATGGCTCAGGTAGACCGTCCGGCCTTCAGAGCTGCGTATAATGGCGGGTACGATTGCCTTGTAAATCCACTGTTTCCAGTGCGAGCAGCCGAGGCTCGAACTGTTCCTAAGCAACTCAGGTCAAAATCAGATGTCGTTATTTTGGTTGCGCGCAGCGGTAGGCCTGTACGGTGTCAGCATGCTTTACGCGCTGGCTGCTTTGCTGCGACGTAGAGATGTGATTTCTCGAGCCACCCTCCCAATCGCGGGCGTGGCTGTGACGCTCCATTTCGTGGCGCTGGTTGAGGCATTTGCTTCCGGCAGTATGGCAGCCATGCCGCTGCACCAGTCCGAGTCGCTGCTCGCCTTCCTGATGATGGTCCTGTTCATCGCCGTCTACTACCTGTATCGGACTACTTCCCCCGGCGTAATTGTATTGCCGATTGCATTTCTGTTGTCGCTATCGGCGGCGCTGGCGCAAAGCGCCCCTCAGTTCACCTCACCTCTGTTGCGCAGCGGTTGGATCTACACGCACATCATTCTGATCCTGACCGGGTATTCGGCGCTCTTCTTCAGTTTCATCGCCAGCGTACTGTATCTGCTGCATGAGCGAAGCCTCAAGCGCAAGGACCTAAACGGACTCGCCGGAAGGCTGCCGGCGCTGGAGACGATCGACAAGATTGGCTACCGTTTGCTGTTAATCGGCTTTCCCTTCATGACTTTTGGTTTGATCGCCGGATCGGTTATCGCGGAAGCGCAGTATGGCGCGGCGTACTTCCACGATCCCAAGGTGATTCTGAGTCTGCTGATGTGGGGCGTCTACATGGTGATGCTGTTCACGCGGTGGAACGCGGGCTGGCGCGGACGCCGTGCGGCGCTGCTCTCGGCGTTTGCGTTCGCGGCAGCGCTTAGCGTGTGGGCGGCAAATTACTTTAGCGGCGTGCACAGGTTCATATCGCGATGATGCTCCAGCTGCTTGGCGTAAACCATAAAACCGCGCCGGTAGAGATCCGCGAGCGCCTGGCGATTCCGGAGTGGCGGCTGGAAGAAGCCACTCGGAAACTCTTCGAGCATCCGGGAGTGGCGGAGTGCGTAGTTTTTTCCACCTGCAACCGCGTCGAGTTTGCTGTCTGCTCTGAGGCAGGCTCCGATCTTTCTGAGTTCATCCGCGACTACCTGAAAGCAGACGTCTCGCAGATTCGCGAACATCTGTACCAATATTCTGGTGACGATGCCGTCCGCCATCTCTTCCGAGTGGCCGCCAGTCTGGACTCGATGGTTGTGGGTGAGCCGCAGATCCTGGGACAGGTTAAGCAGTCGTATCTAATCGGAAAGGCCGTAGGAGCCGTACAGTCGAACCTGGAGTCTCTGCTAACTCGCGCTTTCGCCGTCGCCAAACGCGTGCGGACGGAGACTGCCATAGGAAGCTCGGCAGTTTCGGTGGCATCGGTTGCAGTGGAATTGGCCAAGAAGATTTTCGGCAGCCTGCAAGGACGAAACGTCTACCTGGTGGGTGCCGGGAAGATGAGCGAGTTGGCAGCACGGCATCTTCGTTCTCACGGAGCCGGCGCGATATTCGTCTCAAACCGGACTCACGAGCGCGCGCTGCAGATGGCGGATAAGGTCAGCGGAAGCGCCATCCACTTCGACCAGTTATACGAAACCGCGGACCAGGCTGACATCGTGATCACTTCCACGGGCGCGCCGCACGCGATCTTCCGCCGCGAGCACGGAGAGCTGTTCATGCATCGCCGCAAGAACCGTCCGATGTTCTTTATCGACATTGCCGTTCCCCGCGATGTAGACGCGGCGATGAGCCAGGTCGATGGCATTTTCGTGTATGACATCGACGACTTGCAGCAAGTAGTAGAAGCCAACGTCAGCGATCGTGGACGCGAAGCTCAAAGAGCCGAACTGCTGATCGAGGAAGAGGTCGTCCGCTTCCGCCGGCGGGCGCAAGCGCTGGATGCGGTCCCCACGATCGTTGCCTTGCAGGATCGCGTTGAACAGATTCGCAGGGCCGAGCTCGAACGCTTGCGCGCGAAACTCGGCGGACTGTCGCAGGAACAGCAGGCTGCTGTGGAAAGCCTCACCCGCAGCATCATCAATAAGATTCTCCATGCGCCCATTTCCACGCTCAAAGCTCTAAGCGGCACCGGACAATTGACCGCTACCGCTGAACTGTTGCGCTCTTTATTTGGAATCGAAGATCAAGCAGTTCTTCCAGAGAACGCCAGGACCGAATCAAGACCCGGTCGCAGCAGTTCCCCAAACAGAGAAGAACATTCGCAATCGATTTCTGCCGAAGCCGGCGCGGCGGAAGTTGCTGCAGAAAAATCGAACTTCAGCCACTGATGGCCCGCTTTCGCCTCGGTTCCCGTGGTTCTCAGCTTGCTCTTTGGCAGGCAAATCACGTTTCGGAGCTGCTTCAGCAACAGGGCCACACCATCTCCATCGAAGTCATCAAGACGACCGGAGACAAGATTGCCGATGTTGCTCTCGCCAAGGTCGGCACCAAAGGAATGTTCACCAAGGAGATCGAAGAAGCACTCGCTGCGGGACGAGTTGATCTTGCGGTCCATAGCCTAAAGGATCTTCCCACGGAATTGCCCGCTGGCTTTGTTCTTGCGGCCGTGCCGAAACGCGAAGACGCCCGAGACGCGTTCGTGTCGGTCAAATACTCGCGAATCGAGGAGCTTCCGGAAGGCGCTTGCGTGGGAACCAGTAGCTTGCGGCGGCAGGCGCAACTGCAAGCCCTCGGTCGCAGCCTCGAGCTTGTTCCTCTGCGAGGAAACGTGGACACCCGCCTGCGAAAGCTTCAGGCCGGAGAGTTCGACGCAGTCATCCTGGCAGCCGCCGGGCTAACCAGGCTGGGACTCTCCTATGCCATCCGCGAGTACATCTCCCCGGATCGAATGTGCCCTGCCGCGGGTCAAGGGGCACTAGCGATTGAAACGCGGGCTGACGACATTGAGACCCTGGAGACTGTCAAGTTTCTTGACGATCCAGCAACGCGAGCCGCGGTCCAATGCGAGCGTGCATGCTTGAACACCCTCGGCGGCGGATGCCAGGTGCCCATCGGCGCCTATGCCGTGCCGGTTCCCGAGGGGTTGTTACTCCATGCCGTGGTTGTAAGTCCCGACGGGCAGCAGATCGTCCGCGAACAAAGCAGCGGCGCAAATCCCGAAAAGCTCGGAATTGAAGTGGGACGGGCATTGCTCCGGCGCGGCGCCGGGCTGATCCTGAGCGCTGTATATGGAAGAGACACTGCCCTTCCTCAACAGCCGTAGTATTCTGCCTCATCCACTCGAAATGACTTCTAAGAAGAAAGCTCCAGACCTCCAAGCTCACCGCGTGGCTCAACTGGTGACTTCCGGCCCGCTCGCGGGAAAGCGCATTCTTGTAACCCGTGCCCACAACCAGGCGGACGAACTCTCTTCCCTGCTGCGTCAGTTTGGCGCTGAGGTGGTGGAAGTGCCGGTGATCGAAATCCATCCTCCAGATTCCTATGAAGCATTGGACGCCGCTTTGAATGACATCATGCAGTACGACTGGCTGATTCTCACCAGCGTCAATGGTGTGGAGGGTCTTTTTGCCCGGCTCGAGCCGCTTGGACTTTCGGTCGATTCACTTCAGCATCTGAAGATTGCCGCTATCGGGCCCGCCACAGAGGAACGGGTTCAAGATCATGGACTGGTGGTCGACATCGTTCCGGCGCGCTACGTCGCTGAAGAAGTTGTGCGCGCGTTGCGCAAGCTGGTTAAAGGGGAGAAGGTGCTTCTCGTCCGAGCCAAAGTCGCCCGCGACGTAATTCCCGAGCAGCTTCGCCATGCCGGCGCGCAAGTGGACGTAGCGGAGGCTTACCAGACGACAGTGCCGAATGATGCAAAGCAACGAATGCAGCGGGTCTTTGAGGAAAGCCCGCTTCCGGACGCCATCACATTCACCAGCTCGTCTACCGTAAAGAACTTTCTTTCCGTCGTAGTGGGCACCGAAATCCCGGCAAAGTTGTCAACGGTGAAGTTTGCCTCCATCGGTCCGGTTACGTCTGACACGCTTGGGGAACATGGTCTTCCCGTTCACATTGAGGCAGATGAATACACGATGGAAGGCCTGGCACAAGCGCTTGTGCAACTGTTCGGCAAGTAGTTAATCCCAGCAACATCTCCCTGACGTCGTATTCCTCAGGCATAGACATCACTCAGATATAAGAGGCTGTCCTCCCCCTCTGGCGCTCTTTTGCCCGAGCGATCTGCTGCTCGGCAGATCGCGACGAACAGCAGATCCCTCCACTCCGGCTGAAGTCTTTTGAGGTTACCGGAAGGTTCGTTCCGGAAAGACTCCCCAACACCCTACGTCTAAGGTGCCCATCAGCGTTAGCCCTTGCCTAAGGCGATTTCTGTAACCCGACTACTACTCTCACCGGATTAATCCAGAGTAGATGCTTCCCTAATGTGACCTCAACGTCGGCCCCCCACCGACCGAAAGGTCCCATAATGCAATTGAATCTGAAAGGGCTCTGCGCTGTTGGAACGCTCGCCGTGACCTCGCTGGCGGTAACCGGATGCGGCGGTGGCAATGCCATGAGCTCATCCCCTGGTACTACGACGACCCAATTTGCCGCCGGATCATCTAGTCCTTCCGGATCATCGTCTTCTTCCAGCTCTTCTACGGGAACAACGTCTCCGTCATCCTCGAGCACGCCGACCGCGCCCACACCTGCACCCACTCCAGCTCCCGCACCTACGCCGACCACGTCGGGATCAAATAACGGCAGTGCTCCGGCGGCCCCGGCGGGAGCGATCGTGCTCGCCAACATCCAAAATCAGAGCGGATGGCAAACCTGCGGCGGTTGTGGCAATGAAGGAGGCACAGGACAAGGTCCCGTGTACGGCGTAACCCAGGCTCTGTCGACACCCACCCTGAGTGGGAGCTCAGCCGACTTCTGGATTACGGGCGGACCCGCTTACAGCGGCGGCTACTACTTTATCGAGCAGCCAACGGTGCCAAATCCGGTCAGTTATTTGCGATACGAGTTCGATCTGTATGTTCCGTCTCAATATGCTACTGCCCCGCAAGCCTTGGAATTCGAATGCCAGCAGAACTCAAACGGCTACACCTACAACTACGCATGGCAAGCGGACTACGCCAGCCAAACCTGGCGGGTGTTCAACTACACCACCAAGCATTGGGAGGGCACCAGCGTAGCGTTCTCGGGCTTTGCTCCGGATACATGGCACCACATCATCGCCATGTATCACGCGTCAGGGACACAGATCATTCACGACTCCATCACCGTCGATGGCGTCACCTCGCCGGTCAACATCACTCACGATGCGCTATTTACAGGGAACGGCGTGGAACTCACCAATGGATTTCAGGTCGACCTTGACGGCAACAGCACGCCATACCGGGTCTACGTCGACAATATGACGGTCACACTCGCGGATTAGTGCCGGAACATTCCGGAGCAGAGAGAGAGACGCGGCACGCCGCGTCTCTCTCTGCTTGGGGCGCCTAAACTAGCCTTCATGCACCTCGCGAGCAGGAGCCGGGGCATACCCCGGCTTTACCGCTCATTCCTGATGCTTTTTGATATGGTCTCGAAAATTGAGAATCTGTGTGGGATTTGTTACTGCACTGCTGCCGAGGCGCTGGCGACTTGCAGAAGCTGGCACAAATGAGTAAGTAGTTGCTTTTCGGTAGTTCCGGCCTCAAGGAGAACACTCACGTAACGTTCCTGCAAGGTCGTGGCCTCTTCGTCCGAGACGCATTCATGATCAAGCAGCACGATATCGAACTTACATAACTGCGACATCTGACTCGCCGCTGTCACCGTGCTTGCCGAAGCCACCAAGTAACCGGCCGCGTGCAAGGCGTGTTCGCGGCTTTGCATTCGGTCGAGATTCGTGCAGACAGAAAGCAGTACCGGCCAGCGTGAGCTCTCTTTTTTGGGAACAGCTTCGGAGCCGAGCCATTGCATCAGGGCACTCCTGCGGCTCAATACTTCAAGTTATAGTTGAGCGCTTAATGACGAACGCGATTCTCCCGAATGGTCTGGAACCTGTCAAGACATTTTCTGCCCTGCCGAGAATCCTGATAGCTAATTAATTTACAATCTATAGGATACGGACAATTATTAACGCTAAAAATCAATAGCTAGATGCGCAAAGTCAGCTTGTCGGCTGCGCCCATCACGCGTACTTCCTTCCCTTGTTCTTTGATCTTGGCGCGGCAGAACTCCACCATCGAATCGATCTGCTCATCGTCGTGCATGGGATCGTGATGGAAGAGCACAAGCCGCTGGGCTTCGGCATTCACCGCTGAGAGCACCGCATCCGAGGTTGCGCTGTGTCCCCAGCCCTTCTTTGTAAGGTATTCCTCGTCCGTGTACTGCGCCTCGCGGATCAGCAGGTTGGTGTCTTTGGCGAAAGCGTCGATCTCAGCGTCAAGCCTCTTGGTGTGCGGACTCTCGCCCAGCAGCTTGTGATAAGGCTCGTGGTCCGTCATGTAGACCAGCGAGTGTCCCTTTGACTCCACCCGGAAAGATAGCGCCAGTCCCGGATGGTTCAGGTGCATGTGCGAGATCTTCACGTCGCCGATCTGGACATCGCCGGCTAATTCTTCGAAGTGCAGCCGGGCCATTAGATCGTCCAGCGTGACCGGGAAATAGTTTCCATCCATCTGTCCCGTAAACAGCCTTTCAAGGCTGCGGTCGGGACTATGCAGGCTGTAGATGTTCACCCGATTACCCGCGCGGTAGGCGGGCTGAAAGAAGGGAAAACCTTGAATATGGTCCCAGTGGGTGTGGCTCACGAACAGGTGGACTTCCAGGTTGCGCTCCGCATATTCCCTGGCCAGCGCGATGCCAAGTTCGCGTATGCCGGTGCCACAGTCGAAGATGAGGATATCCTCCCCGCAGCGAACCTCGACGCAAGCGGTATTGCCTCCGTAGCGGATCGTCTCCGGGCCAGGGGTGGCAATCGATCCCCGCGTGCCCCAGAACTTTACGCGGAAGATTGTGCTATGCGTTTCAACTGCGTTCCAAACGGCGTCGACCAGCTGCTGACCGCCGAAGGGCTTAACCACGTATTCGTCGGCGCCTAATTCCTTGGCCCTGCGGACGTCCGCTGGGTAGGGCTGCGCCGAGCAGATGATGATTGGAAGGTCCTGGAGCTCGGGGTCCCGTCGAACCTCCTGGCAAAAATCATAGCCACGAAGGTCGGGCACGCTGATGCCGATCACGAGTGCATCAGGGCGCTGCTTGTGTAGCATTTCCAAGCCGGACTGGTAGTCCCGAGCGCTGGTAGCGGTTATATCGGGAGTGGTAAGAGCGCGCTCCGCAAGCGTGCGCGTGCCCTCGTCTTCCTCGACTAAAAGAACCTTGACCATTCGGATGAGCTTCCCGGAATGCGAGATGGCATTCTTTCACAGAGTTGCGAAAGGGTAAATCCACACGAAAAGCGAAAAATGAAGAAGCGCTGGCGGGAACCAGGAACTACTACGACCGGCCGTCCCCTACCAGGGAATGCGTAATCGCGTGAACGGAGAGAGCGATTCGATTCTGCACGCCGACTTTGCGCATGAGCTTCGCCACGTGAGCCTTCACAGTCCGTTCTTCGATTGTCAGCGCCTGGCCGATTTCGCGGTTCGAACGCCCGGCGACCAGGAGCTCGAGAACTTCCTTCTCGCGGTCGGTGAAGTTCACCTTGCCAACGGGAAAGATTTTGCCTGGCGAAGAAGTTACTCGGTCGATGAAGATTGACATCACACGCCGGGGCGCCCAAACCGATCCCTGGTGCACCACGCGAATGGCCTGCACGAACTCAGCAGGACTGGCGGCCTCGTCCACGTAGCCTTTAGCGCCGGCGGCCAAGGCCTTGAGAATAGTCTCATCGTCGGCTCCAGTGCCGCTCACGATGATGCGCAGATCGGGACGCACTGCCTTGAGGCTGGCCATCATGTCAAACACGCTGCCCCCACTGCTCGAACGGTTGCCAAGCAGAATCAGGTCCACTGCTTGCAGCTTGGGCAGTTCTTCAAGCGTCGCTGCTGAGAGCTCAAGATCCGGCTCGTCGTCAAAAAGAGAACGAAGTCCAATAAAGCGCAGCGGGTCACTATCAACGACAGCAATATGGATGATCGGCTTCTTGGCGGTCGCGGCTTTCATTGTCTTGGACACGGCAGTACTGCCGCTTAGCATACATTGAATCCGAGAAAAAGCACCATGGGTGCAATGACCTAAGGGACATGTACTGCCGCTTCGGGAAAGCGGGGATTGCGGATTTCAACGACGCGAGGTTTGCGTGCCCGCGATTTTGATGGTCCTGGCTGGAGCGTCGGCAATGCCCAGCATGTATCCGCGACTGAAACCGGAGCAGTACTCGAGAGGTTGTAAGCCGGATGCGGTCTTTCGGCAATATTGCTCCACGTACGCCGCAGTCACGCGGTCGACGGGAGCTTCACTGAGTTGGGAACTCTTAAAGCCACAAGCGACTCCCTCATCAAAATAGGAACGTCGGATCGGGGACGAAATTGCATTTAATCCTGTGGCGACGCCGCTAATGCTTTCACTGGCGCGAAATTCCAGGCCTGACATGGCATCGTTGTACCCGCTCCTGAAGCCGGCCTGATAGCCCTCCTGAAAGAGCTGCCGGCTTCCAAACATGACGGAGTACTCGCGTATGCCCTGCTGGTATTGCTTGAACTTAGAAACAACTCGTGCAGTGCGTCCCATGTGAATGCCCACATCGCCTAGATGAAAGCCCTGGTCGTACCCATGGCGATATCCGTGGGCAAATGCCGAGTTCTGGTAGAGGACACCGCTAGGCGTGCCCTGCAAATGCCTGTCGCCTCCAGACGATGGCATGGAACTCAAGGGAATCGCCGGCAACCATGCTGAAGAGAATTGGGAAGAGGTTTGGGCGCAAGCGGAAATCGCGAGCAAAGTTGCAGCGATCAGGAAATACAGCTTGCGGCAGAACATCTTCGACTCACCTGGAAAATTCAGATGTGTTCCGGCCGGTTTCTGGATGTAAACAATCGTCAGAGGGCGGATGCCGCCTTGCGCCAACCAAGGGACAGGCAGTGATTGCGCCGGTTCGACCGATACCAGCCCTCCCAAGTCTCGAATTCACGGCGCACGTTGGGGAACCACAAAAGGTAATAAGGTCATATCAGGGAGCTACTTAGGTGTTTCTGTGCATTGGACGCAAATGGAGCCGGAGCCATACTTGCGTCACCTTAACCAATCAACTGAGTTCGTGGGCAGGCGAGGCAGCGAAAATCCTGGGGGAAACGATGCCTGGCCGGACGCGAACTCAATTGATACGGCCTCCCCGGACAGTTAAACGGCTGCCGGGGAGTTCCGTTTATGGCAACGCTCAAAAGGTTAAGACGGCAAGGGAATCATGGCCATCCCGCCCACGTTCCGGCTGCTTTTCCTCTCCTCGCTCTTTCCCTTTTTAGGGCTTCTCAATCTCGCCGCAGCTCCCCATAAACCTCCTCCGCTCGACTCCTGGTATGACCAGCGACTCAGCACCCACATTCAGAAGCTGATGCTGCGCGCCGGGGAACGCGATGAGCGCAGCGCTCTCGTTTCGATCGCTCTGCTCGATGAGATCTATGAGCTGTATGAAAATGTTTCCGAGCCAGTCAGAGTGGATTTTGCTCTGAGTGCAATCGCGAGAAGCGAGAACACTGCTCCGGCAGTGCATGCTGAAGCCCAATACCTCCGCAAATTGATCAGCGATGGCGTGGAGAGTCCTGGCATTTCGAATGATCCGGCCAAAGCCTTCGTCGATTCGGCTCTTCAAAGGCTGAGCAAGGACGATGTTGAGTTGGTGGATGCTGTCGGCGAAATCAGGATCTTCCATCGCTGGAACGACAACAACGGCATCGAGACGGCGGCTGAGGCGGCCAACACCGCCGAGGGCTGGTATCGCGCGTCGCGCGTCGCAAGCGACGACTACCACCGGGCTGTAGCCCTGCGAAAGACGTTGGCGCTCGATGGCTGCTATGTACCCGCAGCTCTCCAAATGGCACGTGAGTATCTCGCCCAAGGACGCCCCACCGGCGCCCGGGCTCTACTTAAGCAAGTCCTGGCGCGATATCCGGAGGAGCCGTCGATCCGTGCATTGATTGCCGAGATCGAAATTAACCAAGGTCATGCCAGCGCGGCCCTGCAGATTCTGGATCGGATGCGCGCTCAACGAATTTCCATCGCCGTCGCCCGCCAATCTGCCAGCAGTTACGCACAGCTAGGATTTCTCAGCGATGCGCGCCATCTCGCCCAGCGCGCCTTGAAGTTGCATCCCGCGGGAGCCGAAGAACGTCAATTGGTCCTGCGCCTTGAGCAAGAAGCCCAAGAAGCTGGAGAGCGAACAGAAATCACTTACGATCAGCGCCCTGTGGAATCCACAGAAGACGCAGAAAATACTTCGGCGTCAGAGGAGGGCTCAGAGCAATTGCGCCGCCTCCTCCAGGGAAGACCAGCGCAGCAGAGCGATCGCTCGCAAGACTTTCTCGCAAACGTCGCGGATATCGTCAGAAAGTGGCAGGGGTTGACGCCTTCAGAACGAACCGAATCTCGCCTCCTTGCCGACATTCGCGTGGACCAGCTTCATGCCGACTACCAGAATGTTCAGCATGTACAGCAAGTAATCGCGATCGGCGTGGCGAGCGATCTTGCGACCTACAGAACTCGCGCAGTTCAATACGCTCCCCAATCGCAAGAAGCCAGGATCCTGAAAGCCCGCGTGCATCATTCCGACGGGCGCACTGTGGATGCGGAAGATATTGGAGAGACTCCGGTCGCCGACGCTTCCCTTGCGATGTACTACGACCTGCGCGCGCGGCAACTTCGCTTCCGCGACCTCGGCGTTGGGGATGTGATCGAGCTGGAGTACACGATCTCCCCGCTCGAGAACGTGAATCCCTACGGAAATTATTTTGCTGAACTGATCGGCTTCGGCGCCTCGCTGCCTTGCGACTTGCAGCGCTACGTCTTGCTGGCTCCGGCTGCGGTGCGGCTCAGCAGCATGGAACACCTGTTGCCCCGGGCTGCGATTTCACAGGACGACCAACACAACACCTTCGTTTGGGAAAAGCGAAATGTCGCTGCCCTGGCTCGTGAGTCGCGTTCTCCTTCCTGGAGCGAGCAAGGCCCGTACATCCACGTTTCCAACTTCGACTCTTGGGAAGCGCTGGGAAAGTGGTACGCGGATTTGATTCGGCCTCAGTTCAAGCCGACCGCGGAGCTCGAAGAAATAGCGCAGCGGATGGTCGAACGACATCCCAACCGGCTCGACCGCGTTGCCGCAATCGACGACTTCGTTCTGACGAGCACGCGTTACGTGGCGCTCGAATTTGGGGTCTACGGGTTTAAGCCGTATCCCGTAGCGGAAACTCTCGCACGCAGATTCGGCGATTGCAAAGACAAGTCGAGTCTCATGGTCGCGCTGTTGCGAGCCGCCGGCATTGACGCTGAGATCGCCCTTGTCCGCACCAAGCATCTTGGAGAGATCGTCTCGCAGCCGGCGTCGGCTTCGATCTTCGATCATGCCATCGTCTACGTTCCCGAGTTCGATCTCTGGCTGGACGGAACGGCGGAATACTCGCGCCTCCGCGAGCTACCGGTCGAAGATCAGGGCGTGATGGCACTCACTGTGGCCGTAGACGGCAATGCAGTTTTGCGTCGTACTCCCGAGTCCGATGCCACCGACAACTACTCACGCCGCACGATTGATGCGCGCATCGATCCTGACGGAACTATTCATTTCTCCGGCGCAACCTATGTGCGCGGGGAGGATGCGCCCGAACTGCGCCGCCAATTGGAGCCGCGCAATGCCAAGCTCGATTACATTCGTGAACGCCTTGCCCAGGTGCTTCCCTCCGTCGAGGTGCGCAATGTGGAATCCCCAGCCAGCCCGGTCGAGGCGGTCTCGCTGAATT
>Ga0207134_1092_pt1 | contig 27011 bp, 12 predicted proteins | sample Alteio_BWMinHeat_12_FD_153527 | JGI IMG/M metagenome (GOLD analysis project Ga0207134, IMG submission 153527) | Enriched cells from forest soil in Barre Woods Harvard Forest LTER site, Petersham, Massachusetts, United States -... | ecosystem: Environmental > Terrestrial > Soil > Temperate forest >... | reverse complement strand
CCAAGGATGTCGCTGGTGAGCAATGGACAATCACCAGGTACTACTAAAACATTTCCTTGAAATTCATTAAGTGCTGATTGTACTGTCATAAGCGCGTGTCCGGTGCCCAATTGCTGGTCTTGCTTGTGAAAAGTTATTGGACAATGTAATTGGGATGTTTCAATACATTGTTTGACATAGTTTTCTACCTCTGGTGCGTTATGCCCTATTACAATATGTATTTGCTCTAAATCTGTTCCCTGCTTTGTTAATTCATCAAGTGTCTTTAACACCCGCCAGATTATTGGTTTGCCAAGTACAGGATGGAGTACTTTTGCTGTTGACGAGCGCATACGTTTGCCAAGTCCAGCCGCAAGCACCACTGCCCGTACTTTGTTATCTGATTTTCCTGGCGCACTTGTCATAACCTTGCCTGATTCATTTGTCTCCTCATTTCTGCAACCACTCTATTTTAGATCAGTTCTTATCCAGAATAGCTTGATTGATTTAAATCAAATTTGGCGCTTCAACATGGGGACCTACAACGAATTGATTAAATTCAAATATTGGTCGCAGTGTTGGTGCTGCCCCAACGGACTCAATCCCTTAAGCCCCTCAGCTGGAGACCCTGCGTCGTATATATAGAATATAGATTTGGCTCGTTTTGCATAGTATTTTTTGCGTATTCCTACGCAGCCTTAAGGATAGATTTAGCTTTTAAATTGGCTCTAGAGGCTAATAGCAGCAGTATTGGCAATCATATCGAGGAGCTTTTTGCCGCCAGTACTGGTCATATGAGCAGTGTCATAAAAGTCACTCTTAACAAAGGCGGCGTTCTGGTTCAGATCCATGAAGGGAACATCATATTTGCTTGCCTGAGTTTTTAAAAGATTGATATAACGCTCATAAGCGCCGGCCGGCACCAGGTTCATGTTGTCTTTTGTCAGTGGCATATTAACGATAATGAGCTTTATTTGTTTTGCTTTTGCCATTGGTACCAATCTGGCAAAAAATTGTTCCTGGATATTGAACATCCATCTGTAGCTATTGCCTTTGCCATAGCGCCTTATGTAATCAGCGTAATTAGCGTCATAGTTATATGGAATGTGGGTCTTTACGATTGCCATGCCTTCTTCTACTTCGGAGTGTAGATTAGCAGGTACATGCTTGCGATAATCGAGTTCATTCAGTAAGGATGGCGCGCAAAGCTTTTGTGCCAGCGGTGCCAATATCAGTTTGGTCTGCTCGCTAGCCCACGCTTGTATGTCTAATTTCTTTGCCCATGGATAAAAGAATTTGCCTATATAATAATCAAATCTTTGCCAGAGGCGAGGGAAAGCAAGATTAACGATGTCGTCTATATCAGTGAAGCGGCGTAGATAACGAAAAGGCGGCATGGAACCCGGGCAGTTAACAGCATTATCAACAAAATCTCTCAGGCTTAAACCAAGAATTACATACTGAGGTTTGTGCTTTCCTTGAAATAAGCCACGCATAATCATGTAGTCATCTGATACCAGATCACCAGGTAAAGAAAAGTTGAAACATAGCAGAGATTGTCTTGAGTGAAAGCGTTTCTGTAATTGCTTACTCAGGTAAGCGGAATAATGATGGTGCACATAATCAAGATCTTTATTTAGAAAATCAGCATCCTGTCTGGATACTGAATGCATGAATAAAGAGGAACCGATTAGCACCACCGGCGGTGTAGGTTTATCATTTAAATATTCTTGTGTGGCCCACCAAGTCCAAGTGTGTGTGGCTGGCAGTGTGGCTGGATCAATATTAGCGAAAGGCTGGGTAAAACACAAAAGGCAATTTATTAGTATAAGGATGATCATCCCTAGGCTAAGAGGATTATTTATCGACTTGAATAGATTTTGCTGAAAAGAGATTTTAGGAATTGCCTCATAACCCTGTTGTTTATTTTCCAGTTCATGCTCGATTGTTTGGATCATAGACTTCGCTAAGGCAAGGCGAGAAGCGCTGACTTCTGGATTTGTTGTAGTTTCGGTATCTATAGGTGTCTGCATAAATATTTGTGACTGGTATTAAAATTGGAAGTAGATAAACTGTGGCGCATAGTCAGGGCTAAAAATGACCAGCAAACAAATGGTTATCGCAAGCGCACTAGCTACAAGCCATCGCTTTTTTATTGAAGAGGAGTTGAGAAAAGACAAATATGCTGGTATGCGTTGCTTCATTCCGCTTATAAATTGTCCTAAGATTAATATGCCAAGCAGTATTGGCAATAATAAAAATACAACTGACTCTTTGGTGTTTAAAATTGTGAGCACAAACGGGCCAGCAGCGGCTTGCAGTTGAGACAAGAATAACAAACGCTTGATGATTAACATGGCGCTAGACAATGTATCAGTACGGAAAAATACCCAGCCAATACAGACAAAGTGAAAGGTAACAATAATGGATAAGAAATGAAATAGAGAACTCTGCTTTAATTTAGCAAAAGAAGCAGATTTATCCGACCAGTGCTTAAACTCTTTGTGCAACACTAGTAGTATTCCTTGGTAAAAACCCCAAATAGCAAAATGTATGGCAGCACCATGCCAGATTCCGCCCAGAATCATGGTAATAAGCAGATTGCGATAAGTGGAAAAGCGACTACTTCTATTGCCCCCTAGAGGTATATAAAGATAGTCTCTGAGCCAGGTAGACAGTGATATATGCCAGCGTTTCCAGAATTCAGAAATAGAACTAGACCAATAAGGCAAATTGAAATTTATCGGTACTTTAAAACCAAGCAACAAGGCTGATCCACGAGCAATATCTGTATAGCCTGAAAAGTCAAAATATATTTGGAAAGCAAAAGCATAAACTGCTAACCATAAATCAAGGGAGCTTAATAATTCCGGATGTTCAAAAGCACTATGAACTACTATGCCTAAATTATCCGCAAAAAGAATTTTCTTTATTAATCCAAGGGTAATTAAATAAGCACTTTCTTGTACCATATCAAGGTTAAGTTTTTTAGCTACATTGGAGGCCAATTGCGGAATGAAGTCTTGATAGCGCTTAATGGGTCCGGCAATTTGTGTCGGGAAAAAGCTGGCAAAGAGAGCAAAATCCCAGAAAGATTTTATTGGTTTACTGCCGTGATAAACATCAACTACGTAATGAATAAATTCAAATACAAAAAATGATATACCCAATGGCAAAATTATTTTGAGATCTATGGCTGGTAGGTGAGCACCAAATATAGTGCCAACCGAAGTTGCTAGATCATGCAAAAAGTAAGTATATTTAAAGAAGGCCAGTGTGAGTAGGTTTATAGCAACGGCAGCAATAACTGCGAGTTTGCGATGCTTTTGCGATCGACTGATAAGAATACCCATTAAATAATTCACCAGAGTCAAAGCAAAAATGAGCAAGCCGTAAATTGGCTTCCAGCTCATATAAAAAACATAGCACGCAATGAGAAGTAGAAAATTACGGGTGCGTTTGGGACCAAGCCAGTAAAGCAAAACTATACTAGGCAAAAATAATAAATACTGAAAGCTATTGAATAGCATCTTTAAACTGATATTTAATTACATTCTTTCCGGAACACTGATACCAAGCAAGGATAATAAAGTCTCTAGTTCATAGAGGCATAAATCACTCAGCCCCAACCAGGAAGATCTCAATGACTCATCTGCTTCGCTTAAGATATGACATTGCAAATAAAAGCGGTTAAATGTGTAAGCAAGATCATAGGCAAAGTCACAAAGATAACTGGGCATGCGTTTGTGATAGGACAAATAGAGTATATCAGGCAAGCGCAGCAGTTCTAGCATTAACTCTCGTTCAATACCGCTTATAGCAGTGATTGGACCAACGATTAGACCTTGTTCTTTAGCTTTGCGTAAAATTGCTTTAATGCGCACTGAAGCGTATAGAACGTAAGGACCAGTGCGGCCCTCGAAGCGCGAAAATTTTTCTAAATCGAATACATAATCAGTATTATAATCATGCATCAAATCACCAAATTTGAGAGCGGCTATGCCTACTGCCAGGGCGATTGACTCTCTCTCATTAGCATCATATTCTGACGCTGCCCGCATTTCAGCAAGTTTTTTCCTTGCTTCTTCTGTGGCCAGGTTAATCAATTCTTTCAATTTCATCACACCGCCAGCGCGAGTTTTAAACGGCTTGCGATCAGGTCCATTGACTGTGCCAAACGCTATGTGTTCTAGTTTGAGATTGGGTCCAGCCATGCCAATTTGGCGGGCGGCAAGAAAAAATTGTTTAAAGTGCATGCTCTGTCTCTTATCGACCACGTGTAATATTTGCTCAGCATGCAAGTCCTCGAGTCGTTCTTCAAGAGTGGCTATATCAGTGGTGCCGTATAAATAAGCGCCGTCAGATTTTATTAGCAGAAGTGGTGGAATTTCTTCTTTGCCCTCAGGGTCCTTTAATGGAATGACCAGGGCACCATCGCTGGTGATAGCCTTTCCTTCTGCTTTGAGTTTTTCTAGTATACGCGGAATTCGATCATGGACATCACTTTCGCCTTTCCACAAATCAAAATATACACCTAAAGCCGCAAAATCTTCCTTAAGGGCTTTAATTGAAACGTTGACAAAATGCTGCCAGAGAGCACGTGCGTAGGGCGCGCCATTCTGTAACTGTGTTGTTTCGTATAAAGCTTTCGCCATCGCTGCTTTGTCGTTTTGGCAGCGTTTGCTGGCTTCAGGATATAGCGCTTCTAGATCTTCAATGGTTACGGGAGATTCTTTGGGGTATGGTCCTGTATAGTCGGGCTTAAAATAAGGAAGGTTGGGAAACTTATGCCTCATTTCGGCAATGAGCATGCCCATTTGGGTTCCCCAATCACCTAAATGTGTGTCGCTAGTTACTTTCAAACCAAGAAATCGACATAGTTTTTGTAAGCAATCACCCAGCAAAGTAGTACGTAAATGTCCCACATGCATTGGCTTAGCAATATTGGCGCCACCAAAGTCGACAATTGTATGGGGGCGCTCTGGCAAAGGAGTAATTTTTTTGTTTTTCTCCAGAAACTGGAGAGAGCTAATTAAAAACTTATCACTTAGCTTTATATTGATGAAGCCAGGACCGTCAACAGTGAGCTCAGAAAAAACTTCTTGTTCTTTACCCTTGCTGACTATTTCAATTACCTTTTCAGCGATTTGGCGGGGATTTTGTTTTAATTCACGGGCACCGGACAAAGCACCGTTACACTGGTAGTCACTTAAGTCTCGGCGTTCAGAAACGACTACTTTTCCAAGTTCCCGCCGCAGTCCTAATTGAGCAAAGGCATCAGAGAAAATATTTGTCAGCGTTTCGCTGACTGAACCAAAAGTTTCACTTGATGTTGACTCGCGCAAATTATTCAATGAACTGCTGCTCATTATTGAAGACTATTATATTTTCTGGGGTTTTTCAAACCTTATCCATAGAAGTTTAGGCTATTCTTGACACTTCTGTACTCAGATTGATACGATGCCCATCGAATCTTCTGCGCCCGTAGCTCAGTGGTAGAGCACTCGGCTTTTAACCGATTGGTCGTGCGTTCGACTCGCACCGGGCGCAAATTTCCCATTTTCTATATCAAGTTTAGTTGCTTAATGGATGTTTTATCCTTAGTCGGTTTCTCCGTTGCCAAATTACCACGGGAAATTTACTCTAAAATAAAGCGGGACATGGGTGGCCTTCAATCCTTCAGTGAAATCAATCACCCCAACCTGAACACCGCGATCATCAAGAGAATTTGGATATAAATAAAGAGAAGCTGAATATTTAATGACCTTGCCCCGATTAGTAGTGCCTGGTTCAAGCAAAAAAACTGCCTCCAACCCGCGCGGGGATTTGGCCGGTTGTTCTAATTCAAAATATTTCTCAAGAAGCATATTTTCACCATACGGTGGCGGTTCTTGAAAATCTACCGGCAGTCCGTGTGTAGCCCAGCGCCAAAGAGTGTCATCGCTGCCGGCGCGTATTAGAGTAACGCTGAGTCTGGGAAACCAAGGATCTGTATCACGATTTCCATTTTCTATTTCTCGGAAAACACTCAGTCTACCTTTGCTCAAAGCTGGACGATCTGTTAATAGTTGCCTTCCCTGGGCATCGATTTCATCCATTGGCGGATAGGTCTCCTAATCATTGATTGATACATACATTGTAATTAATACCTGGCTTATACAATTAAGCATAACATTGATAGGATTTTTCTCTTGAGAGACAATGTGGTATTTATCAAAGATGCACAAAATCAGATTGTTGTCAGGTACTAGTATGTTACTTGTAGTAATTGCCAAGCACACTTAAACCGTCCAGGAAATTTTTGATTGACAGCGCTAATGAATATCATCAATGAGCAAGAACGAATTCTATCTTTTCCGCAAAAAAGGTCGATAGGGAGTCTTTACTGGGCGCCTGTTGATCAACCGGAAGAATGGCAACTTCTTACGCAAGTGCGTGGTTTGGTGGTCTCTGCGGAAAATGAACCAATACATTGGGAACTATTAGATGAAGCCAGGGGCAAGATCGCTATACGACCGGGGGTGAAGCTAAAGCTCAAGATCTCATCTGACGCGGAGGGTTTGGTAGCATTAGAAGATTTGGCTGCTAATGATTTGCATGCTCTTGATTTAGGGCACTCAGCTGCAGTTGATCATTCACTTATATATGTTCAACATTTGACGGGCTTACGATCTCTTGAACTGACATCGACCAGTATTGGTGATCATGGGCTGTCATTTGTTCAGCATCTGCGCAATTTATATTCGCTAGGATTAAGTTATAATCGTGTTACTACGCAAGGATTAAAGCATTTAAAGAGCCTAGACGATCTGCGAGAAATATGGCTGAGCGGTACGCAGGTAGACGATCTGGGCTTGGAGTTTTTCAGTAATTTGCAATTACTTGTGCAGCTTGGTTTGAGTAGTACATTGATTACTGATGCTGGCTTGCTAAATTTAGTCAAGCTAAAAAAATTATTGCGAATATATTTGTTCAATACTAGAGTAACCCACAATGGTACTCAGTTGTTGAAGAGCCTTTTGCCAGGTTGTAAGGTAAAGTGGCATCCTGCAAAAGTTCATACACGTGATGCTGAGCAACTAATTTCCACGGCAATTCCAGATAATCAGAAATCTTGTGACAATGGTTTTAAAGACTATCCTGTTAGTACTTTATCCGAAGAAGATTTTTGGCGGCTAATTGGTGGATTGGATTGGCAAGCAGAAGGTAATGATGATGCTGTAATAGCGCCGGTTGTGGAAGAATTAGCAAAATTAGAAATCCAAGACATTTTTAAATTTGCAGAGATTCTTGCTCATAAGTTATATTTCCTTGATGGAGAGGACTATGCCAGGGAAATTGGCATTGATGCTTACACTGGGAACAAGGGCACCTTCGCCAAAAACTGGTTTTTGTATGTGCGTTGTTGTGCTGTTGCTAATGGTGAGGAATATTATCATTCAGTTCTTACTAATCCAAAGCAAATACCTAAGGATACCGAATTTCAGGCTTTGTTGAACATCGCGCCACAGGCTTACAAAATGAAAACTAGCAAACGTTTTAATTATAAAACGCAATATAATTATGAGACTTTCAGTAATAAACAACTCTGGGTGAACAACTAATGTTCCGGCAATTACTATCAAGTTTGTGGTCATTTATTGCAGTCCTAGCGCTGATTTTGTCTTTCTCTATTCGGGTTGACGCCGTTTACGGTGAGAAAAATTCATTCACCGTTCTAGGTTGTTTTACTTGGTGGTCTCATGATGCTGTTGGCTATCACCCATCTATGTATCTTTTTTTGGAAAATACGACCGGACACCCTGTTGGTGGTGCCGAAATCCCCTTTCAAGGTAGATTTACCGACTTGCGAAGCGGAGAGGTTACGGTAGCCAGGGAGTATAAGCGAGCTCCTGTACGCAATCATGACAGGTTTGCCATATTGTTGCGGGGACCTAGATCTTACGAGTTACCAATCGACAGCAGCTTATGGCCATCCATTGAGTGTAAGGCTATGTGTAGATTAACTGATGCTGAAGATTTATACATTGGCCATTTGGCTTCTGTGACCATGACTGACGAAGATGCCCAGGCGCAACTTGTGGCTCAAGCGGGACGTAACCCATTGCTATCCAAAGGCAATCGTGATGCAGACCTAAGTTTGCCAAGATTACAAATGCAAGACAGTGACCAAACTGCAAATGAAATTAACGTGGCTGACACTTCTCTTGGAAAAAAGTATAATGCAAAATCGAAGCACAAGGTTGTTGCTAAACCGATAGCTCCCGAGGAAAATACAAAAAAGTCCTCTGACAATACCCTGCCAAAACATTTTCCCGCTCTGGGTGACGATTTTTATGTTTTCGATAAGTTGTATGGCAATGCGACAGAATTTCAAGCTAGTGGTGGCATTGATAATTTAACCTGGACTCATTACAAATCATCTAGTTTAGTCAAAGATATTTATGCTGGCTCGCGAAAAAATAATAAAGCTGATGTAATTATTATTACTATATCTGGAGTTCTAAAGGACAAAAATCTTTTATTATTAGCAAAGCAATTAGCTCATTGCAAAAAAAGTGAACCAATTGCCTCATTTACTCATTCTGTTGCATATTTATCTTCCGGACGGTCAGAAATAATGACGACAGCGATTCGTGAATGCAAAATTTTATCTTCTAAAATTCACAATGCTAACAATACATCCACTGTTCTTGTTGTTTCGCGGCTGTCTGGTGACTTGGAGGTGGCACTTACTAATTATTCTCAGCGCGTGCCTTTTTTAAAGTTTCTCAATTTATAGATGCGCGAATTTATTGATTACTGAAATTGGTAGCTTTGAATGTCGATCGATTTATTACCAGCAAAACTTGTACTGCTTCTTGCCTCAGCTTATATTGCTGGCAAAAGCGCCGAAGAGGCTTTAAGTCTTGCTCAAAAATTATACAAACAAGACAAATTTACCGCCACCATGGATGTTCTGGGTGAGCAGGCTGCGTCGCTTCAAACATGCCAGAATTATGTCGAAAAATATAGCAATTTGATTGATCTGGTGAGTCAAAATCCCTTACCTGTTCAAGACAAACAAAAACAATTGACCATTTCCTTTAAGCCCTCAATGTTTTGTGTCTCACCATCCATTGATGCAATACCCACTCAGAAGAATTTTGATGAAGGCTTTGACCGAATTACAAGTATTGTTGAATACGGAGCCAAACATAATGTACTGATGACCTTAGAAGCGGAAGATTATCGCTGGACAGATTTTCATTTAGATACTTATTTTGCCTTGCTTTCCGCCGGCTACAGTAATATTGGCACTGTTTTGCAAACACGCCTTCTGCGCACACAAAAAGACGTCCAGCGTTTTGATCAACGGGGACGCGTGCGGTTGGTGATAGGTATATACGAAGAAGGCCCCGAAGTCGCTCATACATCCAAACAGCTTATGAAAAATTGTCTCATCACTTCTGCCCGTGAGCTTTTAGATAGAGGGACTTATGTTGAGTTAGCCACTCATGACCAGGATTATATAAAGAGGTTCTTTGCAGAAGTAGTGTTACCACAACGTGTGAACCCAAGCAAATTTGAAACCCAATTTTTATATGGAGTGCCAAGACTTCAATTGGAGAAGATGCTTGCTACTGGTGAATATTTTAAGCAATGGCAATTGACGAACCATAACTTGGTGGACGAGTCGCATCTGGAAATACTCAGCCAATCCGGTATCACTGTACGTCTCTATCTACCATTTGGCTCAGATGAATCTATAGCCCCCTACTGTAAGCGTCGTCTGAAAGAAAATCCCAACTTGCTTATTTATGGATTGAAGAATTTACTTGGTGTTCAATAGCATTCACGTCCAGCAAGATTTTTGATTCAATAACATTTGGGTCCAATGATATTGCACAGTCAATAATGTGGCACATGCTTACTTACTTATGATCCAACTTTAACCAGTAATTGGCTGAGCAATTTTTTCTTAATCTCTGTTTTTGGATTTAGATGTGAGATTTTGATTTGAGCGTCTGGTGTTCCTTCTTCCACTAGCGCTTTGCGCAATTGTCTGTAAGTGCCTGGCTTAAGGAGATTTACTGTCACTGGGGATAATCTTGAAGACTCTCTTTTGTTTTCATACTCGGAATTATTACGACAAATAGCTCTGTCTAGATTGTGGGCCAATAGCTGAATTCTTTCATTTAGCGGATAATGGTCAAATTCTATCCATAGTTGATAGTGAGGAGAAGGCTGAAATTCTGGTATTACGGTAAAGAAATTTGCTTTCAAGCCTAGAAGCTGTGTAGAAGATAAAACTGCTTCAGTAACTTGCGCTTCGGTAAGTTTTTCTCCTGTAAAAGAGCAAATATTGCCTCCCTTGTGTAAAAATTCTAAAAGTGGGGTACTGTTGTGCCAGCCAACTACTTTAACTACGTCGTTTAAGTTATAGCGGTAGAGTCCACCTGAAGTAGTAAACAAAATGTAGTAATTCTTGTTTGTTTCTAATTCCCAGGCAGCAAGTGTTTGCGGATTGTCCTTCTCAATATCTTCTTCTTTAATAAATTCGTAAAAATGCGAACGAACAGCAAGGCACTGAGATTGAGCTCCTAAATAAACGGTACCGCGCCCTTCGCTGGCGCCATAAGTAATATCGCGTACTGGCGTTTCTCCAAAATATTGCGGGAAATCCTGTAAATAGAATGAGGCGGCTGCTTTTGTCCAACAGGCTATAAGCGAAAGTTGCGGCCAGATTTTGTCAGGTTTGAATTGTCCTTGTTGAAAGAGCATTTCTAAAAATCTAGATCTTTTAATATCAGGTTTGAGAAACTGCCTTAGAGAGGATCTAGTATTGGGATCAAGTTCGCTCTTGGTAGTGATTGTTCCTCTAGCCACATCATTAATTAGTTCTTGAGCGTTACTTTCTAGAGCCTTAGCTAAGAGGACAATTGTGCTTGGATTGAGAGTATAGATGCAAGAAACGGGTAACATAAGGGCGCAACGCAGAATGGTGTAGTACCTTGTTTCATAATCTTTAATGACGAATACTTCATAGGGTATGGGAGAAATATGTTTTTTTATCAGTACTGGTTCATCAAGGTACAGGCGACCGGAAATCGCCCCATATGGAATTCTGGCTGAAGTTTGCGCTTCTTCAGCGGTAGAAAATATACTGAGTACCACACCCTTGCTAATGCCTGGGTGATTTTTTAGTAAATGGAAGCCAGATACAATAGAAGCTTGACGGAATTCTTCCATGTATGATTTTGTGATTGGAATAAATTTACGACTGCTAATGGTCCCGCTCGTAGTGGCAAACATAAAAGGTGTTTCTTCTGTTAGTACTGATTTTTCACCCTCCATAGAGCGCCTGATGTATGAAAGTAAATTTTCATAGGTATTAATAGGTACCGCTTTTTTAAAATCGGAAAATGTTTTAATCGAAGAGAAACCATGTTCGTTGCCATAAACAGTATTTGAATTTCGACTCACTATGCTGGTGAGACGTTCTAGCTGACTGCCCTCACAATTGCGTGAAGCTTGCTCGAACTGTTTTGCCTTTTGGGCAGCCAGTAAACCAAATCCTTTGTAAAGAATATTGCGAAACATTGAGCACCCTAATATTGAGTGAAGTTATAAAAATGGAGCTTAACAGATAAGCAAGGAATAGATCAGTTTAGCTTCCGGACAGTTACAGTAGCCCATTTGCAGATTGGCTTGGCACTATTGCCGTGTCAAATTATTGAGCAATATTCATTTTGGAATTTGTCTTTATTTCCAGTTTGTCGTCTGGGCTAATTTCGACAAAATGTCTTTATTGTAGTACAAAACAATGATGATCATTCTTTTCACTATCGTTTTTATACTTGTAATTTGTTTTTATCAATCGCTGACGTATAGGCGTATGTATCGCTATGTAACTAGTCAGCTTAAGAAACCATTTTCGCCTTACTGTCCCAAAGCAGCGGTTATTCTACCCTGCAAAGGCTTAGATCCCGATTTTGCCCGCAACGTATATAAATTATTTGTTCAAAATTATAGATCTATCCAGTCCGAAGCTGGTTCTGGGGAAGATCCAAATTTTGAAATTATTTTTTCTGTAGCAAGCGTCGACGATCCTGCTTATGTTGTTATCGATCAAGTGATGCGTGAAAATCCGAGTATCAAGTCAAAATTAGTCGTGGCTGGAATCGACAACAAGCGGGCCCAGAAAATTACCAATCAATTGGAAGCGCTCAAAGTGGTCTCTCCGGATGTCGATACTTTTGTTTTTGTTGATTCGGATGTTATTGCCAGACCAGATTTTTTAGCTTATTTAGTAACACCTTTACAAGATAATAATGTTGGTATTACAACTGGATATCGTTTTTATTTGCCTTCCAAGTTTAGTTTGGCGGCTTTGATTCGTTCGTTATGGAACAGATTATCAGCCTGGGAATTATCCAGCGAAAAATTTGCTTTTGCTTGGGGAGGGGCCATGGCTATTAGACGCAGCACCTTTGAAAGAGCGGCGGTTGCCCAGGTTTGGGATCGCTCAGCAGATGACGATCTTTCCATGACCACTGCTGTCAAGAGACTGGGTTTGTCGGTGCTCTTTGTACCCCAATGTCTGGTTATTAGCCATGGGGATGCGTCCTGGTCGGAGATTTTGGAATGGACAAATCGCCAGTTAATATTGACAAAAGTTTACTACCCAGCTTTGTGGCTTATGGGTGTAATTCGGGCTTTTGTAATGGCCGCCTGGCTTATCGTGGTGTTGGCGCTAACTTTTCAAATTATTGCGCTGCATGTTTACAAGCTTTTACCAGTTTTATTTGCCGCTTTAATGCTCCTAGTTGTAGAGTTTTATTTCCTTTTTCAGGCACACGGTTTATGGAAACAATTGCTAGGGGAACAAGTGGAAGGTAGTTCCCAGCAGCAGTTTTCATTTGAGCAAGCTTATAAAAACTTACTGTGGCAATCGGCGTTAGTTGTGCCGCTGGCGCATGTAATTCTGCCTATCCTCACTCTTTATTCCTTATTGACTAATCGCATCCGGTGGCGGGGAATTAATTATGAATTGAGGAGTGCGGAGGAAACTGTGGTGGTTTGATCTGGTCACAGGGTGGGCTCGGACAAAAAATGTCCTACAAGTCAACAGAAATTTCTCAATTGATCCTAAAAACTCTCCAATGGCACAAATGGCCAGCTCTTATATACTTTCTGAAATGTCGTTAGGATTTTGGATAACCAATATCTGCTGGCGGCTTTTTTTCTGCAAGCAAAGCTTACCAAGTTCAAAGCTAATGCTTGATAACCTCTATTCCAATCTTTGGTAGAAACAAGGTTTATAGACTTAGATGTCCTCATTTGAGATTCTGGCTATTACTCCCTCACCATATGTGGTGCAAGACTTTTGTGCAAACAAAAAAGGATTGTCGAATGCTTCCATAGCAAAAGCAGCTGCGCAGGCCGGATATTTGGGCATCGTCGATTTGGCTTTTAAGAAATTATCGTCTGTGACTGACCCACTATTGATTTATGCTCTCGAACATAATCAAGGCGTGCGCCTGAGCATCGGACAGCTAAGTGATTTTGCTGTGAGAGCAAAGACTTTGTTGAAGCAAATCGAAGATAAAAACCGTGAGCTAACTTTGATTGTAGTACCAGATGAGTTGGGACGGGTCACGCAACTGAAGAGTGAAAGTACGGCAAAACTAATTAATAGTACTAGATCCTTGCTCGGGTTTACCAGCAACGGACGAAATGAAAAAGAAAAGCCAGCCTTAAGAATACTGGTTGAAATTGTATCTGTTAGTGAAGCAAAAATAGCGCAGGGACTAGCTGTTGATGGTGTTATTGCTAAAGGACAAGAAGCTTCGGGAGTGGTGGGTGAGACCACTGCTTTTGTGCTTATGCAAGAATGCCTAAGCCAAATCAGTCTTCCAGTTTATGTCTGGGGCGGCGTCGGATTGCATACCGCTTCAGCCTGCTATGCTGCCGGTGCTTCTGGCGTAATCCTTGATTCTCAATTACTTTTAGCGCGAGAGTCGCAAATACCGCTCGTGTTAAAAGCAAAAATAGAACAATTTGATGGTACAGAATTACACGTGCTCCCTTTAGGCCCCGATGGAGGGTCTGAAGCTAGAACTGGCTTACGTGTTTATACCAGGGCCGGACATAATTTGCTGGCCGCTGGTAACCAGCTGAACAATTTAATTGAGTTTAGTGACGTGAATGAATTGCGGACTCTAGAAACAATCTATGACCGCATGGTCAAACATAATGCCAATAGTGAACCTACTGATTGGTTAATACCTCTTGGACAAGACGTCGCATTTGCTAAAACATTTGCCCAAAAATATTTATCAGTGGCAGGAATTCTGCATGCCGTTAGAAATTCAATTGATGAGCATATAACCTTATCCCGTAAATTTAAACCGCTGGCCCCGCAAGCTCCTTTAGCTCGATCCCATGGCACGACTTATCCTATAGTGCAAGGAGCAATGACTAGGGTTAGCGACAAGGCTGAGTTTGCCTATGAAGTAGCAAAAGCGGGTGGACTGCCATTTCTCGCTCTCGCTTTGATGCGTGGCACCGAGGCAGAAACGCTGCTTGCTCAGACACAAGTTTTGCTAAAGGACATGTCTTGGGGAGTGGGCATATTAGGTTTTGTTCCTAATGAACTTAGAGTAGAGCAGATGGCGGCTATTGAAAAATATAAGCCCCCCTATGTGCTCATTGCTGGTGGTAGACCCGATCAGGCGAAGCATCTGGAGGATCAAGGGATCAAGACTTACTTGCATGTTCCTTCTCCTCTTTTGCTTGATTCGTTTATAGAAATGGGATCAAGACGTTTTATTTTTGAGGGTAAAGAATGCGGTGGTCACATAGGGCCTAGATCGAGTTTTGTTCTATGGGAAGCGATGATCGAACATTTGCTTGATAATATCGGCTCTCGTGAAAATGCTTCTTCTTATCATGTGCTTTTTGCTGGCGGTATACACGATGCGCGTTCTGCTGCTACTGTATCAGTTTTAGCAGCTCCGCTAGCAGCCCGTGGTGTGCGTGTCGGTATTTTGATGGGTACGGCTTATTTGTTTACCGAAGAAGCAGTAAGTTCGGGGGCCATTGTCAAAAAATTTCAGGAAGCGGCTATTGGATGTGAGCAAACTGCTTTGCTAGAAACTGGTCCTGGGCATGCTATTCGCTGTATCGATTCTCCGTACAAACGTGCTTTTGATAGAAAGCGACATACGCTTGCTGATGCGGGCAGAACTAAAGACGAAATTAGAGAAGAATTGGAGCTAATGAATTTGGGGCGCTTGCGTTTAGCTAGCAAGGGCTTGATCCGAAAAGATACTTTGTCGGAATCGGGCAATGATTCATCTGTTTCAAGTAGAGAAAAAGTCATTGCCGAATTGACCGCAGCAGGTGGACAGTCTCCGTCTTTGACTAAAAATAGTGGCGTGAATAATTTAGATCAAGCTTCAGAAGATACACAGTGGCAACATGGCATGTATATGATTGGTCAAGTAGCCAGTCTACATACTGAGACTTTAACTATGAGGCAGTTGCATGAAAACGTTTGCCAGGGAAGCATTGCGCTAATAGAGTCCTTGGCTGATGATCTTGCTGAGGAGCATCCTGCCCAAGATAAGTCTCTGGTTTTTAGAAAAAATCAAGATGTTGAAAATACGCGTGAACCCATAGCGATTATTGGTATGTCGTGCCTGCTGCCTAAGTCTAAGGACGTTGAAGCGTTTTGGTCCAATATACTAAACAAGGTTGATGCTATTGAAGAAGTGCCCCTTTCTCAATGGGATTGGCGAAATTATTATGATCCTGATCCGCAGGCACGAGACAAAATTTATTCCAAATGGGGAGGGTTCCTAGAAAAAATCGAATTTGATCCTACTAAGTATGGAATTCCGCCAAGCAGCTTAAATTCGATCGATCCAATGCAAATTCTATTGTTGGAAGTTACTGATGCTGCCTTAACGGATGCTGGTTATAATAAGAAGCCGTTTCCGCGAGATAAGACTTCAGTTATTCTTGCTAATGCTGGTCATGGTCCGATTACTGCTTTTTATTCCTTGCGCTCAATGCTTGGTTGGAAATTAGCCCACCTTGATCCGGCTCTTAAACTTGAGCTGGAAGAGATATTGCCCGAGTGGACCGAAGATTCGTTTCCTGGTTATTTAGGCAATGTTACTGCTGGACGGGTCGCTAATCGATTTGATTTAGGTGGTGTTAACTTTTCTATTGATGCAGCTTGTGCCTCTTCTTTGGCGGCCCTCTATACCGCAGTAGCTGAATTGCGGAATAAGAATAGTGATTTAGTATTTTTAGCTTCAACTGATACACACAATCAGCCGGGGGATTATCTAAGCTTTAGTAAAACACACGCATTTTCTGCTGATGGGCATTGTAAGACTTTTGACTCTAGCGCCGATGGAATTGTGATCAGCGAAGGGATGGCAATGCTGGTGCTTAAGCGCTTAGGTGATGCTGAGCGTGATGGAGATAGAATTTATGCTGTTATAAAGGGTATTGCTGGCTCAAGCGATGGTCGTGATTTAAGTTTGACCGCTCCGCGCCCTGCTGGACAGATAAAGTCATTGCTTCGAGCTTATGAAGACGCTGGTGTGGATCCAAGTACTGTTACTCTGATTGAAGCACACGGTACTGGTACCGTTGCTGGTGACAAGGCGGAAGTAGAGGCTTTAAAGCAAGTTTTTGAGCGTTGCGGAGCACAAGAACGTTCATGTGCGATTGGCTCGGTAAAGACGATGATTGGGCATACTAAGGCAACTGCTGGTCTGGCTTCTTTGATTAAAGTAGCCAAGTCTTTGCATCATAAAACATTGCCACCAACTATAGGTGTAAAAACGCCAAACCCGGCTTGCCATTTTGAAAAAGGACCTTTTTATATCAATAGTGAAAGCCGTCCCTGGATAATTCCGACTATTAAGCCGGACGGCAACCAATCAAGAGTTCGCAGGGCCGGAGTTAGTGCCTTTGGTTTTGGTGGTACCAATTTCCATGCTGTTCTAGAAGAATATAAACCTGCTGACCCTGAGCTGACTCGTACAGAAGAAGACCCAGCCATGCCGGCAGAATTGTTTATTTTTACTGGGACAAGCAGAATAGAAATCATCAGATCCATAACGGCGTGCGCTGAAAAAGCAAAAAAGTTAGCAGAAAATGCTGTAAATACAAATCTAACTTTAGCAGCACTTGCTTATTGGCAATTCTTGAGAGACTCTGAGCATCACGGACAGTTTCATAAGTTGACCACCCCAGGGCGACCGACGGAGACCGAACACACAGAAAAATATTGTCTTGCTATTGTTGCTTCGTCTCTAGATGATTTAAATGAAAAGCTGGCCAGAGCTAAAGACGATATGCAAAGTGAAGATAAACGAGAAATCAAAGATCCACGAGGCATTTATTTCCGGGCAAAGTCCTGGAGTGAAGCGGACAAATCTGCAAAGCTAGCTTTCCTTTTTCCCGGGCAAGGATCACAATATCCTGGCATGCTTGCTCGATTAGCTATGAGATTTGCTGAAGTAAGGCAGATCTTTGCCCAAGCAGATGAAGTTCTTGAGGGGCAACTAAATAAATCATTATCTCAATATATATTTCCGCCGCCGAGTTTTACGAAAGAAGAGGAGCTCGGAGATAGAGATGCGTTAACTGACACAAGAATAGCGCAGGCTGCTATGGGTACTGCCGATATAGCAGCACACTCGCTTTTGGCATCCTTTGCTGTGGAGCCAAATATGGTGGCGGGCCACAGTTATGGAGAATATGTGGCTCTTTGTGCGGCTGGTTATTTTGATTTTCGCAGCTTGATAAATATCTCAAAACAGAGAGGAGAGATACTGGCTCAGTCGAACAACGGACGCCTTCCTCACGGTGCTATGGCTGCTGTGTCGTGCTCTGCCATGGAATTGAAATTACAGATGAAGTCATTGCCGGCCAGCATATCTATTGCTAATTTAAATAGTCCAGGACAAACCGTTATTGCTGGTGGGCTTGATGAAGTTGAACAAGCCATTTCTATATTGCAAAATGCGGGTATGGTGGCTCGGCGCATTCCTGTTTCACAAGCTTTTCATACCAAGTTAATGAAAGAAGCATCTAAACAATTAGAAACCGTTCTCAAAGGAATAGAATTTGCTCAAGGCTCAATAGATGTCTATTCTAATTTGCAAGGCCAAAAATACGACCGTTCACCAGTTGATGTTACTAGCAAACTCAGCAGCCACACTATCGAACCAGTTGATTTTGTGAGCCAAATAAAGAATATGTATGCCGATGGCGCCCGTATTTTTCTCGAGGTTGGCCCAGGTAGTGTATTGACCAGTCTAAGTCAATCGATTCTTGCCGATACAGAAGCTACTTGTATCGCCTTAGATCGATCAGGACGAGATGGACTGGTTAGTCTACTGCACGCGCTAGCTCAGTTGGCTGCTGGCAGTGTCCATATAGATTTTCAAAGGTTGTACCAATACCGATTGTTTGCTTTGAAGCCACTACTAGGCAGCGAGCAGCCTACGATTGGCAAGAAGCTAACCTATTTAGTGGATAGTGCTAACGTTGAACTAAAAGGACAAACAGCAATAAACCATGGAGCCAAATTGGAAAAAGTTGCTCCCGGTCGGTCAAAAAGTTTTGTTCCCAGCAACAAAGCGCTCAATAATGAAACACCCAGTGGTAATTTAGCGGGTGCGGCTTTTGGAAACTCGCCTCTAGATAATACGATGAGAAATATTGCCACAGGGAGAGCAAATATTGTTCGAGATGATGTGAAAGCTGTCTCTAACCAACACAATAATCAGATAGATGGGATCATGTTGCAATTCCAGCAAAGCATGCAACAAATGGCTAATAGTTTTCTAGAAACTCAGCAACGCGTAATGTTAGCATATCTAGCAAGGGAAAAAGCAGAAGGTTACTCTACGAGTGAAGTCTTTTCGTCAACAACTCAAGAAGCAGATCTTGTCCAACCTGGCAATAATTCTTATGCCAATAATTCGTATCAGAGTAGCTCTTATCAGCAAAGTGAATCAACTGCTGTCCCTACTCTCAGTCAGCCGGTAACCAATACCAAAAATGCTTCTCTAGCTATACAAACAGAGACAGCAGCGGGTCCGCAAATTGAGATGGATACTGAGCAATTGGTAGGTACCCTGATGGAGATCGTGGCTGAAAGAACTGGCTATCCTGTTGATATGATCGATCCAAACTTAGATCTAGAAGCAGATTTGGGTATTGATTCGATCAAGCGAGTGGAAATTTTAAATAAGTTTCGACGTGTGCTCCCCGAAGTTAAACAGAAACAACTTGAATCGGGTATTGAGGAATTGGCTGGCGCCAAAACACTACAGAGCATTATTGATTGGTTGCGGGCGAGTCATGATTATGTGCTTCCTCAGCAAGGGGATGGTAATAATGGGGCTCATAGTAGCTCTCCAAAAGAACTAACCTTGGCGCCACATGGACAGGGTGACTTGGCAGCCGGAGGCAATGGCAAGCATGACAATGCCCGTGCATTGGCTGTTGTGGATAGCTTACAGGGGGCAATCAATGGTAGTAGTAGCATTATCAGACGTGGTGTTGTTTCCCCACTCCCTCTTCCCGAGCTTCTGTTAACAGGTCAACAATTGGATGAACGGCTTTCGCTTATTAAAGAAAATAATCCGATAGTTTTAATTACGGCTGATAGGTTTAACTTTGCGACTGCTGTGGCTGAATTGCTAAAAGACCGCGGACTTATGCCTATAATATTAAAGCAATCTGATAATAATATAGTCTCTGGTAATGGCAGCGGATTATTCAAAGCGCCTAAAGCTGGATCTATTACTGAAAAGGCTATTAATTTGCAAGATTTTGCAGATATTCAAACTTATCTTTCTTGTTTACAACAAAATAATGGCATCGGTATGTTATTACACCTGCAATCTTTTGCTGAGGATAATGCGGACTTAAATCGAGCCAGTGCTGTTTCGTTATTGCACATACTGAAATATCTAAGCCTCAGCCTCAGTGAAAGTAAGGTCAAACCAAGGCTTCTCGCTGTTACAACGATGGGGGGTAAATTTGGCAATGAGCTTGCCACAACTGCGTGGTTTTCACCTGTTCAAGCAGCAATAGTGGGATTAACTAAAGTCGCTGCTAAAGAGATGGAAGATTGCGCATGTAAGACTATTGATTTTGATCTTAGTATGCAAAGAGCAAACGAAGATCTAAGTCCTGGACTCTTAAGAAATATGGCTTCTCTGCTTTTGAAAGAATCGATAGCAGATGATGCTATTGTCGAAGTAGGCTATAGGTCCGAACAAAGATGGGGACTCGAAATAGCAGATGGTTCTTTGAAGGCCGATTTTTCACACCCACCTCTCAACGAAAATTCTGTTGTACTTATCACTGGTGGTGCTCGCGGTATTACGGCTGAGATAGCTGTGCAACTAGCTCAGCGATATAAACCTGTACTGATTCTCATTGGGCGTTCTCCTCTGCCTAGCACTGGTGAGGATCCTGGTTTTGCTGGGTTAAAAGGCATAAGGGAATTAAAAGCAAAAATAATTGAAGTGCTTAAAGCAGAAGGTAAGCCCGTTAATATTCCGGAGGTGGAGGCTAGATATCAAACTTTTATAAAAGAGCGCGAAATTAGAAACAATATTGAACGATTGAGTAGTAGTGCCGCTAAAGCAGAATATTACAGTCTGGATGTTAGAGATAGTGAGGCGCTGACGAGGCTTATCGAAAAGGTTTACAACGACCATGGCAAAATAGATGCAGTTATACATGGCGCTGGTGTGATTGAAGATGCTTTGCTCAAAGATAAGGATAAAGAATCTTTTCTGCGAGTGTTTGATACCAAAGTAAATAGTGCACTGACTTTACTTAAATCTCTTAAACTGGATTCTCTACATTATCTTTTCTTGTTTTCTTCTGTCGTTGGTCGTACCGGTAATGCTGGACAGGCAGATTACGTTGCTGCCAATGAGGTATTGAATAAATTAGCGTCGACCATCAAAGAAGAGATGCCACAAGGGCGAGCTGCCGCAATTATGTGGGGACCCTGGAAAGGTGGCATGGCTCAGCCGGAATTAGAGTCAATATTTGCGCAATATGGCTGGGCAATGATTGATGTGCAGAAAGGCTGCGATTCATTTATTGATGAAATGTTCTGCTCAAACAAAAAAGAATCAGAAGTGTTGTTGGTAGCTGAGCCAGAAGGTAAAAGTAAGCAAAGGGGGCGTGGTGCTAGACTTCGACATAGTGAAGTAATAAGCAATGACTCTGGCGATAAAGAATACATTGTTGAGTTAGACCTGCAAATAGATGTCTTCCTTCTTGATCATGCTTTTGATGGTGTCCCAGTTTTACCGATGTCCTATGCGCTGGAGCTTATGTGTGAGGCAGTGCATTCTACTTATCCTGATATGCCATTAAAGAAAATCGAAAATCTTGATATTCCTGCCGGCATATTGTTTGATCTCCCAAAGAAGAAAATCTCGATAATAGTACATGAAGAAGAAAAACAAGCTGGCGCAGTTACTGCAGTGGTATCGATTATTTCTGGAACCAAAAATCGCCGGGTGAATTTTCAGGCCCGCTTTGCTGTAGGCGAAGAAATAAAATTAGATACGCCAAGGACCCGGATACCAGTATTGGTCGAGATGAAAAACACTAATCCTGATAGTTCTGAGGACGGACGAAACAATGTCAGCAGCGAGACTCATATCGATCCTACTAAGTGCGGTTTGGGCGCAGCAATCACGCTCCCGTCGATAGCAGATATATATCGGCAGTGGTTGTTTCACGGTAAGAGCTTTCATGGCATGAAGACTATTTATGCGGCTGGTGAAAAGGGTGTTATCGGTCAGGTCTCGGGTTTGAGTCCGGAACATTGTTTACGTCTTGAAAAGGATGGAAACTGGATTATCGACCCGGTTATGTTTGATTGTTCTATGCAATTGGGTGGAATCTGGGCACGCAGATGCCTTGATATTACTGCTTTGCCAACAGGGTTTCGCTGCTTGCAGTTTTTTGCTCCTATGAAGCATTCGCCAGATGAACGCTTTCTTGTGCATATCATAATTTGTCCTGATAGTTCTAATAATGAATTGCGGTGCGATATGGCCATATATAGTGAATCCGGTCAATTGTTGATGTTTGTGGAAGAATTATCTGGAGTGGGCAGTAAGTCTTTACACAGGCTCGCCAGTCAAAATCTGGCTCTTGAAGGTGGGGCCATTGAAGCCGGTGTTTCGGGATGACTACCAACATTGCTACTACATTCAAGCAGGAGCTTAGCTCCTGCCGCATCGCTATTACTGGGATGTCGTATTCGGCTGGATCGGCACAGCCCCTTTATGACAGTGACAATCAAAGCTTGTTATTGATTGATTTAGCGAAGGCTGCCTTATCCGATGATGGGTATAAGTCAAATGAAAAAATTAGTGTCATTGTTGGTCAATGTCTGGAATCTGCGTTGGATGTTGAAAGCCCCGCAAGCGCGCAATTTTTGCTTTCTGCTAGCCAATTGGCTGCTAGTCTAGACTGTACAGCGGCAGGAATCTTTAGAGATGAGAGAATATCAAATTCGTTGCAAGGGCTGCAGACTGCAATTACAAGACTGCAATCGTCAAATGATGAAAGTATCTTGTTAGTGCTAACAGATAATGGGAAGGTTAAATCTCGATCAATTGTTCTTGTCCTCAGGCGTTTGCATGAAGCAAAGGAAAAGGAGAAGCGGGTTTATGCTTCCGTAGCATTACTTTGCCAGGTAGCCAATGATACCAATCTCGATGAACTTAAATCTAATTATGAACAAGCAGGAATATCTACTCGATCAATTGATTTGCTTACATTTATTCCGAAGACGCCTTCTGCATCAATTGGTCAGGATTTCATTAAGCTATCGCAATGGTTTACGGACAGCAATAAGTATATAGATAGAGCATGGTGCGCATTGCAGCTTGCTGGTGGCAACGAAAATAATGGCCCTACTAACAGTATTTCCTCATTGATTGAAACGATATTATCAATTCAGGAAAGGGCCCTTTTACCGGCTGTCTTGCCTGAATTTTTATTGGTAGATGGAGCTCTCCTTAAGAATCAAATTGATTTTAAAAAGTCACCGTTTTATTTAAATACTGTTTTGCGTCCATGGTTCTACCCACAAATTCATCCCTATTTGAGACAGATGAACCCGCAAACTTCGTATGATATTAGCTTGCGTCGAGCGGGATTGCATCTTACTGGATGCGATGGACAAATTTATCATATGGTGGTGGAAGAGGGTGAAGATGTAAACGAGCTTAGAAGTCTCAACTTGCGACCGAGTTGGACATCGGAAGTGTTTACATTCTTTGCTCAAAACAGATTCGAATTGGTACAATTTTTAAAATCTATTGAGGCATCGTTGCAGGCCCCGCAACAAAAATCAAAGCCAGAACTCAAAGATTTAGCCTTTACTATTAATAGTCAAACAACCAAATTAATTGATCATTCGTTGGCTAATTATCAAGATGGTTCTAGTTCAAGCCGCAATGGTAATGAGTCTTTACGCGCAGCTTTTGTATGTTCAACTATCGAAGAATTTTTGGATAAACTAAGAAAAATGGTGAGCCTTTGTTTGAATGGACCTTTTACTGTTGCTAACGAAAGAGTGTTCAACGACAATCAAGATATCTATTGGGATATCGTATCAAGGCAAAATGGTCTTGGGCAAAATAAAGTAGCATTTGTGTTACCAGGGCTAGGCGCAGCTTATCCTAATATGCTCATAGATTTGTGTTTGCATTTTCCAGAAATAAGAGCAATTTTTGATTTTGTTGATTATCTGTCTGTGTCAGCAGGTAATGAGTCAAGACCGAGCGATCGGATATTTGGCCGACTAGATCCCTTTACTAAATCATCACAAGATACCCCAGCATCGCTGGCGGTGATGGATTCTGCGGTAGTGAGTGTTCTTATGGCTGAATGGGCTATTTTTACTCTGCTTCTTAACCTTGGCATTGTGCCTGATATTTTACTGGGATCTAGCACAGGTGAATTTGCTGCTTTAACTATGTCTGGTGCCGTAGATATACTGAAAGCAGCGCCGTTGTTTTATCATCTTAGTACAGGTATGGTGCAAGCCATACCGCTTGATCAATTGATAAATCTTCGATCGCTAAAAGTAAATGCGGCTATTGAGGATATCGAAGCGCAGCTTAGACAATTCCATGACAAAGTATATTTAAGCGCAAATCTATCAAACAGACAATTGATTATCACTGGAGACAAAGAATCAATAAATATACTAGCCAATGCGTTCGAAAGCAGAAACATATCCGCTGATTTCTTACCCTTTGCTGTACCCTATCACACACCCCTGGTATCGGGAGTGGTGTCGTCCGATAATCCTGATATTCAGGCATTGCAAATCAGTGCTCCCCTCATAGAATCGTGGTCTTGCTCTTTAGCGGCGCCGTATCCATCTAGTCCTGAAGCAATTCGCAATATGACCACCGAGCTTTTTAGCAAACCAATATTATTCCGCGATAGTATTGAGGCGCTCTATAATAAGGGAGTAAAAACATTTATTGAAGTAGGACCAAGAGGAAGTCTTGCTCCTTTGATTTCTGAAACCCTGGGTTTGCGTCCACACACTTCTTTGGCTGCTAATCGTTCTGATACATCCGCTATTACGCAATTGCATCATGTTTTAGCCGCTTTATTTGTAAATGGCATGTATATGGACCTGAGCTATTTATATGCGCGCCGCTCACCTGTATTATTTCCCATCGTCGTGAGGCAAGAAGTTGCTGCGCTTGAAGAAACTAGCATTTTTGAAATGACCAAATCGTTTCAAGAGCAATTGCAGCAGCTAGAGCAACAAGTGATGTCACATTTAAGATCTTATATAAGCCAAGAAATTCCTGTGCGCGAAATATTTACTGAATTGCATGAGGAGAAGTATAAATCCCTTGTTTGCCGACAATTATTAGAAGTAGCCTTGCCCGCTGGCGAAAATGCATTATTGTCCTATGCAAAATCCGTATTGACTCCCTTGGAAATGGATGTGTTTTGTGGATTTCATCAATTGCCGAAGCGTTTGCGGTGGTTAGCGGGCAGAATAGCTGCTAAAGAGGCGATTAGCTCTCTCATACAGAGGTTCTCTGGCAGGGTCTTGAATATTGTTGACATTGAGATCGATGCGCTGCCATCAGGAAAGCCATACGTGGCAAAAATAAATAATAATAAGCAGGAAAACTATCCATTAATTTCTCTCTCCCATAAACACGGTAAGGCAATTGCTATTGCCGCTGATGATGCGATATTTTCATCTATTGGTCTTGATTTAGAATCGACGACCTTAGAAGATGATATAGAAGATTTTATTCTTAACGCTGCTGAGCATAGTCAGATTCAACATTTATCAGGGCAGCAACGTGCTCAGACCATTAAGAGAATCTGGTCAGCCAAAGAAGCAGTGGCGAAATTGTTAGGACTAAGCTTGCCCGAATGCCTTAGGAAATTGCCGCTTCTCAGTATTGATCAACATGAAAATAAGTATGCCATTGCAGTAACTGCTGATCATAGATATGCCAACCATAATAATAGCAATGATGATCCAACGAATAATAACGAGCGATGTTTTGACGCGTACGTTGGGACATTGGATGATATGATTTTGTCTTTGGCAATCGACTAAATCGAAGACTAGCACTCGTTGCATATATAAATCATATCAAAATGGCTTGTTCTTTAGCATGATAACTGCTTCTTACTAAAGGGCCAGAAAATACATTTTTGAAACCCATCTCTTTGCCCAACTGAGCTAAGCGACTAAAGACCTCTGGTGGTACAAACTGCTCAACTTTCAAATGTGTCTTGGTTGGCTGTAAATATTGACCTATTGTAATAATATCGCAACCAACTGATAGCCACTTTTTCATTACTTCTATCACCTCTTGCTCAGATTCTCCCAACCCTAGCATCAAGCCGGATTTAGTAGTAAATCCTTGCTGTTTAGCAATTGCTAGCAATTTAAGGCTGCGTTCAAACTTAGCTTGCGGCCTTACTTGTATGTATAGACGAGGTACTGTTTCAACATTGTGATTAATGACATCAGGCTGCGCGAGTAGCACTGTATTTAGTGCTGACCAGTTGCCGGCAAAGTCTGGCAACAATACTTCAACCTGGATCGATTGATTGACTGTTTTTATTGCCCTAATTGTCTCAGCCCAAATACCGGAACCGCCATCTTTCAATTCATCCCGATTAACTGAAGTAACTACCACATATTCAAGATTCATCTTTTTTACAGCTTCGGCCACTCGCAAAGGCTCATCGAGATCAAGCTCGGTAGGTTTTCCCGTTTGTACATTACAAAAACCGCAGCTGCGGGTACAGACATTTCCTAAGATCATAAAAGTTGCTGTACCTAGATTCCAGCACTCGCCACGATTAGGGCAAGCTGCAGATTCGCAAACTGTGTGCAATCTATTTTCATCGACAATAGTCTTTATGTCTTGATAACGTTTGCCAGTTGGTAATGTTACTTTAATCCAATTTGGTTTGTGACTCGAAATATGCGCAAATTGCTTGTTCAGATTTTTCTTATTAGAACTCATATTACCCACATACTTTTCTTTGATCAATTATCTTGTCAGGCAATACAATAATAGAGCAACTAATACTCAAGTCTCTATGTTTGGTAATTTTAAATGCCAAGAACGCCCATCGAACTGCCGGAAAAAATTGATTATTTATCTATATTAGATGAGCAAGGTAAGGTTGATGCCAGCCTGGAACCAGGACTGAGCACGCAAGAATTACATACTATCTATAAATATATGCTATTCGCCAGACGTTTAGATGAACGCATGTTGATTATGCAGCGGCAAGGCAGGCTATCTACTTTTCCGCAAAGCACAGGTCATGAAGCTATTAGTTTAGGGGCAGCCTTTGCTGTGAGCAAAAGTGATTGGTTTGTTCCTTATTATCGAGAATTGGCAGGCATGCTTTATCGCGGTTGGCGGCCGGAGGACATTCTGCTTTATTGGAATGGT
>Ga0207134_1090_pt1 | contig 27152 bp, 14 predicted proteins | sample Alteio_BWMinHeat_12_FD_153527 | JGI IMG/M metagenome (GOLD analysis project Ga0207134, IMG submission 153527) | Enriched cells from forest soil in Barre Woods Harvard Forest LTER site, Petersham, Massachusetts, United States -... | ecosystem: Environmental > Terrestrial > Soil > Temperate forest >... | reverse complement strand
AGTCGCGTCTTGTTTTGCTTGCAAGATAAAGAAAATCTAGCTGGATAATTTGTGCTTTCTTGCTGACAGGTGTTTCATGTCCCTAAAAACTTTTACCCCGTAAATTCAAAGCGGCAAAAGTCTTTGAATGTATTGGCATTTTGTATCTGAATAACCGATTAGTGATTAAAACCGTAATAGTAGACAGGAAAATATATAGGGGTAACCGATGACTGTAGAGTTATCTGAACGTGTCCGCACTTTTGGTGTCGGCAGTTCTCGTATTGCAAATTTGCCGGATTTGGCAGAAATTCAAAAGAGTTCCTTCAAATGGTTCATTGAAGAAGGACTGGCTGAGGAGCTAAAGGCCTTTAGCCCAATTAAAGACTACACTGGGCGGCTTGAGCTGCACTTTTTGCCAAATTATAGTTGCGAAGATCATACTGAGCCCAATAAGGCAAAAACTCCTGAAGAAGCGCGCGCCATGGACTCTAGCTATACCAAGAAGCTACGTATTCAAATGCGTCTTGTGAATAGAGAGATGGGCGAAATTAAAGAGCAAGAAATTTATGTTGGCGACATTCCGATGATGACCGACCGCGGTACATTCATTATCAACGGTGCTGAGCGAGTAATAGTAAGTCAGATTGTACGCAGCCCTGGTATTTATTTCAAAAGAGAAGTAGATACAAACGGCAAGCGCACTTTTTCGGCCACCCTTATACCTAACCGTGGCGCCTGGCTCAAATTCGAGAGTGATGTCAATGACGTAATTTACGTCAAAATCGATAAAAACCGTAAATTACCGGTTACAACCTTGCTCAGGGCTTTGAATTATTCAGATGCTGAAATGGAAGGACTTTTCCGCCACCGAGATTTCCTTAAAAAGACATTCGATAAGGATAGTACCAAGTCGCGTGAAGACAGTTTAATTGAAGTGTACCGCAAATTAAGACCAGGGGACCCGCCTTCAGTTGCTGGTGGACAAAGTATTATCGATAGTCGCTTCTTTGATGACAAGCGCTATGACCTGGGCAGGGTCGGTCGCTATAAGCTCAACAAGAAACTTGTCCTTTCTATCCCTGAAACACAGAGGACATTAACCAGAGAAGATATAGTGGCAGCGGTTGATTATTTAATCGGTCTCCATTATGACGAAGGGCATGTTGATGATATTGATCATTTAGGCAACAGACGCATACGCTCAGTTGGTGAGTTGTTACAGAATCAATTCCGCGTTGGTTTAACACGCTTGGAGCGTATTGTACGCGAAAGGATGACTTTGCAAGATGCCGATACTCTTACCCCGGCTAATCTTTTGAACACAAAGCCATTGGTAGCAGCGATTAGAGAATTTTTCGGATCCTCGCAATTGTCTCAGTTTATGGATCAAACAAATCCATTGGCTGAATTAACACACAAAAGGCGACTTTCTGCTTTAGGTCCTGGTGGTTTATCAAGAGAAAGAGCAGGTTTTGCGGTGCGGGATATTCACCCCAGCCACTACGGGCGCATTTGTCCGGTGGAAACTCCAGAAGGACCTAACGCTGGTTTAATTGGGTCGCTGGCTACGCATGCTCGGGTTAACGCGTATGGTTTCATTGAAACACCTTATCGTAAAGTGGTGAATGGAATAGTGACAGAAGACATTCATTATTTAACTGCTGATGAGGAAGATCGTTATCGGGTAGCGCCTGGAGATGTGCCAGTAGACAAAAATGGGCATTTTGTCAATTCATTGGTGCCGGTGCGCTATAAAGCTGAGTTTATTGAAACCAGTCCTGATCAAGTTGACTATGTTGGTGTAAGCCCTATTCAAATTGTTTCTGTTGGAACTGCTTTAATTCCGTTCCTTGAGCATGATGACGCTAACCGCGCTTTAATGGGTTCCAATATGCAGCGCCAATCAGTACCTCTAATTAAAACTGAACGTGCTTATGTCACTACCGGTATTGAAAAACAAGCCGCGCGTGACTCAGGCATGGTGGTGGTATCAGACACAGAAGGCAAAGTAGAGTATGTTACTGCTTCAGCTATCCATGTGCGTACTAAAGATAAGCGCCTGGTCAAATTCCCACTTTCGAAGTTTCAGCGCTCTAATCAAGATACTTGCTTAAATCAAAAGCCAATTGTTGAAGTTGGCGATACGGTAAAAGTAGGACAGATTATTGCTGATGGGGCTGCTACTAGTGGTGGTGAGCTTGCTGTTGGCCGTAATCTTCTGGTGGCTTTTATGCCCTGGGAAGGTTATAACTTCGAAGATGCGATTTTAATCAGCCGCCGGCTAGTTTTCGATGATGTGATGACTTCTATTCATATAGAGAAACTAGAAATTGACGCGCGCTCGACTAAATTAGGTCCGGAAGAAATCACCCGCGAAGTTCCTAATGTGTCGGAAGAATCCCTTCGTCATCTAAACGAAGAAGGTATTGTACGCATTGGCTCGCGTGTTTATCCAGATGATATCCTGGTCGGAAAAATTACCCCTAAAGGCGAGTCTGAGCATCCGCCTGAGGAAAAATTATTGCGGGCAATATTTGGCGAGAAGGCACGCGATGTTCGGGATAATTCTTTGCGTGTACCACATGGTGAAGGTGGGCGCGTGGTTGATGTGAAGGTATTCGATCGCGAAAAGGGGGACGAATTACCACCAGTAGCTAATAAAGTTGTGCGGGTATATATTGCTCAAAAACGTAAAATTAGTGTTGGCGATAAAGTGGCTGGACGTCATGGCAACAAGGGTATTGTGGCTAAAATTCTGCCTCCAGAAGATATGCCATTCTTGCCTGATGGGACGCCTATTGACATTGTGCTCAATCCGCTTGGTGTACCGAGCCGGATGAATGTTGGTCAGACTTTTGAAACCCTGCTTGGCTTAGCGGCCATGCTCACTGGCCATCATTACGAAGTACCGCCTTTTGATGAAATGTTTGCTAAGGAAGCATCAAGCGAATTAGTGCACACCGAGATAAAAAAAGGTAAGGAATTCTCGCATATAGAATGGGTGGGCGATAACGGTAAAGTGACATTATTTGATGGCAGAACCGGAGCCGCTTTTGACAATCCAGTTACTGTTGGCAAAATCTATATGATGAAATTAGTGCATTTGGTGGATGATAAAATCCACGCCAGATCCACTGGTCCTTATAGCCTGGTTACACAGCAACCCCTGGGTGGTAAAGCACAATTTGGTGGACAGCGCTTGGGAGAAATGGAATGCTGGGCACTGGAAGCCTTTGGTAGCGCCTACTCACTACAAGAAATGCTCACTATTAAGTCTGATGATGTGAACGGACGCTCCAAGGCTTATGAATCCATTGTTAAGGGTGAAAACCTGAGACGTCCTGGTATTCCTGAATCCTTCAAAGTGCTTGTGCGCGAATTGCAGTCAATTGGTCTCGATCTTTCTGTTGCTAAACGCACTAAAGAAGGTGAGGAAGTAGAAGTAGACTTGATGGCGGAAGTTGAAGAGGTACGTCCGCGTGGTGGCAGACGCATGAGCCCATTTGGTGAGATTGGACTAGAGTCCGAATTAGCCGAATTAACCAAACAACAAATGATGCCGCAAGCGGCAGTAGCTGTGGGCGATCCCGATGCCGATGAGGCCAAGCTTGAAGAAGGTCCAGAGTTGGAAGCCGAATTAAGAGTGGATATACCAACTGAGCTTGAACCACAACTTAGTGCCCAATTAGCTACAGAATTGGAGACAGAAGCTGAAGAAGAGGCGCAAGCAGATCCAGAAGGCGAAGTAGAAGCTGATCCTATAGAGGACAGCATTGCTTTAGTGGAAGAGGCCGCAAATGTTTTAGATGATGCCCCCGATGAAGAAGAGGTCTAAAATACTTTTCTAGGCGACGGGCCAAGACACAGGAGGTCTTTGTTAAATGGCTACTAGTATCGATCGTTTTGACTATATAAAAATCGGTGTTGCTTCTCCGGAGCGCATTTTAAGCTGGTCACATGGTGAAGTGACAAAGCCAGAGACGATCAATTATCGTACTTTGAAGCCGGAAAAAGACGGTTTGTTTTGCGAGCGCATTTTTGGACCTTCTAAAGATTGGGAATGTTATTGCGGTAAATATAAGCGTGTCAGACACCGTGGTATTACTTGTGAACGATGTGGTGTAGAAGTCACTGATTCTAAAGTGCGCCGTCATCGCATGGGGCATATCAAGCTGGCTTGCCCGGTTACCCATATTTGGTTTTTAAAGGGCATACCCAGTTACATTGGTCTATTGCTTGATTTACCTTTGCGCGATCTGGAACAAGTAGTTTATTTCAATGCTTATATTGTTGTTAATCCTGGTAATGTGCCGGATTTGCAAAAGCATCAGCTTCTAACCGAAGAAGAGTATGAAAGACTTTTGGATGATATCAATTTACAATTTGATGTTGGTATTGGCGCGGAAGCAGTGAAGCAACTTTTGCAAGAAATAGCCAAGCCTGCTTATGAGCGCCCAGATAACAAAGAAGACCGTGGACGCTTACTGGAATTGCCGGGTTTGAAAGAATTATCAGTGCAATTGCGCGAGGAATTGTCTGGAGCTGGCGGCTCTCAACAAAAGCGGGCCAAGATTATTAAGCGCTTACGTTTGGTAGAAGCACTTATTAATTCCAATACTGATCCTAATTGGGTAGTACTGGATAATCTGCCAGTGACGCCTCCCGATTTACGTCCCATGGTGCAATTAGATGGGGGACGATTTGCCACATCCGACCTGAACGATCTCTATAGACGGGTAATTAACCGCAATAATCGTTTGTCACGTCTATTAGAAATGGGTGCGCCGGAAATTATTGTCCGCAATGAAAAGCGCATGTTACAAGAGGCAGTAGACGCTTTAATTGACAATGGCCGTCGCGGACGGGTAGTGGTGGGTCCGAATAATAGACCTTTAAAGTCACTCTCAAATATTATTGAAGGTAAGCAAGGACGCTTCCGCCAAAATCTATTGGGTAAGCGGGTTGACTATTCTGGACGATCGGTAATTGTTGTGGGTCCAACCTTGAAATTACATCAATGCGGATTGCCCAGAGAAATGGCAATTGAGCTCTTTAAGCCTTTTGTTATTAATAAATTAATTGAACGGCAAATTGTGCAAAATATCAAATCAGCTAAAAAGCAGATTGAAAAAGGTTCAGCTATTGTTTGGGAAATCCTGGAAGAAGTCATCCAAGGACATCCAGTTTTGCTCAATCGTGCCCCTACTCTGCACCGCTTAGGTATTCAGGCTTTTGAGCCAGTGTTGGTGGAAGGACGTGCTATTCAATTGCATCCGCTCGTTTGTTCAGCCTTTAATGCTGACTTTGATGGCGACCAGATGGCTGTACATGTGCCCCTATCTGTAGAGGCACAAGCAGAAGCACACATGTTAATGTTGGCTTCTAACAATATCTTATTGCCGGCCACTGGTAGACCGACTATCACACCTACGCAGGACATGGTTTTAGGTATTTATTATTTGACTATTGAAAAACCAGGTAGTGACAATCCAAAAGTTTGTCGCGGTGCCGGTATGCGCTTCGTTAATCTAGCCGATGCGCGTGCTGCTTATGACTCTGGTGTTGTGGATTTACACGCCAAAGTCAAAGTGCGTGATACTGATGGCCAAATGGTGGAAACTACGCCCGGACGCGTAATATTCAATCAAGTAGTTAGAGAAGCAATTGCTTCGGTTACCTAAAAAAATAATACTGTTAGAAATTAAACTCAAAACAAAGCAAAGATCAAAAACAAAGCAAAGATCAATAATAAGCGAGGATCAATCAATGGTGGCAAGTAGCGAAAAGAAAGAGCAGCTGGAATTCATTAACGAAACTATGGACAAGAAGAAACTTGGCAATCTTTTGTCGCAAGTCTACGAAAAATACGGCACAGCGCGCTCTTCTGAACTGGCCAATTCGCTTAAAGACCTGGGTTTTAAATATGCCACCAAAGCTGGTGTGACAATTTCTATCGATGACTTAGATGTTCCTGAAGCAAAGCGGGGTTTGATTGCTAGCGCGGAAAAGGAAATTGAAGGGGCGCAAAGACGTTATGAACGCGGAGAAATTACTGAAGTTGAACGCTATAACAAAGTGATTGATACCTGGTCTGCTACAACTGACCAGCTGACAAAAGAAGTGGTAGACAATTTTGATCGCTTAAACCCTGTCTATATGATGGCGTTCTCTGGAGCCCGGGGTAATATAAGCCAGGTGCGTCAGTTAGTGGGTATGCGGGGCTTAATGGCTGATTCGCAAGGACAAATTATTGACTTGCCTATTAAAGCTAATTTCCGCGAAGGCCTGAACGTCACTGAGTACATTATTTCTAGTTACGGTGCTCGTAAGGGTCTCGTTGATACAGCCTTGAAGACAGCTGACTCTGGTTATTTAACTAGACGTCTGGTGGATGTAGCACAAGATGTAATTGTGCGTGATTTAGATTGTCATTCTAAGCGTGGCATTTATATGCAAGCTATTCATGAAGGCGAAAAGGCTATGGTCACGCTGACAGAACGCGTCTATGGGCGCGTATTAGCAGAGGATGTTGTTGATAAAGAGACTGGAGAAATCATCGCTCGCGGTGGCGATCTGGTTAATCGTATATTGGCTGAAAAAATCACTGCCGGCAGCAAAAAATATAAACAAGTAAAAGTGCGCTCGCCCCTTACTTGCGAAAGCCAATTTGGCGTCTGCCAAAAATGTTATGGTTGGTCACTGACCAATAATCGTCTGGTGGATATTGGTGAGGCTATCGGTATCATTGCAGCTCAATCAATTGGTGAACCTGGAACGCAGCTAACTATGCGGACATTCCACACTGGCGGTGCTGTAGCTGGTGGCGCCAGCCGTGCCCAATTGAAGGCGCCTGCTGCTGGTACGGTGAGCTTTAATATCCCGAGCCGTTCTGTACGCACTGGTTATGGAGATGTTGTTGAACAAACAACCAAAGACGGTGTCATTAAAATATCTGGCAATAAAGAATATACAGTGCCGGTGGCGCAAAGCAGTTTGATATTGATTGCCTCCGGGACAGAAGTAAAATCTGGAGCTGTGATGGCTGAGTACGATCCGCCGGGCTCAAAGAAAAATCTTACCGAACGAGCCACTAAAGATATTACTGCTGATATTTCAGGTCGGGTATTGTTCCATGGCTTCCAGGGTGACGAAAAGCGGGATAGACAGGGTAACATTTCTCGCACCGCTAATCGCAGTGGCATTATCTGGGTATTAGAGGGGGATGTGTATAATTTGCCTTCAGGCGCCCATGTGGTAGTGAAAGACGGTCAGGACGTTAAGCCACTTGATGTATTGGCTGAAATTACAATAGCGAGCGAATACGGTGGTGAAGTCAGATTTGGGCCCGAAATTGAAACCGAAGTGGTTAAATCTGGACGCAAGACAGTTACTCGACTGGTTAAAGGTAAAGAAATAACTATCATTATCTCTTCTGTCGGCGCGGCTAACGCTAAGTTGGAAGCGAGTAAACAGGGTTATTTGTGGCGGGTAGCGAAGAGCAAAGAAAATTTTGTTATTAAAGTAGTGAATGATGAAATTGTCGAAAACGGCAAAATTGTCGCTGAACTTATTGACGAAGGGCAAAATGTTGTCTATAGCGGCGGCGAAATTATATATGATGGCGTGGAAGTAGACGATAGGCGCGTAATTATCAAGCCAGGCCGCGTACTCTTTGTGCCCGAAGAAGTACATTTTATTTCTAAAGACATTTCGCTAAAGATTGCCGAGACAGCCGATCAAGTTACAGCTGGACAGGAAGTAGTCAAGGATGTCTTTGCTCATATGGACGGTATTATTGAAATAGTAGCCGACAATGACATTATTCACGAAGTCATTATTCGACCCGGTGAATTGCATAAGATTACTGATCCATCCGAAGTAAAAGTACCGGAGGGACAAATTGTTGAGCCCGGTACCGAGATTATTGAAGGTTTGACTTTTAAAGCAAGAAAGATGGTCAGCATCTTTGAACGTGAAGATGCCACTATTTATGTATTGGTGCGACCAATAGAAGAGTTCTGGATTGAACCGCTTGAGACTAAATTTAAATATAAGGCTACCGATGACAAAATTAGCCTGAGAGCGGTTACACAAATGCTCTTCAAAGATCGTGAAAAAGTGCGCAATCTAAATGGGGCGCAACTTACACGCACATCTCTAGTGTTGCAGATGCAGGGACATTTGCAAACACTCAAGGGTATAGTAGAGATAGGTGAAGAGCTCAATATTGTCGTGCAAGAAAATATTCTCTTGCGCCGCGACCAAGATTTAAATGTTACCTTGCTTGCTGTGGAAGCAGGCGAATTGGTGAATGCAAAAGCACCGGTGGCTACGACACAAGTGCTCACTAAAACTTCTGCCCGCGTGCAATTATCCAAATCAGATGAAAGGAGAATTTTGCTCATCACTGCTGAGCAGCAAATACCGCATCAGATTAAGGGTACTGCCACTGCAAAAGAGGGCGATCTAGTTAGAGGTGGCGACCTGCTTTCTAAATCTACGCCTGCTACTCATTCAGGGCAAGTGGTAAAGGTTGAAGCTGGTGAAGTAGTGGTGCGCAAAGGCAGGCCATATCTAATATCGAGTGGTACACAATTACAGGGTGAAGATGGGGCGCTAGTGCAAAGAGGTGATTTGTTAGCAACACTAATCTTTGAACGACAAAAAACAGGCGATATCGTCCAAGGTTTGCCGCGTGTGGAAGAGCTTCTGGAGGCAAGAAAGCCAAAAGAAAGCGCTATTCTGGCTGAAAAGGCTGGCAAAGCTAAACTGGCAATGGAAGAGGATTTAACTCGTTTGCTTATAGTCTATGGTGACGGTAGTGAAGAAGAAATTTCTATTCCAGCTGGCTTAAATATAATAGTTGAAGACGGTGAAGAAATTCAGGCAGGTACAGCGCTTACTGATGGTCCTCCTAATCCGCATGATGTTGTAAGACTAAGGGGACTGGAAGCAGCACAAAAATATCTGGTAGATGAAGTACAGTCAGTTTACCGCTCGCAAGGGGTGGAAATTGCTGATAAACACATTGAAGTAATTGTCCGCCAGATGACTAGAAAAGTTAAAATCGATGAGCCTGGTGATACCATTATGTTGCCTGGCGAATTATTGGATCGCTTTTATATCGAGTCTGAAAATGTGAAATCAAGGATGATCGGGCAAGCGGAAGCTACTGCTACGCCACTGCTGCTGGGTATCACCAAAGCGAGTTTAAATACAGAAAGCTTTATCTCAGCAGCTTCATTCCAGGAAACCACGCGTATTCTTACTGAAGCAGCTGTGGAAGGTAAAAAGGACTGGTTGCGTGGCTTAAAAGAAAACGTAATCATCGGCCGTCTAATACCTGCCGGCACCGGCTTCCAGGGACATGAAATGGTAACTGAACCAGAAGACGATGAAGAAGATATCTATCCTCCTATTGGCGAAGGCAGCTTCAACGCGCCTGTGTAGTGCGATTCGTTTAAAGCTCTAACGATTGACCAGGTGGAAAATGGTTGCTAAAACAACAAAAGCCCTGTTTCTGGTTGTGTGTTTTTTTACATCGATTCTTCCGAGCCAAGCGGCCGAACACGAATCCATTTTTATAGGTGTAACAGAGCCAAGTCACATCTGGGGTGTGGGGGAAAAGATCAAGACACCATTTGTAATTCGTATTGCCTTCCAATATAAGGATGGTATTTGGAAAGCCTTGCCGAGTAAAGCTAAACGCCAAGCTGGATGGCTTGTGCCAGTATATGATTATCCTAGAGAAATTGATTGGAACCTTACCTTCAACGGCAAAAAGATTGGTGAATTCCGCAGCTACTGTCCTTTGAAATGGTCCGAATCGAGTGATATCGGACTGGCGGAACCTGACAGGAAGGCACATATTCCTCTAATAAAAGCTGGAGCGAAGAACTTTCTCTATTGGGGCGATCCATGGGCCGTCCCACCTCACAGTAGGCCTTTGGTTGCGTCTTCTGGTTCTTACTTTGATGATCCGGATAATTGGAGACCGCTTGTGCCGTTGCCGCAACCATCGCGTACACTCATCTCTGCTTATCGCAAAGCACTAGGGAGTGAGGCCAACCACCTTAGGAACAAACAAATTTCGGTGAAGCAGTGTTATAGATCAAGACATGGTGATGAATTGATCAGCTTGGCTGTGCCTAGCTCTGAGGTGAAGGGCGAATATGACTATGTGCAGTGGTTCCATGTACAAGGTAACAGGATAAGCTTTCTTGGTAGTTCCCTGGAGCTAATTGACGCGGGTGATTATGACCATGATGGATATTCTGAGATTGTGTTTCACAAGGGTGGATACGATTATGATGCTTATGTTCTTGTCTATGACGATCTGCGAAAACAGCTAAAATTCGGTTGGTCGTATCATTAATTAGTTTTCGCTACAAAATGACTTAAAGCTGAACGCCAAGGAAAGTACTCAGGCTACATTGGCAATTTAGTCAGAGAAGATTATAATTTGGATTATAATAAACAACACCTTTGGAATCTTAGCCGCATTATTAGCTCTGTTTACGCTTGTGGATTTGTTTCTCCGATAGTACCTCTATGCCGATTTTTCTGGCGGCTTTGCTCAGGATGGTATCCAATGTTGCCAGCGGTGTGTTATGGCGAATGGCAACAGCAAGGTATGAGGCATCATATGCGGAAAGACCATATTCTTGTGCTAGCGGCAAAACATTGCTGGTGCACCAAGTTAAAGGTAACACCGATTCCCTGATTTTCAGTCCTTCGAGCAATTCAACAAAACGCTGGGTCTGCAGCGAATCAATACGGTTGCGTCTGCGTCCTACAACTATGGCATTAGTAATTTCTAAAGGCCATACCGATGGCACAAGAATCTGTTGTCCTTCCAGTGCAACGAGAACGGCATCGGCATATTCGCTTTTTTCATCAGGGAAACACCAGGCAAGAGCAATAGATGCGTCAACAACAATTTCTCTCAAAATCGCCTTCCTTCTTCAATCATTTGTCGCACGCTCATCTTATCAACTTTAATTTTCTTACGCAAAGCCCGCATACCCTCAACAATTTCCTTATGCGTTAACTTGTCTCCCGTGATTCCAACAGGAATCAGGAGTGCCGCAGGCAATCCGTGTCGAGTTATGGTAAACATTTCTCCTCTGGCAACTCTATCTAATAAATCAGATAAATGCGTTTTTGCTTCGAAAGTTCCGATTGTTTCCATTTTGTCCTCATTAAACTAGTTCAAACTAGTTTAATTCTAAACTAAAGATGCTCAAAAAGTCAAAATATTTGGTAATGGTCTTTTTGTGACAGGGGCAGGGCTTGTGCAGAAGCATAAGATATTTGGATGTTCTTGAAAATATCTTTTCATAAGTGGCCCCTGGTCTAAGTCGCTATAATCATAAGCTGATACAGCAATCTTAGATCTGCAAGAGAACATTTAATAAACTGTCGGCGTTGAGATGACTATGATTTTGCTTGAGCAGAAACTAGCCCTTAAGTATCGAATCTGCATTAAACCGATGGCGGATGCGATGAGAAAGAAAATAAGTGAGTGGATGGCGGTCTGGATTGTATTTTTGATCCAGCAGTAAATGTGCCAGCACTGACACAGTAATGCCTATTCGATATGGGTGTAAGTGTTGCCCGCGGAAGAACATAAAGAAGAGTGCTAACAATTCAAAAGAGTGCAAGGGTAAGTAGAGCTTGCCACTATATTTTTCATGGGCAGCCTCATTGAATTTGGCCCAATTAAGAGTCCAACCATGAGCCCGCACATAATCTACGATATGATCAAGGTCTATTAGCCAACCAGCCAAAAAACTTGCAATTGCTGCGGGGGGAGACTTATAACGTACATAACTAGCTAAACCGATTCCAGCAGAAGTAACGATATGACCGAATGTTCTCATGACAACCAATTCCTTTCTACTGACAATGTTCTCTTAATTTAAGCTAATATACTAATTTATGCAAGTTTTACTTTCTTGATATACCACCCAAGCTTGCTGTTAGACGATACTGAGATGAAATAATTAAAGTTCGGGAGATGCGCATGATTCAAGCAAAAAAATTCTTCGTTCTCGTAGCCCTTGTTTTTGTAGGGACGGCAAGCTTTGCCCAGCCGAGTAACACGGCTAACCTAAGCAATAGTGCCAGCATTAATTCTGCTAATGGCGCTGGAATTAATCCGCATGCTATCAGTCTTTATAATTTGGGCTTAAACGCGTACAAGCAAGGCAGTCCCGAATCAGCCATTATCTTTTTTAAGCGGGCGGTCGATTTAGACCCTGATTTGGCGGACGCTCAATACAATTTGGGCGTGCTTTATCAAAGTGAAAGGCGCTTGAAGGAAGCTGTACCGCGTTTCAAGGAAGCGCTGCGGGTAAAGCCAGAAGATGCTGATTCTCATTATCAATTAGCTTTGGTGTTGATTGACTTGGGTCAAATGACTGAGGCTCGTCAGCATCTAGAGACTATTGCTCCTAATAATGCTCATTTCACCGATGCGCAAAAGAAAGTTGCTTATATTGATAGTCAAATGAATAATGTTAGTAATAGTGCAGCAAGTAATGATGCTGCCAGCGCGCAAAGCGCAAGCAGCGCGGTAGCTTCTACTAATAATGCTAGCTCGAATACAATTGATAGCTCGGCTGCTAATACTGCTAAACTAAGTACTGAGTCTCCAGTTAATACACCAAATAACCAAGTGATTAGTAATCCTGCTGCGGTCGCTTCTACGACCAGTACTGCCAGCAACCCTATTGCTTTGATTGATAACGCCTCTGTGCAGGTGATTGCTAATGGTTTTGCCGCTCCGTCTGGGCTCACTTTTGATCGGCAGGGTAATTTATATATTGCTAACTTTGTCACTAGCACTATCGATCGGCTGTCACCAGACGGGAAAAAGAGCCAATTTAGTACTGGTATCAATTTAAAGGGGCCGATAGGCTTAATTAGTGATGATGACAACAATATCTATGTAGCCAATTATTTAGCTGGTACGGTAACGCGCATTAATCCGGCTGGCATTGCGCAAATCATTGTGTCTGGCTTGAAAAAACCTTATTATTTGGCCATGGATAAGCAAGGTAATTTGTTTGTTAGTGAGCAAGAGGACAATACAATTGTGCGTATAAGTTTGTCGCGTAATTCTTCAAATACTGATACTGCCAGTCAGTTGCCTTCGTCAAATTGATTTGTTTGTGAATAAAGAGTGAGTGCATCCGGCCCCATTTTCAATCCCAGGCGAGCTGCTTTGCAGCTTGCTGTAGAACGTTTTCTGGTCGGCCCATATTATCGTTTGCTCAAACATATCTCTATTTCTGGACAGGAAAACATACCCAAAGACACCCCCGTTGTTATTGTTTCCAATCATCTTTCTTATTGGGATCCTCCCATACTCTGCATCGCCACCCGCAAGCCGGTCTGTTATATAGCAAAAAAGGAATTATTCGCGCATCCTCAATTTGCTGCCTTAATAAATCTTCTGGGGGCGGTAGCCTTAGATAGAAAAAAACCATCATTGTCATCAATCAAAAAAGTTAGACAGGCTATCCAGGCTGGTTGGTCGCTCGGCATTTTTATTGAAGGCACACGCAGCAAAATAGCAGGATCAATGGGACAACCGCATACAGGAGCTGCTTATTTTGCCCATACATATAATTTACCGATATTACCAATTGGGTTGATAGATACTAATAAAAAAGATGGCAAATTTCAGGCGCACATAGGCAAAGTAATTGAACCAGGGGCAGACCTGGAGGCAAAGACATGGGAAATAATGCAGGCTTTATCACAGCTTACCGGTTCCAAATTACCAGCCCAAACAATGTTGGATAGAGGATAAAAGCATTGTTTAAAATCTCCGCCAGATTGGCTTGAAATCAAGATACACTAGTGACGATAGTGGCAATTCCTTGTCCGACACCAATACACATTGTTGCTAGTCCAAATTTAACTTGACGGCGCTGCATTTCATGTAAAAGAGTAGTCATAATGCGAGCACCGGTACAACCAATTGGATGACCAAGGGCAATAGCACCACCATTTATATTGACGATGTTTTGATCTAGTTTAAGCAAGTCAATACAAGCAAGACTTTGAGCGGCAAAAGCTTCATTCAGCTCAATTAGACCTATATCTGATAGGGATAGCTTTGCCCGGCTGAGAACTTTTTGTGTGGCTGGCACTGGACCAATACCCATGTAAGAAGGATCCACGCCACAGACAGCAGAAGCGACATAGGCGGCCATAGGCTTTAGTTTAAGTTCTTGCGCTTTTTCTTTAGAAGCAATAAGCAAAGCGGCTGCACCATCATTGATACCGGAAGAATTACCGGCAGTGACTGTGCCATTGCTTTTGAAAACAGGTTTCAGCCGGCAGAGATCTTCGATAGTTGTTTGTGGGCGCGGGTGTTCATCAACGCTTACAATAGTTAGTCCTTTGTTTTTGCTATCCTCTACCGAGACAGGAATAATTTCGCTAGCTAAATTGTGCTTGCCTTGAGCATAGCGTCTTTGACTTTGCAAGGCAAATTCGTCTTGTCTGAGTCTGTCTATGCCATATTTTTCAGCAACTTTCTCCGCTGTTTCGCCCATAGATAGAGGCGGATAAAGAGCAGCCAGTTTCTCATTGATAAAACGCCAGCCAATCGTTGTGTCAAACAAAACCGGATTGCCTCTTGGGTAGCCTATCTCAGGCTTGGCCATTACTAGAGGCGCTCTGGTCATTGATTCAACCCCACCAGCTATAAACAAATCCCCTTCACCAAGCATGATAGATTTGCATGCTTCATTTACAGCCATTAAGCCAGAACCACAAAGTCTGTTCACCGTGCTACCTGCGACTTCAGGCGGTAAGCCAGCTAGTAACGCTGCCATTCTGCCTACATTTCTATTATCTTCACCGGCTTGATTGGAAGCGCCAAAAATAACATCTTCTATCAGGGGTGTTGCAATATTATTTCGTTCAATAAGCGCTCTAATTAAAAGGGCAGCTAAATCATCCGGACGGCATGATTTAAGGGCACCGCCATAGCGGCCTATGGGCGTTCGCACTGCGTCAATAATGAAAGCTTGTTTCATTCAATCATTGTATCAGCATGCACTTCTTGAATAATTGTCATTAATTCGTTAGGATTCATTTCCTGACTAACGTATTCTATATATTTTACTTGCCAGTCTTCCACGTCCTGTAAAACCTGAGATAGTGAAGTGTGAGCAGAATGGGCGGCGGCCTGATCAATTCCTGATTCACCGGCGGGGCTGATAATATACAAACTGGCCCGGGCTGAATAGCCAAGAGCATCCCGTAAGCTAAGTCTTAAAAAGGCAATGCTGCGATCGACGCCTATCTTGTCACTTATATGGCGGCAAATCAGATTGAATTTCTGCAGAGGCTGCGTTAAATCTGTATCCGGCACGTGGCTGAGCCCGTTATAAACTAAAAGGCGAGCAGCCCTTACTCCTTCAAATTGAGCGACGTCCCCCAATTTTTTAATGACGTCGGATAATTTATTTAATCCGTCCAGCTCAATCCATAACCGTCTCATGAGTACTACGTCTTTACCGCTTATGGGTGTGTTGTCTTTGGGATCTTTGAGAGCATTTTGCATACCATCTTGATCAAGCAATTTGGTTGCATCAGGAGACTTTTCAAGGATAGCATCTAATCTTTTTGGCAATGTTTGTATGTCTTGATCCATATTGTCTTTTGCCAGCGCGCCTTCCAGTAGAAGCTTGTCTAGATTCTTTGTCAATTTACAGGATTCGATAGTTAAATCTGGTGGTGGCTTGCGTTGAATAAAGACGAAAATTCCTTCCCGCCAACCACTGGTAAATTCAATTATTGCTTTATCGCCAGTCATTTTGCCAATGCGGACATGTGTTAAGCGTCCTTCTTCAAATATTGCCCGAAAATGCGAGTCCCGATGCTCAACTGATAGAACACCAGTGTCTCTATTTTGAGCAAAATTTTGCAAAAGATTAGCAGGATCGGTAGTGCCTAAATAACCAACTAGTGTTTGCAACTGGGACTCTTCGCTGGTGGCTTTAATTAATCTGTTACTTTCTAAGCCAGCTTTTTGCCCATAAAAAGCCAGGTCTTGCATAACAATCTCTAACTGGCGGGCGTTAATACATTTCATTTTTAGCAATTCGCTACCAATATGGGTAGCGACATTACCAGGTATGCCTTCCGTCTTTAGTATCAGCTCATCCAGCTGAGACTGGGTTACTAACTTGGCAGCTAACAAATAATCCTTCAATGTAAAAGCAGACCGGTTGCGGAAACAATTGACTAAGAATGGTACCTTAGCAAAAAGTGGATAAATAAATTTGTTTGTTTCAAGAGTCTTAATCTGAGTCAGTATGGCATCCATAGTTAGCTTGTTGCTCTCAGCTAAGCGTATACAAATTGCGCTTACCGGGGTACAGTTATCAACACTGCTTAGCACCGGATTTGATTTACCGGCAGCTTGCCTGGCTCCCTTTGCCTTAATACCACTTTCGGTAAGGACCGGCACGACTGACATGAGGACCTGTTGGGTTAAGTCTGTGTTTTCTGTTGCTAGAGAATTATTTTTAGTGGTAACGGCCAGGACGTGTTTGGTAAGAGCCGGAGAATAATCAAAAAGTTCGGAATAACTAGCAAAAGTGTGTAAAGACAGATCGCCTATTAGCGATTCCTTGGTGATGGTAATAGCGCGATTGCCGGTTAAGAATATTAGTGTTCCTTCCACCTCTAACAATTGTTTAGCCAAATTCACTGTTTCAAAAAATATCTCTGTTGGGAATAAAAACCCACTCTCTTGCGTATCAATAAGCAATATTTCAAAGTATTGTTTACTAGCCAGCAAGCCTGTTAGCTCTCCAATTAGCGTTGGCCCACTTTTTAGGACATAAATATTTTCAAGCGAGCTGTGGGCGCCGCTTAAAGTAGAGGCTGATTGAACTTGTCCGGGCAACATTTTTTACCAGATGAGCTAGCTATGGATACTGTTTAGACATAAATGGCTTCCCAAGATGCTATGCCCAATAAATAAGCAAAACAAAACGTATATTAAGCGCTGCCTGGTCTTCGCTCCGCTTGCCCAGACGCGCGTACCCCTAACCACTCGGCTAGCGGAAGGCTCAACGCCTCCCTTGCCTTGTTCAGTCCTACTATCTTTAAATAAGCGCTGCTTCGGCCTTTTCATAGTGCTGTTTGCCGGATATCATATACCTGTTGCTTCAGTTGGTTAAATTAGATTTTTTTGCGTACCTATATCACGAAATCGTTATCATTCTCATTGACTAGGAAAAACATCTTAGTCCTGATCAGTGTTTTTGTCATTCTAAGTAATATTGCAACAACAGGCAGTGGTTACGCTTGGGCTTCCGAGCGTAATAAGGCTCAATCACAAAACAGCAATCTGGAGTTCAGTTTGCGCCAACCCAGCAAGCCAACAAAGAATACAGACAACGATGTAATTGAGGGTGGAAATTATTCAAGCGAGCAAAAGCAAGATTTAAAGGCGGACGCTAAGGCGAGCGAGGGCGAAGCAACAGAACAAGGAGTGGCAGCTGATAAAAAGGAAGAGGCTATAGAGGAGCAGGCGGCGGTAATTGATAAAAATGAAATTAATACTGAACCTGGTAAGCCAAGCCCTGACAGTAATTCAACCCCCGCATTAGTGAAATTATTGCAAGGACAAGTGACTTATACCGTGCCTACTGGTACCCCAATTAAACTAAAACTAGCTAATGTTCCAAGTCACCCTATTAGTCTTATGGACCGTGATTTTGACGGCAATCTGTATCCAGCCCGCTTAGGCCAGAAAATTACTGCTAGAACTACCGAAGATATATATATAGAGCATAATAAAATAATACCGGAAGGAACTATATTTTATGGTGAAGTGGCAAGAATCCTGCCGCCCCGCCGCCTCAGTCGTCCTGGTTCACTGGAACTTTCCTTTAATGAATTGATTACTCCAGATGGACGTAAATTTGCTTTTCACGTTGAAGCAGATAATCACAAACAATCCACGCTTAAGACCAAAGCAAAGGGCTTCGGCATTATTGCTGCCTATGCTGCTGGTGGTGCTATTACAGGCGCTTTGGTTGCTTATGAGGTTTTTGGTTTGGAGAAAACAATTGCTATGCATGGCTATAACATAGCTGGTGGGGCTGCAGCCGGAGCTTTATTAGCCACAGGTTATGCCATAATGCGCAAGGGTCCTAAAGCCACACTTGAGCCAGGCGATGATTTAAATATGTGCATAGATAATGATTTGCTTATGCCGGTAGCTGTTGAGGTAGATAAAAACAAAGTACAGGAATTGACTGATGTGAAAATTGAAATCGAAAAGAGCAAGATTGTTGGCGATGGTGTGGGTGGGCATTTTGTTACCATTGATGCCACAGTAGTTAATGATAGCGATCAAGACTTGAGTTCAATTGATCTCTTTCTGCAAGATACCAATGGCAATAAGCATCCTGTGTGTTCAAGTCCTGATGAAGAATCACAATTTCTTTTCAACCTGGAGGCGCATTCACAGCGGCATTTGCATATAAGCTTCCTGACGCCCTATCCTAAACTTAAACAACAATTGGTTTGGTTGGACCATAACACCAAGCTAGCTCTAGTGCGGCAGAAAATTCAATAAAATTAGGCGGCTTGCAATTGAATAGCGTATGAAAGTTGAACTTGTTTTTCGTACTCGACACGAATAGAAACAGTGTCAGAAGTGGCAAATTCAAGTCTTACCAGGCCCAGGCTGTCGGCATTATAATTGCTCCATTTATGTGGTACCGAAACAATTACATGTTGCGGACCCCATTCTTCAACATAAGCCTTAAGCACCTGGCATAATCTATCTTCGTCGCTTGGATTTTTAAAGATGCTCATATGTTTCCTTTGCTCCTCATCGGTAAACTTTTTCTTTCTTTCCGGTTGTTCAAACTGTTGATTGGTAGTACAATTGACCGGGTTCTCAAGATGAGGGCAGTGTAGAAAATTTGGCGCTTAAGAACAATTGGTGGTTTTCCCCCGGCAGTGGGGGAATTCCCATAGGCAATTAATATATAAGGCGCAAGAAGATTCAAAGGAAGATTAAGCAGTAAAATGGGCTTAGATGCGGGGTTTTATAGCGTAGATGATGAAAGAATGTAATATAAACAAGGCCATATCAGCCGGCTTGCTCTTGCTTTTCGTAAGCGCAGGTACCTTATTTGCCCCTGCGTATTCTGACACGATTCACTTTGCTAATGGTAGTTCTCTTCCTATACCAAGAGAAAAACAATCTTTTGAACTCGGCAAAGATTTTCATGTGTTCCATTTAGTTAAAGGCATTACGATATATAGCGACAATTTTGCTGAACTGGATAGAGAAAAATTACTTAAAGATGGTGTCAAAATCGGCAAGAATACAACTAACAATTATTTGAGTATCGAAGCAGGCAATGTTTTGCTTTCACCAGAGAAAGATATTGTTGTTGGTGTTCGCGGGAGCGATATTCACATATCAGCTGGGGCTGTCCTTTTTGCTATGGTACTGGACGATGGTTTAGTGCTTTATGACTTACGACAAAGCCGGCCAGATCAAGTCAGTGTTCTTGTTAATGGGAGCAGACTAAATCTCGATCCTGGTTATATGATGGTATTTAGTGGACAAAATACTAAAAACTTTGAAAAGCTAGATCTAGACTGTCATACTGTTATTCACGGACCAGCACAGAAAATATCTTTGTTGACAAAAGAGACAAAAATATTTGTGGCTGGATTTTCGATTTCTGCGGCTTTTTTGACTATTGAACCATTGAAACAGTTGATTGCCTCAAACGATAAACAAGATAAATTGGTCTTTGAAAGAATTCTGCGCGGAGCTGTTAGTTTGAAAGATCATATTGGTCCAATTCCACCGGCGCAATTGGCTAATATGAGCCGACAATTATAGATTAATTTCTGAGATGAGCGGACTAATTGCAATCGAGGTTTATCACCGATTGTTTTAGTATTTTTTGGGCCAAATTTAGCTAAAAAATTAAAATCACCCGCCAGTGTTTTTAGAGGGACCCCGAAGGGGTGACCAAAACTCTTAAAAAGCTTATTTTTACTTGATTTTTAATCATATATCACTCGCTTAAGACTCAATGTAAAGCCCCGGAAGAAGACATAACATGGTAATAGTAGAAACAGAAGAGATAGGTGTGCCTGTTCAAGGTATGCAGAAAGTAGTTGTTGCCGAGCTGTTGTTGTAATTCCAGAAACGATATTCGCCAGATATTTATTATTGGTTGAAAAACTAGTTTTTCAACCAGACGAATCAGTTAATAAAAAAAGTAATTTCTCGAATTGTCTTCGCAGCATTTGTATTAGATGATGGTGAAAGAGCTGTGGTAGAGAAAAGAGTTTGTAAATTTAAAAAACTCACATCAATAATTGTGTGCTTGCTACTGATAGGAAGACTAGTGTTTCCTTTAGAGGTCTTCGCGCAGCGGCACGGAGGAACCGGCGTATCTACACCTAACAGTAGTGTGCCTTTTATTCATCACTGTCATAATGTGAATTTGAATCCGTTAGGACAAACACCAAGTTCTACTTCTCAGAGCGGTAATCACCATTGCGCACAGCCACAAACAAGTACGCCCTCATCGACATCATCAACTACATCTTCAACAACCAATACATCTTCAACAACCAATACATCTTCCACTACGCCATCAACACCGCATGTGCATATGGGTTCGCCGCCTGGTTTTACTCCAAACGCTGGATCGTTCACGCCGATTGATCATACTCATCAGTGTTTCTCTTCTTTCCGACACAATTACGCGGGCAACAACAGTCCATTTGCCAGAGAGAACAATAGTGGTGGAAATGCTCAAAATCGTGTCGGCGGCTACCACGCTGGTTATATCAAACAGCTGCAAAATGGCGATAATTCATCTTCAGATCGCGGGCACGCTTTTGGCTTTATGCACCATCAGGCAAATTTCCTTAGGGTAGACAATGGTAACACCTGTCATAACCACATGGACAATGCTAATGTCTGGCATCGTCACGAGGGTGATAGCGATCACCAATATGTTTTTCTCCATCATCGTCACGAGGGCGAAAGCGATCACCAATATGTTTTTCTCCATCATCGTCACGAGGGCGAAAGCGATCACCAATATGTTTTTCTCCATCATCGTCACGAAGGTGAAAGCAATAATTCTCTCCTGCATCAAGCAAACAATCATCACCAATTGAATTATCAAATTGGCGCCTGGCACAACAACAACAACCAAGGTCCTGTGACTTTAACAGCGAGTACAAAAGCTAATGGATCTCTAGTGGGAGAGACAGCATTACCCAACGCTTTTGGTTTAAACTTGAGTTCAACGCAAGCAATAATTGCTGCTACTGGTATAAGTGCGCCGGTGACTATTTTAGTGGGCGGTACAATAACAGCTTCAGGCAATATAGTGGGCGCACGCTCTGAAATGACTATTAATCCCGGGCAGATGCTTACACCAGCACAATACGCTGCCATGGAACAAGTAGTTACTTCAGGACAACAAACTTTAGTTGTAAATTCTCACGGGGCAGCAGTAAGTGGGTTACTTACTTTAGCAGCCGGACAAACAGGTACGTTATCTAGCATTGTCGTGCCAAAGAATGTCACTGTGGACACAGTTGGATTTACCTCTAGTAATCCATTAACAGTAACAGGCTCATCGAATATACGAGGCACACTTGATGTATTACAGCAAGTAGCAAATACCGGTTCCACCTTAGATTTTGGTTCATTGACAGTAGGCATGCGAGGCACAATAACTGACACAGTGCTAAGCAATCAGTCTAGTTTGGGAAGCTTGTTTTCTTCAAGCGCCCTTAATTTGAATGTGGCTAACAATGTTTTGAATTATGGCAGCATAAGTTCAGTAGGAACATTGTCTATTTTAAGCGGCGGTTCAATCAGTAATTTAAGCACTAGCCCAAGCAATATCAACATAGGTAGCATAAATACTGGCGGCATGAATACAAGCAGTGTCAATCACATGGCAAGCATGGCAGGTACTAACGTAGTTCTAAGTTCAGGCACAGGCAACTTCAAAAACAGCGGACAAATTACAGCCAGTATAGGTAAAGTACAGTTCAACGCGCCGGCAACAAAAGATATTACTATCGCTAACACTGGTGGCACAATCCAGGCTTTGCAGGGAGCAGTAAATTTAAGAGATGCATCTTATAGCGGTTCAGCAAACTTAAACTTAGCAGGCGGCAATTGGTTATCTCAGCAATTGAATTTAAACACCGGCTCTGGTGTAAGCAATGCCAGTCTTGGTCTTGTTACTGGTCAAGTAAATACCACAGCCAGCGCTGCCCACTTTAGTGCCAGCACACCTAATTTAATCATCGGCAACATGGACATCTCCGGTGACCCAACTTATTACAATACCGGCGGCTCTGTCACCATAGCTAGCGGATTGACCTTTAGCGGTTCGGCTCTGGCTATAGTAGCTGCAACTAATATTATTACTGCCGCTGGTGCTGGAGCAATTGATACTAGTAATTTCTCTGGTAATGGCGGAGCAATCACTATGATTGCCGGCGCCAATTTTACTTCCAATAGCGCATCTACAGGCAGCAACGATACCACTTCTACTCTTACTGTCTATGGAGCCAGTGCCACCGGTGGCTATATAGACCTCAATACCGGTACCGCCATCACTTCGCTTACTACGCAAAGCTTTTTGAGCGGCAGTGCCGGCGGTGCTATGACGTTTGTGGCTTTCAATGGCACAGGTGCCAGCGCTGGCACAATCACACTTCCAGTTGCAGTGAGTCTAAGCCCCGCTGGTAGTGGCACCGGAGCCAATGGCAATTTGACAATGATCGCCGGGGCAACATCAGGCACAGCAATAACTAGTGGAACTGTACTTAACAATACGGGCAGCGGCGGTGGTGGAAACGCAACGTTTGCTGTGGCCACTCCAATTGTATCTTCTGGTGGACTGACCATTACTAATGGCGCCATTACAGCAGGCAGCATAACAGCAGGTGCCACACAAGGCGGCGCTATTTCTGCCGCGCGTATAAGCGCCGGTAGCGGAGCAACTATCAGCCTTACTGCCGGTGGCAATATATCACTTTCAGGGCTGCTTAATACAGGTGCTACTGGAACAATCAGCATCAGCGCCAGTGGCGCCAGTTCAGCTATCCTTGCCACTGCAGCTAACACTCTTACCGCGAAAAATGTAAGCTTGATCCAGGGTGGTGGTGCTCAGGGTATATCGCTTAGTGGGACGACTAGTATTGTGCTTGTCGGTTTTTACAGCGGCGTCAGCCACAATTTGACAGTAGAATCGACAGCAGGCCCGTTACCACCCACTTCGCTAACTATCCAATCAGGTACCAGCATATCAGTAACAGGCAATGTCAGCCTAAGCAATCCGACAACCACAGGAACACTGAGCCTGACAGCAACAGGAAGCAATGCCATCCTAGCTAGTGGTGGCAATCGAACAATTACAGCCGCCAGTGTGACCTTATCTCAGACCAGCGGCGCTCAAGCTGTATCATTATCCGGCACGACTTCCATTACAGTCGTTGGTATGTATAGCGGTGTTGCTGAGACTTTGATATTGGAAGAGAACGTCACACCAATACCACCAGCTTCGCTCAGCATTACCTCACCCACCAACATCTCATTTACTGCTGCCACCTCTTTGACTGCAGGAGGAACACTTAGTCTGAATGCATCTGGATCCAGCAACACAATCAGTGGCACTGGAGCATTGACAATTACTGCCACTAATATATCTTTGACAGAAGGCAGCGGCCTCACTAATACAACGACACTTGCTGCCACTACAGTTGGGCTCAATGGAAGCGCCAACTTACTCACATTATCGCCATTATCCAATACAGCCGGCTCAGTAACCATCAGCACCGGAGGACCCATATCAATAAGTAGTGGTGTAACCGTCAGTGTGGGTGCAGCGGGAACCCTAAGTCTGACAGCACTGGGATCTACCGGCACAATTACCGGCGCTGGGGCAGCAACACTGACTGCCGGCACCATATCTTTAACTGAGCAGGGCACAGCGGCAGCAGCAGCTATTACTGCTACTACGGTCGCGTTTAATGGCAGTGGTAACGCCCTGACATTATCAGCATTGTCAGCTGCCTCAGGTTCAGTGACAATCAGCACTCCTGGCGCTATAACAATGAGTGCTGCCCCGACTATGGGCTCAGGCGGAACACTGAGCCTGACATCGACCGGCTCGACAGTGAGTGCATCAACACCAATAACAGTGGCGGCCGGAACGGTAACTTTCTCAGAAGCCAGCAGCACTGCTGTAATTGCTGGCAATAATATTGTGACAATGGGTGGAGGCAGTAACATCACATTATCAGCTTCACCACTGACTGCCCTAACAATTAGCACATCCGGCTCCATAACTACTAGCTCCACCTTTTATCTAAATTCAGCCACGACAAATTTAACCAGCACAGCCGGCAGCATTGGTACATCAGGTAATCCTATATTAATTGAAAACGGTGCTGGCGCCGGCAATGTTACCCTGACAGCCAACGCCAACGCCGCCAGTCAAAATGTTTATATAAGCAATGCCTCGGGTATTACAGGCGGTATCATTTTAAGCGGCGCCTCATCAGCCGGCAGTTCCGGCACTTTTTCTCTCAATATGCCCGGCAGTATTACTTCCGCTAATACCAGCGCTTCTATTAATGCGCCAACCATAAGCCTGACCAGCACAGCTGGTAGCATTGGCGCAATAGGATTACCGGTTTATATTGAAAACGGCGCTTCTAGCACTGTTACGCTAACTGCAAGTGCCAGCGCCGCCAGCCAAAATGTTTATCTACAATATGTCAGCGGCACTACTGGCGCTGTCACTATGAGTGGCACATCTGCCGCCGGCAGCTCAGGTACATTCTTTCTTTATTCATACGGCAATATCACTTCCAATACTAGCAGTGACTATATAAACGCACCTACTATGTTCTTGACCAGTGCCGCCGGTAGCGTCGGTACGTCAGGCAGCCCTGTCTACATTGAAAATGGCGCTGCCAGCGCAGTGACATTAACCGCCAATGCTGCTGCCGCCAGTCAAAGCGTCTACATACAAAATAAAAGTGGCGCCACTGGTGGCACTAGTTTAAATAATATCTCGTCAGCCGGCAGCTCCGGCACCTTCTCCCTTAGTTTCTCGGGCAGTCTTACTGGAGCCAATAGCAATGAGTTCATAAATGCCCCGACTGTGAGTTTAACGAGCTCCGCTGGCAGCATAGGCACTTTAGGTACACCAATCAATCTTGAAAATGGTGCCTCGAGCACAATCACCTTAACTGCTAGCGCCAGCGCCGCCAGTCAAAATGTATATTTACAAAATGTCAGTGGTACTACTGGTGCTCTTACCTTAAGTGGTGCCAATGTAGCTGGTAGCTCAGGCACTTTCTCTCTCAATTTCTCCGGTAATATTACTTCCGCCAATAGCAGCGCTTATATAAATGCCCCCACCATCACTTTAACCAGCGCTGCCGGTAGCGTGGGCACATCAGGCAACCCGATCTATATGGAAAACGGCAGCTCTGGCAATGTTGCTCTCACCACCAGTGCCAGCACTGATGTCTATATCCAAAATTACAGCGGCAATACCACTGGTAATGTTACTCTTACCTCCAGCGCTGTTGGCAGCGGCAATACATATTCTGTTAATTACAATGGCGGCATAGTTATAGGGTCTGCTATTAATACAGGTGCTGCCGGCACAATAACCCTAACAGCTGGCGGCGCTAGCTCAACAATCACGGATAATGGTGCTTATACTCTTACTGCCGCCACCCTTTCCTTAACTCAAGGCGCTGGAGGTAGCACGATCACGATCTCTCAAGGCACTCTAGGCCAGGCAACTACCATTGCCGGTTTTGGCGCCAGCAGTTTAACAGCCCAAGAATCAGCTGCAGTAGCACCCGCTTCTATAACTATCAGCACGGGCACCAGCATATCAATAGGATCCAGCGTTAGTGTTGGCAATGGAGGAACTGTGAGCCTTACTGCCAATGGTGGCAGCTCTACAATTACGCCCTCTGGAGCCTTTACTCTTACTGCAGGCACTATACTTTTATCGGAAGGCAGCGGCACTGTTGTAGTCTCCGGCAATAATATAATTCAGCCAGGTGGAAGCAGTAACAATTTAACATTAGCATCGACCACGCCAGCTTCATTAACAATCAGTACCGCAGGCAGTATAACCACCAGTTCCACCTTTTATTTAAATTGGCCAACAATGAGCCTGACTAGTACAGCTGGCAGCATTGGCACAGTTGGTAATCCTATACTTATAGAAAATGGCAGCGGCGCTGGCAACGTAACATTGACAGCTAACGCTAATGCGGCTAGTCAGAATGTTTATATAAGTAATGCCGCTGGCATTACTGGTGGCGTTATTCTTAGCGGCGCTTCTTCTGCTGGTAGCTCCGGTACTTTCTCTCTTAGCATGCCAGGCAACATTACTTCCACTAATAGCAGCGCTTATATCAATGCTCCTACTATTTCTTTAACCAGCACTGCTGGCAGCATTGGTGCTTCTGCCGGCAGCCCTGTCTATATTGAAAATGGCGCTGCCGGTACTGTTACTCTTACAGCTAACGCTTCTGCTGCTAGTCAAAATGTCTATTTACAAAATTATAGCGGTACAACTGGTAATGTTAGTCTTAGTAGCTCCTCTGCTGCTGGTAGCTCTGGTACTTTCTCTATTAGCTATTACGGCAATATTACTTCTGCCAATAGCAGTGCTTACATCAATGCTCCGACAATTAGCTTAACTAGCACAAATGGCAATATCGGGGCATCGTCTGGCAGTCCGTTGTTTATTGAAAATGGCGCTGCTGGCAATGTCGCTTTAACTGCCTCTGCTAGTGCTGGCAATGTCTGGATTCAAAATTATAGCGGTAACACCGGTAATGTTACTCTCTCTTCTTCTACTGTTGCCAGTGGTGATACGTTCTCTGTTAATTACTACGGCAGTATTACTATCGGCAGCAATATTAATACCGGTGCTGCTGGTACCTTGAGTCTTACTTCCACTAATTCAACTATCGGCAATGGCTCTCCTTACACTCTTACTGCCGGTACGATGACTTTATCCCAAGGCAGCGGTACTATCGTCGTTAGCGGCAATAATATTGTCCAGATGGGTGGC
>Ga0207134_1054_pt1 | contig 27273 bp, 29 predicted proteins | sample Alteio_BWMinHeat_12_FD_153527 | JGI IMG/M metagenome (GOLD analysis project Ga0207134, IMG submission 153527) | Enriched cells from forest soil in Barre Woods Harvard Forest LTER site, Petersham, Massachusetts, United States -... | ecosystem: Environmental > Terrestrial > Soil > Temperate forest >... | reverse complement strand
TTTCGGCGCCGCGCAAAACAGACATCTCATGGCCTTCGACGTCGATTTTTAGAAGCGCAGGTTTCTCCCATTTGATTTCGGATTCAAAATCATCGAGTCGCCGAATCGTCACGCGCTCGGTCGCCTGGCTGCCTTCGATGGGATGGAGGCTGCTGCTTGGGTTGAAAGGGGCGATGTGCAGATCGGTTTCAGTGTCGACGTCACTCAGGCCGGACGGAACGATTCGGACACGGGGATCCGATCCGTATCGTGTTTGAAGCGCGTTCACGCAGGCTTTCTGCGGTTCGAAAGCGATCACATTGGTTTTCGGGAACATGTCGAGCATGACGCCCATGAATTCACCGGTATTGGCCCCGACGTCCAGCACCAGCTTCGGGTCGAGGCTTTTGAAATAAGGCGAGGTCCAGAGTAAGAAACGATGGAAGTTTGCAAGCGCCCACCAGATCCGTGCCATGCCGGTCCGGTTCATGAACCTGGCGATCAGCGTAATGGGCGCGCGGACTTTTTCCTGGAATTGGAGTGAGAACATCGAGGGGGCAAAGCTATTCCAAAACATCGCGTGCTGGCAAGCCGGAGAAAGTTCAAGCGTTGTCCTGTTTTGACCTTCACCGCGCGCGCAAGAACGATCCGGCCATCTTAGAGCCTATCCGAAAACCTCATCTGAGGTTTTTCCTGCGCTGAGTTTGGCGTAGGCGGCGCTTCATCTGCAAGCAGGTTGTTGACAGGATCGACCATTCGACGGTTTCGCCTTTTACGAAGTCCATGGCTTGGGCCAGAGCGTTGGGGAAGTTCACGTACCACTGCTTACCCTTCTTGCGACTGATCAATTGAACTTTGGTTGGATAGCCCATGTTATATCTCCTTGTTGATCTACGGATATCCATAGAATATGATGTGAGCCCATTGCCGTCAAGCATCAACAGAGGAGGAGTCAAGGAATGGACCTCGAGGATAGCTTCTCTCTACCCGATGAGCTCTGGAAACGAATCGAACCGTTACTGCCCAAGGACAAGCCGCAACCTCAAGGCGGTCGCCCCCGCATGGTGGCACGCCGGGCGATGACGGCGATCTTCTATATCCTGCGAACGGGTTGTCAGTGGAAGGCGCTGCCGCGCAGTGTCGGTGCACCCAGTACCGTCTATGACCGTTTCCGAGAGTGGCAGCAGGCTGGCGTCTTTGAAACCCTCTGGCAACAAGGTCTTTGCCAGTATGATCGGAAGAGAGGGATTGAATGGAAGTGGCAGTCGGTTGACGGCTGCATGACCAAAGCGCCGCTCGGCGGGCAAGCCGTTGGTCCTAACCCCACGGATCGCGCCAAGTCCGGCACCAAGCGCAGCCTGCTGACCGATGGTGCTGGAATTCCCTTGGCTGTCACAGTTGACGGCGCCAATCGCCACGACAAGAAACTACTCGAAGACACACTCAACGCCCCGATCCTGACGATATAGCTCAGCATCTGTGCCTGGACAAAGGCTATGACTACACGGACATCCGTGAACTGGCCCTCGAACTCGGCTACATCCCCCACATCAAGGGCCGGGGTGAGGAAGTCGTTGCCAAGAAAATGACCCCGCGTTACCGCGCCCGTCGCTGGGTTGTGGAGCGCTCACACTCTTGGCTCAATCGTTTCCGCCGTATCCTCGTTCGCTGGGAGAAGCGGGTCGACCGCTACGAGGCGTTCCTGCATTTCGCCTGCACCATCATTGTCTGGCGGGCTGCGGGGGTTTTCGGATAGGTTCTAAGAAGGTCGACTGGGAATCCGACAAGAGACGTTGGTACATGACGCTCTACAGCCCCGACTCCCACATGGTGGCAAACCGGGAAACGGCGCAGAAACCCGCCTGAAGCTTTGTGCGGCAGGCATCGAAACACGGCAACGATTGTTGCGATTTTCGAAATGTTTAATTGATGGCGGCGCAATGTGTTCGTGAAATAAGGCTGTTTACTTCGAATCGTTTTTATGCAAAAATTAAAATTTGTGGCAAAAATGGGCGACATTATCCGTGGCGTGGTCTTCAAAGACCTCGTGACCAATACCGACGAGCGCGGATTTTTTCGGGAAATCATTCGCAACACGGACGAATTTTTCGCGGAAGGGTTTGGTCAATGGAGCCACTCGCTTATGTACGGGGGAGTCATCAAGGCGTGGCATATCCATCAAAAGCAAATCGATTGGTGGTACGTGTGTGGCGGTGTCCTGCGGGTGGCGCTTTACGACACGCGCAAGGATTCGCCGACATTTCGCGGAACCATGGACTTTCTGATGGGCGATAATCAGCCCTCCCGGATCGTTCGAATTCCTCCCGGCGTTGCGCATGGTTGCAAGGCGATCAGCGGGCCGGCTCACCTCTTCTACATCACGTCCAACGTCTACAACCCATCCGATGAAGGGCGCCTGAAGCATGACGACCCGGACATTGGCTATGACTGGTTAAAGGGGCCGGTCATCAAGTAGCCCGCACATGGGCGCGCATGGGTTTAGGGATGTCGGGGGAGTTTTACGCCGGCTGTCTCATGGTTGTGATAGGTTCATCCGGAAATTTGGGTTTTTGAATGACTGTTGAGTCCAAGTTGAAATTCTGGCAGTCGAGGGCCGATCTCGGTGACACGGCCGGCACGAATGACTTTCCTCTCAAAAATCTCGAGCTGGAATTGATCCTTCAGCGTGTCCGGCCCGGGTCCACTGTCTTGGATTTAGGATGCGGCAACGGACAAACACTTCTTCGGTTGGCCCAACAAAACCGCTGCACAGGTTTGGGCATCGACTTTTCCGAAAAGATGGTTCGTGAAGCGGAAGCGGCATGCAAAGCGGCGGGTTGCGTCGAAAAGCTCCAGTTTAAGATCGGCTCAATTCTGAACCCTCCCAGCGCCATCGGCGAATACGATTATGCGCTGACTGAAAGATCCCTGATCAACCTTGACTCGCTTGCCCAGCAGCAGCAGGCCTTTTTGGAAATCATGCGACATGTCGTGCGCGGGGGATATTATTTGATGATTGAAAGCTCGATTCAAGGGCTTGAGAGAACGAACAAGCTTCGACAACAGCTCGGCTTGGAAAAAATCGATCCGCCATGGCACAATCTCTTCATCGACGAAGCTGCGGTTTTGGGCTGGCCGACCGACGAATATCTTCTGGAAGAGGTCTATCCTTTCACCAGCACTTATCACTTTTTGAGCCGGGTGGTGTATGCCAAGCTTGCGTCGGACCGGGGAGAGGAGCTCAAGTACGATTCAGACATCAACAAACTGGCCTGCAAACTGCCGCCGATCGGAGACTTCGGGCCAGTGAGGCTTTGGTTATGGCACCGCCGGTGATTCCGGGGTGACATTTTGGGAGACACAACACAACGCGTGAAAAAAATCTACATGGCAGGGCCTTCGATCACTGACGCCGAGATCCGGATGGTGGAAGATGCCATGCGCAACGGGTGGTATGAGAATCCATACCATTACGTTGAAACCTTTCAGAAGGAGCTTGCCCGGTATCATGACCGGAAGTTCGGCATCATGACCCCGAACTGCACCACGGCAATCCATCTGCTTTTGACAGCGCTTGGCATTAAGGATGGCGATGAGGTGATCGTCCCGGATTGCACCTGGATCGCCACGGCGGCCCCCATCACTTACCTGCGTGCGAAGCCGGTGTTTTGCGATATCGATCCGGTTAACTGGTGCCTCGATCCGGAATCCGTAAAAAAAAGCATTACGCCCCGTACGAAGGCGATCATTGTTGTCGATCTTTTCGGCAACATGCCGCTCATGGATGAATTGATCGCGATAGCCGATCAATACAAACTTCACCTTATCGAGGACTCTGCAGAAGCGCTCGGATCAAAATACAAAGGGGTGCGAGCCGGGAAATTTGGAGTGGGTTCGGTCTTCAGCTTTCATCGAACCAAGACGATCGCAACGGGCGAGGGGGGAATGTTGCTGCTGGATGACGAAAAACTTTACGAGCGATGCATGTTTTTGCGCGACCATGGGCGCAAGCCGGGCGGGGCGATGTATTACAATTACGAAGTCACTTATAAATACATGCCGTTCAATTTACAAGCCGCGCTTGGTTATGCCCAGTTCCTGCGTCTCGATGAGTTGGTGAACATGAAGCGGGCGATCTGGCTTAAATACAAGGAGCGGCTTGCTGACATCGGGGATTTGGAGTTCAATGCTGAACCGGAGGGTGTGTTCAACAGCGTCTGGATCACGGCCCTTGTCTTTGGTAAGAGTCACAAGATGGACAAATCCAACGCGATGGTATCATTCGAGAAAATTGGCCTGCCAAGCAGGCCTTTCTTCTATCCTCTTTCATCGCTTCCCGCTTATCCCGGCTTGGAGCCAGTCTACAGGCCGAGGAATCCACGATCCTATGACATTTCTGCGCGCGGCATCAACCTGCCCGGGGCGCTTAATCTTACCGACGATCAGATTGGAGCGATCTGCGACGGTATTCGGAAGATTTTGGGCCGGTAGGAGGACACATGAGTGAGCAACCACTTGCCGACATGAAGGGAAAGAAGGTGCTGGTGACTGGCGGGCTGGGATTTATCGGAAGCAATCTGGCCCGCAAATGCGTTGAACTGGGAGCCCAAGTCGCCATTTATGACTGTCTGGATCCGAAGTCGGGTGGGAACATGTTCAACATCGATGACATTCAGAATTCCATCGACCTGAATCTGAATGACATCCGAAATTTTGACGGCATCAGCGCCTGCATTCGGAACAAAGACATCCTTTTCAACTGCGCCGCCTACACGTCGCATCCGAACTCGATGCGAGAGCCTTTGATCGACATCGATGTCAACTGCAAGGGCGTAATCAACATCCTGGAAGCCGCTCGCCGTTTCAATCCGGATGTGAAAATCATCCATGTTGGCACGAGCACCCAGCTCGGAAAGATGCATGCCAACCCGATGGATGAAATGCAGCCGGAGTTCCCGCGCGACATCTATTCAGCGAACAAGACCGTTTCCGAGAAATATGTTTTGATCTACGGAAGCGCGTATAACATGCGGACTTCCGTGATCCGGCTCGCCAATGTTTTCGGGCCCAGGTCGAACATCGTCAGCCACGATTTTGGATTCATGAATTACTTCATCGGCCTGGCGCTCCAGGGAAAAGAGATCTCCGTGTTCGGCGACGGTTCGCAGATGAGAAACGTCACCTACGTGAGTGATTGCGTGGAAGCCTTCGTGCTGGCCGCTCAAAGTGAGCGGAGCCTGAACCACGTTTTGTTTGCGGTCGCCGACAAGCATTACAGCATTCGTCAGATCGCCGAGGCCATCACGAAGAACATTGGGGGAAAAGTTCATTTCTCCGAATGGCCAAAGGACCGAAAAAACATCGAGATCGGTGACGCGGTCATAAGCAACCACAAGATCAAGGAAATGTTGGGTTGGTCACAGCGCGAACAACTCGAAAGTGGATTGGTCAAAACCCGGGATTATTTCAAGTCCTGTTTGAGCAGTTATCTGAAATGATCGGCGAAGGAATTGTTTATGAAATCCCGCGATGAATTTGAGCAGATGCGAAATGAGTCCGCCCAAAAAATGGCGCAGGATGCCGGACTTCATCGCGAAGCGCTGGATGTGCTGGTCAAAGCGGACCGCCACCATTGGATTCACCAGACCAACTGGTTTGGTGAGCCGGTTCTACAGCTGCCGCAGGATATGTTTGCGCTGCAGGAAATCATTTTTAAGACGCGTCCGAAATTTATTGTGGAGGTGGGAGTGGCGTGGGGGGGATCGCTGCTGTTTTATTCGACGCTGATGGAAGCTCTTGGCGGTGGTTGTGTCGTGGGCGTGGATGTTTACATTCCCGAGGATCTGAAGAAAAGAGTGGGAGAATTCGGCAAAATTTCCGAGAGGATCACGTGGGTGGAAGGCTCCTCCGTCGAACAGGCTACGCTCGATCGGATCAAGGAAATTATTGGGAATACGCGGGCGGTGATGATCGACTTGGATTCCAATCACACTCACGAACATGTTCTTCAGGAACTCCGCCTCTATTCTCCGCTCGTCGGCAAAGGCAGCTACTTGATTTGCGGCGATACTGTTGTGGAAGACATCCCCGAGCAAAACCACCGTGCGCGGCCTTGGGGACCGGGAAACAATCCCAAAACGGCGCTGGACCAATTTCTTAAGGAAAACAATCGCTTTGAAGTTGACCGCGAACTCGGTAACAAGCTTCTTTTCACCTGCAATCCGGGTGGATATTTGAAATGTTGCAAGGATTAATCCTCCTTCCGTCATGAACCTACTGATCACGGGAGCTTTGGGTCATATCGGATCGGAATTGATTCGGAAGATTCCAGAGGGAATTTTCGACCGTGTCCTTCTTATCGACAATCTGAGCACACAACGATATCCCTCGCTTTTCAGTCTTCCAAAGAAGGAAAACTTTCACTTCTTCGAAGAAGACATCCTCACTGCCGATCTTGAAAAGCGCTTCCAGGGAGTGGATGTCGTCGTCCATCTGGCTGCGATCACAAATGCGGAGGCGAGTGTCGACAAACCGGAGGAGGTGGAAAAGGTCAACTTCAGCGGAAGCGAGCGGGTGACCCGGGCCTGTGCCGCATGCGGCAGCAGACTCATCTTCATTTCCACCACCAGCGTTTACGGTGTCCAGAAGGAGGAGGTGGATGAGGATTGTTCGCCCGATCAACTCAAGCCTCAAAGCCCTTATGCGGAAAGCAAGTTGAAGGCCGAGCGGATGTTGCTGGAAACGGGCGCACGCAATGGGTTCAAGTTTGTCATCTGCAGGTTTGGAACGATCTTTGGTGTGTCTCCTGGAATGCGTTTTCACACCGCTGTTAACAAATTCATCTGGCAGGCGTGCACGGGACAGCCAATCACCGTCTGGAAATCCGCAATGGACCAAAATCGACCCTATCTGGACCTGGTGGACGCGGTGGAAGCGCTCAAGTTTATCATGAAGAAGGATCTGTTTGATGGCAGGGTCTATAATATTGTGACGACCAACACCAGCGTTCGGAAGATTTTGGAGCTCATCTCCGCGCAAATCCCCGACGTGTCCGTTAAGTATGTGGATTCCAAGATCATGAATCAATTGTCGTACACAGTCTCAAGCCGGAGGTTTCGGGATGCCGGCTTTAATTTCCACGGAAAACTGGAGCAGGCGGTTCGTGAGACGATCGATCTGCTTCGCGGGGTCCGCAAGTGGTAGGGACGACCGAGCCGCAGCCGTTCTTCTCCATCGGTGTCACGACGTACAACCGGCGCGAGTTGCTTCAGCAGACGTTCGCCAGCCTCATCGGGCAGACCTGCCAGGACTTCGAGGTGATCGTGGGTAACGATTATGTGAAGGAAACCTTATCGGCCGACATGTTTGGTTTGGATGAGCGAAAGTTCCGGTTCGTCAACAACCGGGAAAACGTTGGCGAAGTGAGGAATATGAACCTGCTCTTGGGGCAGAGCCGAGGCAGGTATTTCAGGTGGCTAGCCGATGACGATCTATGTGCTCCTGACCTTCTTGAGGCGGTCCGCAAGACGCTCGAAAGATTCAATTTTCCGAAGTGTGTATTTTCCGGTTATGCGGTCATCACCCATATCGCAATGCCGAACCTGAAAAAAACATTTTCGGGCGAGGCCTGGCTCTTGAGCGGCCGCGAGTTTCTCAGGAAACATTTGTCTGGAGAAATACTGTCCATTGTTCCGTACGGTTTTTACGAGACTACCTACCTGCGCGAGATGGGGGGTGTTGAGACTGTTTGCGAAGCTCCTGTTGGAATGTATGGCGAGACCATGCTTCTTTTGAAAACGGGTTTTTTGGATCAAGTCGCCCTCATCACCGACCCGTTGGACATCTTCCGCACACACGCGGAGTCCTGGGTGAGGGCGAGCAAGGATTCGGATTACTTCAGGGAAGCCGGGCACAATTTGATCCGCAAAAGCATCGGCTTGCTTGCAAAACCCGAACTGCGCGACGACTTTCGGGAAAACCTCGCCAATGTGATGAAGATGGCATTCTCGTACTTTCTTTTGAAGACCGCGTGGCCCGTCTACTTTTCCACGCCGTTCAAGATCCTCTCCTATTTGCGAGGCGTGCCCGGGTTGTTGAAAGAGCTCAAGGGCACGGATCTCTATGTTCCCGCAATCATCAGTTTTTACGTTTCCATACCGCTGGCCTTATGGGACGGGTTCAAGTATCTGGGCTCGCTTGCGATCGCCAGACTTCGTTTGTTGCTGGGCTTCAAGGCCGCCAACCCATGATTTTTGCCCTCGATGAAACACGCTTCCAACTCCAATGCCCCATTGATCACCGTCGCCATTCCGACTTGTAATCGGCCGGACTTGTTGGCGCGCGCCATTCGTTCGGTACAGGCAAATTCCTTCCAAAATTGGGAAATGTGTATTTCGGATGATGGCTCTCCAAAGCTCGGACGGGAATTCATCGCTTGGTTTCAGGATTCACGCATCCGGTACCATCCTCACGAGCGCATGGTCATCGAGGACAACTGGACTGCTGCATGTCTCATGGGCACTGCCCCTTACATTTTTAAACTCGACGACGATGACACGATTGAGCCGGAGTTTCTCGAACTGACCGTCGCTTTTCTTGAAAACAATCCCGATGTATCCGTCGTATACACAGGCTTCAGCCTTGTGATCGGTGATAAGACGGAGCCTGTGGTGCGCGGAGATTTTTTTACGAATCGACAGAGCGTCGACGGATTGGAGTATGTCAGGGCCATTCTGCTTAACGAGGGCTATCCTTCCAATCACAAGAGTGCTGGTGTGTTTCGCCGAACGAAGGCGGAGGCGATTGAATGGTTCAAATATGCCCGGATGGATGTGACTTTCTCCATGGCACTGGCGGTGGGGTCGCGTGTGGGATATCTGCCGAAGTTTCTTTTCAATTATCACCGACGAGCGCCGGGAACAAAGCTTGTGGGTGAAGGGATGAAGCCTGAGGTCTATGAATCGGTCCTCCGGGATTTCGTCGGATTCTTCTCATGGCCTTTTGTGGCGTCCAATCCGGACCTACGCGCTATCGAATCTATCGCCAAGAGCAGGATTCAATTTACGGTTCCCCTAATGTATCTTTTCTTCCAAAGGGATTCGCTCAAAGTGATTTTGGAGAAATGGAGGATTACGAAGAGGTTGGTTCACGTGAGGCGGCGATGGCTGTTATGGATTTTGTGTGCGGCTGTCCTATTAGCTCGGTTGCTACCCCTGTCATGGTTGAACCGGTTGTACGATTGGTATGCGCGAACCGGGTGGATCAAGAAGGCGCTGAATGTTTGGCTGCCCCGCTAATCCCCGGCAGGTTCTTCCAACAATAGTGTTTGATCCTTGATCATTTTAGGGTAAATTCTAGTCTCTCCCGAGTCGATATACTTCAATCCTGAAAAGCTGAAATATTAACGGAATCAAGTTTTGGGCCACTATTTGGTTACCGGAGGAGCGGGTTTTATCGGTCTTGCCCTTGCCAGGTCCCTAGCGACTGGCTCACACCGAGTGGTCCTGCTCGACCGGAAAAAAAATCTTGAAAGGGTGGTCCTCGGCGACAATTTGACGGCCTTCGTCGCGGATATTTCGGACCCGAGTTCGTATCCATCCCTGTCGAAATTTGGGAAGTTCGACGCAGTCCTTCACCTGGCAGCCCAAACTTCCGCGCGCATTTCCCATGAGGAACCGGATCTTGATTTTGAAACCAACGTGCGGGGGACTCTTTTGTTGCTCGATTGGTGTCGTCAGGCGGGAGTGAGCCGGTTTCTCTACGCCAGCTCCATGGCGGTGTATGGCAATCCGGAAAAGTTGCCGGTGAGCGAAGAATTGCCGCCGGCGCCGGCTTCCTTTTACGGTGTTTCGAAACTTGCCGGAGAGCACTACATTCGCGTGTTCGAGCAGTTTGGCATCCATTCCACCATTTTCCGGCTCTTCAATGTTTATGGGCCCGGGCAGGACATGGAAAACCTCAAACAAGGCATGGCGAGCGTCTATCTTGCCTACGTGTTGAAAGGCGAGGAGGTTCCGGTGACCGGAGGCCTCGACCGGTTTCGCGATTTCATTTTCATCGATGATGTCGTTAGCGCATGGCGGGCGGTGCTCGATTCGGAAAAGTCCTCAGGGAGAGTCTACAATCTGGGCTCCGGGTCAAAAACAACGGTTCGTGAGCTGCTGGATGTCATCATTCGGGAGTGTGGTCATGATCCCGCACGATATCCGGTTCGGCAGGTTGATGGACACGCGGGCGATTTGTTCGGAATGTTGTCGGACAGCTCGCGGTTTCGAAATGAATTTGGCTGGCGGGCCAACGTTTCCCTTTCCGAGGGGATTGCAAAAATGGTAGCGTGGTGCCAGAGTCACGAAAAACTTCGCACATGAATTCCACATCGGGCAAGGTGATTGGTTTATTAACGGGCCGCGCGGGTTCCGCCAACCAGGCTCTGCCTTTTAAAAATGTTCACCCCGTGCTCAGGCGCCCCCTGATGCTTTATCCCTATCTGGCTGCAAAGCGTTCGGAGCTCATCGATGACATTTACCTTTCAACAGACGGGGAGGAGTTGAAAAAAATCGCGCGTTCGGAGGGAATCAAGATCATCGACCGCCCCGCGGAAATGGCGCGAGCCGATTCCCAGCACGACGCTTGCATCAACCACGCGCTGGAGGTTCTTGGTAAAAAGGGCGTCAATGTGGGCATTATCGTCGTTCTGATGTGCAACGTCGCGATCCAACCGGAAGGATCCATCGACCGATGCATACAGGCGCTATTGGACGATCCGACGCTTGATTCGGCGGTCACGGTGCGCGAGTGGGGAGACCATCATCCATCACGGGCTAAAAAAATGGATGAGAGCGGTCTCTTGACGCAGATCCTGCCTGAGTCCGGGACTTCAGTGACGACGACCCGCCAGCTTCTTGGGAATTGTTGTTATTTGGATCACCAGGTCTGGGCCTTTCGCGTCCGTGACGGTCGGCTTGCCAGCGACGGGCAGGGGCCATGGAAGTGGATGGGGCGGAAGATCAAGGCAATCGAGAACCGCGACCTGGTCATTGATGTCCATACGCCGGAAGATGTGGCTTACGCGGAAATGTGGCTGCGCGCGCATGGTTTTTCAAAGTCCGGGGCTTTTAATGGAGGCGAGGCATGATTGTGGCAGTGGAATTTGGTTTGGGTGAAAAGGATGGCCTTCACCCGGGACGAAACATGTATCCGGTGCTGGGGCGCCCCATGATGGCGTACCCCTTGCTTGCTTCGCGGCACGCCAAGCTGGTCGAATGTACAGCGATCAGCACGAACTCTCCTTCCATGGCACAAGTGGGTCGGAATCTGGGAGCCGATGTGATCCAGAGGCCTTCCCAACTACTTGCCCGGGATATCAACATGGGACTGGTATTTCGCCATGCAGCGGTCGAGCTTGAAAAGCGCACTGGCAAGCAAATGGATATGATGGTGATCCTGCTTGCGAATGCGCCGGCCGTGACCGCCGAATTGATCGACCGCTCTGTGAATTTTCTGCTCGACCGTCCGGCATACGATAGCGTCGCGACCGTGTCGCTCCACAATGAGCACAATCCTTCACATGCCTGCACCATCAGCGATAATCAGGAATTGGCTTCGTTCCTGTCGCCGGCTCTTTTCAAGAATACTGCATCGTGGAGTCGTGATGCGCTGGGCGATATTTACTTCATCAATAATTGTTTACGGGTGATCCGGCGTAAAAGTCTTTTTTCAGATAATGCATCGAGCCGGCTACCTTATCCCTGGATGGGGGAGCGTACGGCGCCGATTGTCCACCAGGGCGGATACGATGTCGATTATGACTGGCAGATTCCCGGCGTGGAGCGATGGCTTCGCCAGCAGGGTTTTACCACGGAGAAGGTCCCTTATGCTGACCAGGCGCCGACCTCGAAGCCGACGCCGGTTGCGGGAGTTCGCGAGTCGAAGGGGACGGGCAAGGTTCTGGTTACCACGGTTCCCTTCGGCGAGATCGACCCTGAACCAATCCGTCTTCTGGAAAAGGCGAAGGTTCCGTTCGTCGTCAATCCGATTGGCCGTCGTCTGCGTGAGGAGGAGCTTGAAGAAATGATCGAAGATTACGAGGTGCTCATCGCTGGCACTGAACCCATCTCCGTTAAAGCGCTGGATCGCGCGAAGCACTTGCGCTTGATCGCACGCGTTGGGATTGGTTTGGACAATGTTCCGTTGGAGGCTGCAAGAGAGCGTGGAATCGCGGTGACTTACACTCCGGACGCGCCTTCGGCGGCTGTCGCCGAGTTGGCGGTCGGCCAGATGCTGGCGTTGCTGCGGCAAACCGCCGCCGCAGATCGTGGAATGCGCCAGGGTGTCTGGCACCGTTGGATTGGCCGCCGACTCAGCAACCTGACCGTCGGGGTGATCGGTGTCGGGCGTGTCGGGCGGCTTGTCATCCAGCATTTGCAGGGATGGCGGCCGATGAGAATCCTCGCCAACGACCTGGTAGTCGATGATCAGTTTGCCAAACTGACCGGCTGCGTCTGGACGGACAAGGAAACCATTTATCGTGAAGCGGACATCATTACCCTGCATGTCCCGATGACGAATCAGACCCGGAATCTCATTGCCAAGGACCAGCTTGCGATAATGAAAACCGACGCGATCCTCATCAACACATCGCGCGGAGGGATCGTCGAGGAAACCGACCTGGCTATTGCGTTGCGCAGCCGACCGAAGTTTACGGCAGCTGTCGATGTCTATATGCAAGAACCTTACAGCGGCGAACTGACGGGGCTCGATAATTGTCTTCTTTCCTGTCACATGGGGTCAGGCACATACGATTGCCGGCTGCGAATGGAACTGGAGGCCACACAGGAGGTGGTGCGCTATTTCAAGAAAGAGGCTTACGCCAATCCAGTTCCAGAACACGAATACGCCGTTCAGGCTGGGAAATGAAAGTCATCCGATACGCATCGACCCATGCAGCGGCCCCGAAGTGGGGTTGTATTCGCGAGGACAGGGTGCATTCTCTGGGCGCCGATCCGCTTCAGGGCTCGCAGCCGGCGAACGAATCGGAGCCTTTGAGCGGTGTTCATCTTCTTGCGCCCTGCTGTCCAGGCAAGGTGGTGGCGTTGGCGGTCAACTACAAGGGCGCCACCGGCTGGCGCGAAGACATGAAAGAGCCGCTTGTTTTTCTCAAACCCGGCACAAGTGTTTGCGGTCCCGCCGATGAAATTAAGTCTCCGTTTGGTCTAATGAATGTCTGGGGGGAATCCGAGCTGGCTATCGTCATCGGCCGGCGATTACACCGTGCAGGTGAGGCCGAGGCGAAGGCAGGCATCTTCGGATACACGGCTGCCAACGACGTTTCGGCAGACAATCTCGAAGACTGGGATCACCATCTTGCGCGCTCGAAGGCAGCTGACACTTTTTGTCCGATCGGTCCGTGGATCGACACCGACTTCAATCCGGAAAATCGATTGGTGGAAGCGTATCAAAATGGCGAGCTCATCCGGCAGGGCAACACAAATGCACGTCTTTGGAGCGACGTTCAGACAGTCGTCCTGCTTTCCCGCTGGATGACGCTGGAACCGTGGGACGTAATTTTGACCGGGACTCCTTCGCGCGTTGTGCCACGCTGTTACCTCAGGGACGGGGATGAATTCGTTGTCAAGATCGAGGGGCTGGGTGTCCTCCAAAACATTTTCAGGCAGTAGCCCGGATGAAGTATCATCGTCGACAATGGAATAGGCCATGAATTCCTAGGTTATCATGACAGACACATCCCTTCTCCTCGGCGAACGTCTTACGCGTTGTCCACCGAACCTACTGTTGTATGATTCGTTGCAGTCTTCCGCCCGGGAGCAGTTGCGCCAAAAAATTGATTCAGGGACGTATGTTTTTGAACTAGTTCCATGCTGTATCTGCAAAGGCACTGATTTTCAACCGCTAGCCTGTGAAGACCGATGTGGCATCAAGACCCCGGTTGTCATTTGCCGGGGGTGTGGTTTGGTTCAAACCAACCCTCGGATGACTGATGAGTCCTATGCGAATTTTTACCGGGAGGAATACCGCGACTTACTCGAAGGAGAAAGATACTCCAGGGAAACAGGCTATAAAAGCGAATACCAGCGGGGGGCGGAACAGTTCGAATGGTTACGGCAGAGGGGGTTGCTTCCAGACCTGGACTCAACGAGGCTTGTCTTGGAAATCGGCTGCGGTTCCGGCGGCATCCTTGGTCATTTCAGAGATAAGGGTTTCCGCGTCAAGGGTGTGGATCTTGGGCCTGCTCAGATCGAGTACGGGCGGGACAAACGCGGGCTGGATTTGTCCTTGGGCACGATAAGGGATCTTGGCCCTCTTCGCGCCGACATCGTGATCCTTTCCCACTCGTTGGAGCATTTGACCAACCCTGCGCCCGATCTGGAACATATCTGCAGCTTATTGGCTGATGATGGAATCTTATTTGTGGAGGTTCCGGGTATCAAAGAACTGTGGCCGGGCTATCTGTTTGATCTTCAACTCTACATTCAGTGTGCTCACGTCTCTCATTTCAGTTTGACGACGCTGACCAACCTGTTGAACAAAAGTGGCTTCGGTCTTGTGGTGGGCGACGAAGCCATCCGGGCAGCCTTTCGCAAAAGGGTCGGCACATCAGAGGGTGGTGATATTGTGAGCGACTATGATGCAGTCCTCCGGTGCCTGCGCACAACCGAAAAGATGCGCAAGGTAGTTTCCATCGGGCTTGCGCCGCTGGTTCGGGCGGTGAAATGGGTAAGGTTGCAAAAAATCAGGTGCCGCGAGGCGCAACGGTGAATCTTCCTCTGCTGGCCTTCGATTTTGACGGCGTGCTTTGCGACAGCACCGAGGAGTGCATTGTGTCGGCCTGGAACGCTTGGCTCCAAATAAAGGGTCAGGAGGGTTTTGTGATGAACCCGCAGGAGGTGCCCGAACCGTACCAAAGCGAAATCCGCAGACTACGCAGCCATGTTCGCACCGGTGGCGAGTACGGCGTATTACTCCAAGCCTTGGAAGACCATCGCGATATTCGCACCAGGGCAGGCTATGAAGAGTCGGTGAACACTTATCGATCCGTGATCAAACCATTTTCGGAACTTTTTTTTACAGCTCGCGACCGGATGCGCAACAAGGATGAAAGGCACTGGTTGGATCTTCACACGGTCTACCCGGGGATTCCGGAACGTTTGCGCGAACTCTGGTCAAAGTTTCGCATCTTCGTCGTCACTGGAAAAGACCGGGATGCCGTGAAGCTTTTTTTCAAGACGTTCGATCTGCTACTGGCCGATGACCGGATTTACGACAAGGATGCCGGTCACGACAAACTGGGTGCGATTTGCAAAGTGGCCGCGCAATGCAATCAGCCGATTCAGACGCTGACTTTCATTGATGACAACATCACCCATTTGATTCCAGTCCACGAGGCCGGTTGCCGCGTGTTCCTTGCCGAGTGGGGTTACCACACCGACGAAGACCTGGACATCGCCCGTTCCCACGGAGTGCCTGTATTGAAACTCGACACGTGGTTTCGGATGATTTAGACAGGCAAGCGTCCGAATTGAGGATTCCGCCATGATCAACCGCCTCGTACGTGCCCTGCGATCCTTTGTAAAACGCCTTTTTAGGGCACTGGGATATGACTTCTTCAGAGTCACGCCCGACGGCGTGGAGTATGAACGAATCATGCCGGAAGCCCGATACGCGCCATGGAAATCGGATCAGGCGTTTCAGGCGGCGTACCGCGCCGTGGAGTCCAACACTTTGGTGGATCCCTACCGGTGTTATGAATTGTGGTCGCTCGTCGAGCAGAGCGCGAAGCTCGAGGGTAGCCTGCTCGAGGTCGGTGTTTGGAAAGGCGGCACCGGCGCTTTGATTGCCGCGAGGGCTCGTCTCTCCGGCATCGCCGATCCTGTTTATTTGTGCGACACATTCCGTGGAATCGTCAAAGCGAGCGAACACGATTTGCACGTCGATGGTGCCTACGCCGACACATCGGCGGAACTGGTCAGGCGGTTTCTCGACGGCCTGAAACTGGAAAACGTAGAGGTTTTGGAGGGAATTTTTCCGGAGGAGACGGCCAAACAGATTCCACAGAGCCGGTTCAGGTTTTGCCACATCGACGTCGATGTCTATCAGTCGGCCAAAGATGTCCTCGAATGGGTCTGGCCAAAATTAGTGGTGGGAGGGATGGTCGTCTATGACGATTACGGGGGCGAAGGCTGCGAAGGAATCGTCAGGCATGTTCGGGAACAGATGTCGAAATCGGATCGGATTTTTCTGCATAATCTCAACGGCCATGCCGCCTTCATCAAAACCAAATGACGCCTGATTGGATCAAGCCATGCCGTCGCGCATCGTAAAAGGTCTTAAGTTGTTAGGTATCGATCTGCCTCAAATGGGTGGGGTCATCCGGGGCCTTCCGTTCTATTTCAGGGATTTTCTCATACTCAATAAATAGGCCGGAAATCGACCGGATTTCCCATTTAGTTTGCCGGTGCCTTGCTTGGCGGATCGCTTCGAGGAAAGTGGAACCGCGACCGGTCACTACTTTCACCAGGACCTGTAGGTTGCCCGGCGAATTTTTGAAAACAAGCCTGTCCATCACATGGACGTCGGTTCGAGAATCGACGGCTTTGTCGCGCACGTGGCAACGTTTCGGCCTATCGAGGTGCTGGATATCCGGGAGTTGAAGCGGACGATTCCTAACATCACTTTTCGCTGCAAGGATCTGATGGACAAGGGCTTCGACCTGATCGACATCTGCGACTCGGTTTCGTGTCTGCATGCCCTGGAGCACTTTGGCCTCGGTCGCTATGGCGACCGGATCGATGTCAATGGACATCTCAAGGGCTTTGAAAACATCGGCAAAATGCTCCAGCGCGGCGGGAAGTTTTACCTTTCAGTTCCGGTCGGCGCACAGCGGATCGAGTTCAACGGGCATCGCGTCTTCTCCGTCGCGTATCTGCTGAACATGTTCGAAGGCAAGTTCAAGGTCGATGCATTTTCATACGTGAATGATGCCGGCGATCTCACGCCGAACGTCCATCTGACAGAAGATTCCATCCGGAACGATTTTTCCTGCAGGCTCGGGTGCGGAATCTTCGAACCGACGAAGCTCTGACCCTAGAAGAGGGATTCGAACGACACCCTCGGATACATGTCGAGCTTTCCGCCTCGGGTGGCGTTAAAAATCCTGGCCCCCATCGTTTCTGCTTTTTCGCGCAACAGGCGGTGGCTTCGAAATTCGAAGTAAAGAGTATGTATTTCTACTTCCATTCCCCCGTCCATGGTTGACTGCTTGTCGAATTGTGGGAAATGGGGATTGTGCTCGTAAAAATGGAATGGCGCAGAAGAGGGTTGAAAAAGCCAGTCGGCGTCGTAACCAAGCAGATAGATTTCCTTGAAACCTAAATAAAGGGCCAGGGGAATAGAAAGACATGTGCCCGTCGTGAATCCGACGTTGATGGGACGAGTTAGATCGATCCTGACTCGACTGGATGTTTTTGCTCCCAGGCCGGTCGCTGCGTAGTAGACTTCGTGGTTGCGGAAAAGGTTGTGTTGGCTGAAAACGGCTTTGGCGCTGGGGCGAAACACGAGCGTGGTGTTGGGGAGCTTTTTCTCCAATACGCGAAGCCATGCCACGCTCTCAGGATGACCCGCAGTAAACTGTGGGTCTCCAATGCAACAGTACTTCGGCGAGATGGTGGATACGTCCGGATGTTGAAAGAAGCTGTTGGCGACGATCGTGTATTCGTGTTGGAGGGGTTTGAGGTTTTGGGTTTTGAGGGATGGGCCGCTGCCAATGACGAAGCATCGTTTTTGCCCCTCATAACGTCGGTGCAAATGCAGATTGTTACGCAGCAGGGCGGCGTGATCCGGATGTTGAAGGTAAAACGCTGCGTCTGAAAGAATTCCCCAGTAAGCTTCGGGGAGGATCCAGCTGAGGGTATTCAAACGTCTTTGGGTGGACTCACTCATGGCTCAAAAAATGTGGGTGTTGTCGGATATTGACACCTGTAACAGGGAATCCTCGCGAAGCCAGTGCCCCTGCCATGGAAAGCCCCAGCTTTCCGATTCCGATGATACGGATACGAATTGAAGAGTTGGACATAAGGATTCGGAGTGGAGAGGAGGAGGAGTCAAATTAGGTCATTTAGATAAGGGTTTCAACGGATTTCAGCGGATTGCCATTCAGCGGTAGTGTCTTAATTTGAACTTGGAATCTTCTTTTTTAATTCTTCCAATTCATTTTGCACTTCTTTCAGACGCATCTGCATAGACTTGTGGGAGCCCACAGCGATACACGCGATAATGAAAGCGGGAGCGACTTCTCTGAGGTACGGTTCAAGGATGTGATCGAAAGTGGAATCAATCCCCCACATAATCGACAGGATGATTAAACCAATCGTAACATACAGAATGTAATAATCTTGTGGGCGAAGTTTCATTGTTATTTTCCTTTTTTGTATCCTTCTATTTCTGCTGTCCACTCGCTATCGCCACTTGAACCGCCTTCCTCGCAGAGTCTACGGGTGGAAGTCCTAGAATGATATGCGCCTTGCCGTATTTTGTGTCTTTTTCCACCCGCTCGTTGTAGCTCCACGCATAGCACCTTTTCGCGCTGGAATGACCCGAAAGATTGAAGATGGCAACGTGTCCATCCCAAACCCAGTTTGCCCTGAAAAAACTCAGTGACAGGCTCCGTTTCAACGTAAGAAGCCTTACACTCAAGCTCTTTTTCGATCAGGTCTTTTAGGTTTTCTTCGTACTCAGTCATTCAATTAACCATATCCAGAAGGTCGTTCACCGTCCAGATCGAAGGAACGATGCTAGCCGCTTGCGCGGAGGTGCATCGAATGGTTTTGTGAATCCGGCAGAAATTGTAATAGCAAAAATTCAATGCAACCGCAGCTTTGAAGCTATCCAACTTTTTCGAGAAGGCCAGCGTGAGCCGGGCAAGGCGTTTGCAATGGTGCCGGAGAGTCAGGTTTTGCCGTTCGATGTAGCTGGTTGAAATATACTTCGGCTTCGGCGTTCCAATGATTCGTGCCTTGTTGACCTTCACCAGATGGGCCGGGCTATACTTACGTTCGGGCCTAGTTTCTTCAACCGCATAGGATTTTACGATTTGGCCGTAATCCAAAACGAGGACGATTCTATGGTCAATATTATTGATGGAAGCCCTGCTGCATCTGGTCAGAAGCCCCCACTTGGCACAAGAGGTGGGAAAGATACGATTAAGGCTTATCGTTTTCCTTTGGGAGACGAGATCGAAGTTGATTTGCGATTTTCCGGCGTCGGAGCTGCGGAGTTGACCCAGAAACATTTGGACCTTCTGAAAGAATACATCGACACGGCACGAAAGACCATAAAGGCCGGAACTTCCAGTTGATGCAAAAAGTACCTACGTAGTTTTAATTTCACGCATGAAATTAAAAGGCCTGCCGAGTTTCCCCGACAGGCCTTAATGATGCCTTACCTCGTCTTATCTTTTCCTTTCGGCGCGCCCATCGATTCCGAGGCTTGTCTTACGATGCCTCATCGGGACTGGACGCACCACGCCTTAGCAAACCATGAAATCAAATCCTCCTATTAAGCGGCCCGGATTTCAAGGATTCAAATTAAGACACTACCCAACCCATTCAGCGGATCGCCATTTCGTATATTGCTCGAGAATCGGCTCTGCATCCCAGGGGTCGAAAGGAATCAATTTTTTGAGTTCGTTATCGGGTCGCATAAATATCTTGGCATGTTGGTTGAGCATGGCTGCTGTAAAGGAGAACGAGCTGTTGGAAACTGCGAGCGCATCGGCCTGAGTCAACAGGTAGTAATCAGGATAGAAGCTTGCCTGCAGTAGCCGAAGACCAAGCCGTTTGCTGGTGTAGGGATCATACGAATCAAAATGATGCAGCGTATTTTTCGGCACATCGGTAGCGATGAACAGGACGGGTTTATCGAGCGTCGGCCAGAGTTTCTCGAGCCATTCGAGATACCATTCACAAGGTGCGATGAAGTAGGTGTTGCGGCCGCAATCCCAGGTCGAATACCGAAGGTGAAGTGCGACGATGGTGTTACCCACATGTTTGAGTTGCCTGACCCCCTTGGAAATTATTTTTTCAATCTCGGGACGCGGCTTTAAGATGCTTTGGAGAAATTCGCGGTGAGGCGCGTACCGGCGTGTATGGCAGAGGCAATAGCCGACGAAGTTCACATTGATCAGTGGGAATTCCTGGTCGGAAAGCCGGCTATCTCCGTGTTTTCCGACCTGGCGGAGCACCTTCTTAATAGGCGGGTCGGGCAAGTCAAAGAGAAGTTGCCCAATCCAAGACGAAGTCTGGATGCGTTCATAGTTTTCCCGGGCGTGCGTTTTGAGGAAAAAATACTGGAGAAATTGATTTCCAAACTGTCCGGAAGCTCCGAGCAAAGACATGGTCAGGACGTTTTTTTGGTAAAAGCAAATGCACGGTGGCTTAGATGATTGAGTTTGGGGTTCTAATTCGGCAAACCCATGCGGCGTGAGAACGCTGCGGATCTCGTCATATTCCCCGTCGATATTATTTATGAAAACGATGTCGATGTGTCGCAGTGTTTCGGAAGAATCTTTTAGAAAACGAACGTCGGGGCGGTCCAGCCAGAGAAAATTATGTTCCCAGGGTTTTAGATTTTGTATTGCCAGTTGATGGTCAAGTCCGTTTCGGATCACCTCCTCCGGGTCGAGGCAGACGTAGCGAAGTGCGGGACAGGGAGGAGTTCCATCCGGAGGTCCAACGCGAACCAATCCGGCAAAGCCAAAGCGGTGCTCGTCTAAAAAATGCTCAAAATGAGGCAGGGCGGATGCGCCCGTCATCTTCCAGACCATTTTTAGCTGTCTCCGCAGCTTGTTTTCAAATAGAAGCGTTTGAAAGATGATGAGGAAGCGGCGCCAGATTACGTCGATGAATCTTAGAAAATAACTCAGTGTTGACCAGAGGTCCGGCTTTCTTTCCCATCGATCCATGAAATAAATCCACGAGAAGCGGAGAAAAGCCGCAAAGCCGAGGCCCGGCATCCGGGAACGCGTTCCAAGCCAGGCCAGCATCACACAGAAGAAACTTAAGACAAGGAAACACGTCAGGATCTGAAGTGAGAATGTCATTTCAAAACAAGTTTTTGATAGGCTCGCGGTTGAAAGTTAATGAGTGGTTCCAAAAAGATCAAGGCTGTTATACGCATTAACAGACGACACAACATCAGTCACGAGCCTTATGCTACCGATCAAAATTTCCGTAATCACCCCATCTTTCAACCAGGGGCATTTTCTTCGGCAAACAATCGAAAGTGTTCTCACTCAGAAGGGGGATTTTGAGCTGGAATATATCGTGATGGATGGAGGCTCCACAGACAACAGTGTCGAGGTGTTGAAGAGTTTCGATGGGCGGGTTCAGTGGACATCGCAAAAGGATGCAGGCCAAACCGCAGCTATTAACGAGGGCTTCCGTCGCGCGTCAGGGCAGATTGTTGCTTGGCTCAATTCCGACGATCTCTATCTTCCGGGGACGCTTCAGTGCGTCGCCGAGAAATTTGGGGCGCAGCCCGACGGGCAGTGGCTGATCGGTGGTTTTGAGATGATTGACGAGGCGGGGAGGCCAATCCGTCGCCTTCACAGCACCTACAAGAATTTTTTGATCCGGCATTACTCCTATCGGCTCCTATTGACCGAAAACGTTTGTCCACAACCATCCGTATTTTTCAAAAAATCAACCCTGGATGTGGTCGGCTATCTGAGCGAAGGGGAATATCTGGTAATGGATTACGATTACTGGCTGCGACTTGGCGCCCGTTATGAGCCGATCATCGTCGATCGTCCGCTTTCGCTCTTTCGGTTTCATTCGGGATCAAAAACTCAAAATTCCCAGCTTAGGGAGCAGTTTGGCCGTGAGCTGGAGCTGGCCCATGAGCATACCCGGCAGAAGCCGTGGCTTTACTGGCTTCACGTGTTGAATTACTGGAAAACGCTTCTTCTTTATCGTTGGTTGAAGTGGTGACGGCTTGCATATGAAATTCCCACTGCCACAAAACAATCGGTTTTATTGCTTCGTTCTTTTTGTTCTCCCATTTTTGTTTTTTTCGGAAAATTTTCTTCCTGGCCGATTGGTGCTCACCAGTGACCAAAACATCAGCAGCATCACCCTCCAGCATGAAATTCTCGTTCGGGAGGGCTGGAAAACCTGCTGGTCAAACGTCTGGTGGGTGGGGCAGTCCGGCGGTGTTCCCACCCTCCATATGGAAAACTTGCTGGTCTGGCTTCTACCGCCGGTCTTTTACGCGAAGTTTAGCCTCCCATTCTACCTGGCCGTCGGCGGGCTCAGCGCTTTTGCGTTTGGTCGTTCCATACGAGTTCGTCCGATTGTTGCCTTGGTATTCGGTCTTGGTTGGGAGTTGGTTGGCTCAAGTTTGACGGATATTCAAGGAGGGCATCACTTTCGGCTGTTCATGCTTGGCGTTCTTCCGTTGATGTACCTTGGTCTTTGGCGGGCAACCCAGACCGGGCGCCTTTGCGGTGTTTTGCTGGCATCGATGACTGTCACTGCCATGATGGGAGGCTTGCCGGACGCGGCCGCGTTGCTGGCACTGGGCGGGGTGTTCTTCTTCATTTGGATGAATGCGTCTGTGCTTCTGACCAGACGCTTCTGGATGCAGTCAGTTTTTGGAATTGTTGTTACCCTGGCGCTATGCGCTCAGATTCTTGGTTCCACCATTCCCAGTTTTAGAAAGCTCAAATCGGAGGATATTTCACTTAAAACCTCGGAGACCGCGCAGCAAGGATGGGACTGGCATACACAGTGGAGTTTCCCGCCTGAGGAACTCCTTGAGATGATCACGCCTGGTTTCTTTGGCTGGCAAAGTATGGGAGCAGACCATCCGTATTGGGGGAGGGTGGGCCAGACCCCGGGCTGGGAAACACATCATCAGGGATTCCGGAATTTTCGGATAGACAATCCAACAACCGGGAGCGCCATCATGGCGCTTGCGCTGGTGGGTTTGCTGATGTGCTGGCGTCGTCGTCATGGGAATGACGATCTCGCCAGAATGGCCCGCTGTTTTAGCATCCTTGCCCTCATTACCTTCCTTCTCTCGATGGGGAGATTTTTCCCACCCTATCGCTGGTTTTATGATTTGATTCCTTCCTTTGGCTGGAGAAATCCGAACAAGTTCTTTTTTACGACGAGCTTTTGCCTGGTCTTCCTCGCTGGCTACGGCGCACAGGTTGTGGTTGAGGCGATCGAGAAGCGGTCGAAGGATCCGGCGAGTGCCCGGTTGCTTCGCCGGATTGCGGGGATGTGGTGGAAAATCGCCGGTGTGCTGCTTGCAGGCGCGATTGTGGTCCTTGTCCAGCAGAGCGATTTGATCCTGGAACTCACCGAACGATCTTGGACTCGGCAGGAGGCAGAAGTCATCGTTTCCGGTATGGGACTTTCGCTGCTCAGGGCGACGTTGTTCTGGGGATGCTGGGGCGGACTGGTTTATGCCGCCTGGAGAAACGCCGGATCGAGTCCCGCGCGGTTGCCTTGGCTTGCTTGCGCATGGATCATGATTTCGGTGGGAGAAATGGCCTTTGTCGCTTCGCACTATATTGATTATTTCGATTATCGGCGTGCTCTTGAACCTCACCCGCTGTTGCGAAGAGTCATTGACGACGGCAAACGGGATATCTTCCGTTTTAAGATGGTGGTCAGCGATTCCGTGCTGAACGACCTTTACTTCCTCCAAATTACCTACCATCACATCCAGTTGATGGATATACCGTCCGCTTCGCGAATCCCGGACGATTACAAACGCTATTTTGAAGAGTTGGATCACAATCCGGTCTTGCTGTGGGAGCTGACCAATGTCCGGTACGTGCTCGCACAGAAGGCTGTTGCAGAGCAAATCTTGAGAGCCTACGGCAAGGGCCGCCTGGAGTGGGTTACCGACTATACTTTTGAAAGCACCGGCGATAATTTCAGCGGATTTCAGGTGAAAGAGGTGCCTCAAGACGATCCAAACAGCTCTTACGAACTTTTGAAGCTTACAAATCCTCTTCCAAGGGCGTTGGTTGTGCCTGAAATCCGCTTTGCCAGCGATCTGAACGATCTCTTTGAGCAAATGAAGGGCGGAAAGGTGAATTTCCAAAAAACCATGTTGGCGCTTGCTCCGTCTGGCGCGCTTGCTCCTGAACCTCGCACCCTTGCCAAAGATTTTGGCTCGCAGATCAAGACTTATACAAACAATCGGATTGTTATCGAAACGCATTCGGATCAGCCGGCGTATCTTCTCCTCAATGACAAGTACGATTCGGACTGGCGGGCGACCATCAATGGCAAACCTGCCCGCATCTTCCGCGCGAATTTCATCATGCGTGGCCTGGAAATTCCAGCAGGACGCTCAGAGGTTGTTTTTATCTATGAAATGGATCGCAAGCTATTGATCTTTACCGCCATTGCCTGGGGGGCGGCTCTCCTTTTCGGTTGTCTTTTATGCATTTTCCCCGGAAGAAGAAAGGTTTCCTGAACAAGCGAGCCATGTCCACGAAAGATACGCTAGTCATCATTCCGACGTATAACGAAGCCGGAACCCTGGCGTTGTTGATGAAGGAACTTGATATGCTTCAGGGTTCGTTCGATTGCTTGATGGTCGATGACAACTCGCCGGATGGGACTGCGCGGCAGATCAAGGATTACCAGCAGACGCGTCCGTGGATCCATCTGTTGGAACGGACAGGCAAACAGGGGTTGGGGAGGGCCTATCTTGCCGGATTCGAATGGGCCCTGGGGCGCGGCTATGAATTCATCGTTGAGATGGACGCCGATCTTTCGCACAACCCGCAGGACGTGCCGCGCCTGGTGGAGAAGTGCCGCAGCGGATTCGATCTGGTTGTTGGGTCGCGCTACCTCGATGGCGTCCGGATCATCAACTGGCCGATTCAGCGTCTGATCATTTCGTTCTGCGGCTCGGTCTACACGCGCTTTTGGACGGGTCTCTCGATCACGGATCCCACTAGCGGCTTCAAATGTTTCAAGCGGAAGGTGCTCGAATCAATCAACCCGGCCAAGGTGTTCAGCAACGGATACGTCTTCCAGATCGAGATGGACCTTTATGCATGGAAGCTGGGTTTCAAGCTGGGGGAGGTTCCCATCATTTTTACCGAACGCCAGCTGGGCCATTCCAAGATGAACATTTCGATTGTGACCGAGGCGATGTGGCGGATACCCTCCTTGGGACTTCAGGCCCGGTTGGGTTTATTGTCCCGCCGCTAGGGCCGGTGATACAGCGATTTTTCATCCCTTGCCCCTGACCCCTCTTTCTGGGTACATTCCCGCGACATGAACGGTGGGAAGTTTTTTTCTCGCTCACATTGGCTCGCATTCTGGGTTACATATGCGGTTGTACAGCTGGTCTACGTTTATACGGTAGCTCCCAGTGTCACGATCGAAGACTCGGGCGAGTTGGTCACGGCGGCCGCCAGCCTGGGCGTGCCGCATCCGCCGGGATATCCTCTCTGGACGATCGTCACGTGGCTGTTCATCCACCTGGTGCCGTTCGGAAATATCGCCTGGCGCGCGAATCTTTGCTCGACCGTTTTCGGCGCATTATCCTGCGGCGTCACCGCCTTGATCACCGCCTTCCTTGCCGAGCGCTTCGCTGAAGCGCCGGCAATCCAGAAAAATCTTCCACAGGATGTCGCTCCCGGCCTTCTTCCGTTCGCGGCGGGGTCGCTGGCGGGCATGACGCTGGGCTTTCTTGAAAGTCTCTGGTACCAGTCGGTGATCACGGAGGTTTACAGCCTCAACGCATTTATTTTCGCGCTGGTTTTGCTTTTCATGCTCCGCTGGCTCTACGAGCCCGAAAGACTATTCTGGGGATTTCTGACAATTCTTTTTTATGGCCTCGCTCTAACGAGCCATCAAACGCTCTTGTTTTTTTCGCCGGCAATTCTGCTGTTCATGGGCTTCGTGAACTGGCGGGTCCTTCGCAATCTTTTGCCGTATGTATTGATGGCCGCCAGCACCATTTGTTGGTGCACACGGAACAAATTTGCGATCGTGGTGACCGGATTTCTTTATGTGGTTTATGTGGGTATGATATTCTACAGCTGCGAGGGAAATTACGAAATCGATCAGATTCTCTTTCTCATCGTGTCGTTCCTGCTCCCGGGCCTGGCTGGTTACCTGGCGGCGGAATGTGTCAACGACGTCTCGAGCTTCTCGACTTTGGTGAACCTGATCGAGTTCCGCTGGGCGATGCTGATGCTGGTGTTTTGTGTCTGGTTTCAGGTGTTACTGTCGTTTTTCGGTTCGGCCCGCGTCATTGTCCCTTACGCGCTGGCGCTTGCCTTTGGGTCAAGCCTGACCTCACAAAATGAATATGCCATTGGCCTGGCGGTCACGCTTGGCGGGATTCTGGTGGCGCAAGTGGTTGTGCCACGCTGGCGGTCGTTCGGCCTGCGCCAGGCGGGATTGATGGTTCTTTCCCTCCTGCTTCCGCTGGCGGGAGGATTCTTGGCAGCGCTTTGTGTCGGCCGCGATTGGGAGTATCCCTATGCCCTGGTGGCGCAAATCCCATCTGTTGCGAAGATCGGTTCACACGGCATCTGGATTGGCTCCCTGGTCACGATCACCATCCTGGGGATCGCGATGCTTCCTCTAGCCGCATCGCTTCGTGGCGGGAGCCTCTGGAACGGAAGAAGCGCTTTGCTGTTGATTCTGGCGGGAATCCTCGGCGTCAGCGTCTACGTGTACCTGCCATTATCCGCGTGGACCAACCCGCCCATGAACTGGAGCTACGCGGGGACAGTGACGGGGTTTGTCCACAGTGTGACTCGCGGTCAGTACGATGCCATCAAGGAAGGTCGTGATGCGAAGGATTTTTTCAAACAGATTGAGTTTTATTACACAAACCTCGTCTCAAACTACACGCTTCCCGTTGCCTTGCTCGCAGTGCTGGCATTGATTGGGATCTTTGACTGCAACCCGAAGGAAAAAAAGTATTCCGTGATGCTGCTGGTGGGATGGCTGTTCCTGAGCCTTGTGCTGACCTACATCGCAAACACGACGTTCGAAGAGCAGACTCTCTTCATTGTCCGCGTATTTTACGCGACGTCATTCATGATTTTCTCGATGTGGGTGGGGCTCGGGATGGTGATTTTGTTTTCGCTGATCAACCAGATTCGCACGATTCAATCATGGCTGATCGCTCTGGTTTTTCTGATGGCCCTCATGCTTCTTGCGGTCGGATTCAACTCACCATTCGTGGTCTACCCGAAGATGTTGTGCATTATTTTCATCTTCATTATTTTCA
>Ga0207134_1087_pt1 | contig 27448 bp, 32 predicted proteins | sample Alteio_BWMinHeat_12_FD_153527 | JGI IMG/M metagenome (GOLD analysis project Ga0207134, IMG submission 153527) | Enriched cells from forest soil in Barre Woods Harvard Forest LTER site, Petersham, Massachusetts, United States -... | ecosystem: Environmental > Terrestrial > Soil > Temperate forest >... | reverse complement strand
AGACGAAGGATGCTGGCACTTACGCTTGCGTGTGCTGCGGACAGCCGCTGTTCAGCTCTGAAACCAAATTCGATTCCGGCACCGGCTGGCCCAGCTTCTGGCAGCCCATTGACAAGGCGTCGATCACCGAAGAAACCGACACCACGTACGGGATGACCCGCACCGAAGCCCGCTGCGCCCGCTGCAACGCCCACCTCGGTCACGTTTTCCCCGACGGCCCGCGTCCCACCGGCGTGCGCTACTGCATGAACTCAGCCTCGCTCAACCTGAAGCCGAACGAAGCCGAAAAGAAGTAGCAGGGAAGTTCCTATATACCAAAAAGTCTTGTCATCCCGAGCAAAGCGAGGGATCTGCAGTTCGGGAGCGACAAGTCGGCAACTGCACCCAAAACAAAAAGGGCACTGAGGACATATCCCTCAGTGCCCCGAACTTTCTCCCCCGCTTAGTTCGATTCGTTGTACATCACTTTGCTGCCCGGAGCGAGTGTCGCTGATCGCGGACTGGCTGAGGCCGCTGCTGCCAGCGCCTTGGGCGCTTCCGCCGGCTTCTGCGCTTCATTGGCCTTGGCTTCTGTCTGTTTCTTTTCGGAGCCCTTATCCGCGTTGCGCACTTCCACCGAGCCCTTCACCATGGCCCCATCTTCCACGCAGATGCGCGGCGTGGCCACGTCCCCAATGAGCGATCCTTCACTGCGCACGTCCAACCGGTCGGTGCACTGGATGTTGCCCGTCACCGTGCCCATGATGACCACTTCCTTGGCACTGATATTGGCAACGACCACGCCGTTGCGGCCAATGGTTACGCGGCTATCGTCCATGTGAATGGAGCCTTCGACGCGGCCATCAATGTAGAGCGGTTCCGAGCCAGTGACTTCACCTTTGATCACCAGCGAGCGTCCAATGGTGGCTTGTTCCATGGGAGCAGTGATGTTCTTGGGAGGAGTATAAGGAGTTGGGTTCGAAGAAAACTTTTGCGGGCTGCCAGAGTTCTGCGTGGGCTGCAACATCGGTTGGGCCTTTCCTTAGTCCGCGCGGCTCTGCCGCAGGCGGCTGGATGAGATCTTGGCCAGGGGCCAATTTGACTATCGCACGGTCTTCCGTAATGCAGCAGGTTACGGAAGAACAAGCCCAGTTGGGAGAGAGTCTTTCGGGATTCGCCTCGAAGGAGAGACAGCTAGTAAAAACGCATGTGATGTGAACAAGGCTGGTGTTGTTGGCCGAATGCCTGATAAATTGAGCTTTCTCACGTCACATCCAAGCTTGCTCAGATGTCTCAGTCAAAACGAGTTTTCCTTTCCGCGGAGTGGCGAGACCTGGTGATGTTGAACTACGAGGTTGAGGCCGCTTTGTTAAAGCGATACGTTCCCCACGGAACCGTACTGGATTCTTTTCAGGGACGAACCTACGTCAGTCTTGTGGGGTTCCGGTTTTGCCGGACAAAGTTGCTCGGCGGCTTCCCCGTTCCGTTTCATGCCAATTTCGATGAGGTGAATCTACGGTTCTACGTTCGACGCAAACAAGATGGCGACGATCGAAGAGGAGTCGTTTTCATTGCCGAGGTCGTGCCCAAACGGGCGATTGCGACAATCGCTCGCCGAATATACGGAGAGAACTATAGGTGCCTTCCCATGCGACACCGCATCGAAACGGAGGGTTCAAATAAGACTGCCGAGTATCAATGGCAACTTGACGGGCAATGGTGCCGCCTCTCCGCACAGACCGTAGGTCAGCCAACGTACCCTCGTGCGGGAAGTTTGGAACAGTTCATCACCGAACACTATTGGGGTTATTCAGCTCAACCCGACGGTGGTTCACTAGAATATTACGTTTCGCATGTCCCTTGGCAGGTCTGGGCCGCCACTAAAGCCGCATTTGAGGGAGACGCCAGCACTCTTTATGGGCCGGAACTCGCAGCAATCCTGCAACGGAGCCCGGAGTGCGCATTCGTGGCAGATGGCTCGCCCGTCACCGTCTTCAGGGGCAATCGAATTCAATGAAGCCAGATCAGAAATCGGAATCAGCTCTGCCTTTCAAAGGCTGGGTTCTTTACGATGGGAATTGCGGATTCTGCTTTCGTTGGGTTCACTTCTGGAAGAAGGTACTCGAACGGCGGGGCTTTGGGCTCAAAGATCTGCAGTCCGCATCCACCGACGGCACTTTGCGGGTCTCACAAGAGAATCTGCTGGACGACATACGAGTAGTGACGCCGAGCGGACAATTGGAATCCGGTGCCAACGCGTACCTCTATGTGGCTCGGCGAATTTGGTGGGCATGGCCTTTCTATGCGATTTTCCGTTTGCCGGGTTGCAACTGGATTCTTTGGCAGGGCTATCGTTGGTTTAATCGAAATCGATACCGAATTTCCCGGCATTGCCCCTTACCCTATCCGGCTATTCACGATAAATAACTTCTAAGCTTCCAGCGCCTGCCCCAACTCTTCCCACTCTGCTAAACATCCTTGCAGCTTCGCCCGTTGTTCGGCCAGTTCTTTCGTCAGGCGTGTCGTCTCCTCCACGCTGACGAAGTTTTGCAGCCCCGCTTCGCACTCTGCGATCGCAGTTTCTGTCCGCGAAATCTCGCCCTCAAGCTCCTTGACGCGACCTTCCATCTGCTTACGCTTGATCGGATTCAGCCGCTTTGATTTGCTCTCGTCAGCAGTGGGATGAGTTTCACTCTTGCTGCCATTGCCCGGCTGCGTACTCACCGCCAGACGGCTGACCGTCTCCTGTAGCTTCTCCGCCCCGCCTTCTTTTCGCCAGCGGTAATCTTCATAGTTCCCGGGATAGACGCTGACCTGGCCATCTCCCACTTCGAAGACCCGTGTAGCCAGCTTGTCAATGAAATAGCGGTCATGCGAGACGAACACCACCGTCCCGGTGTAATCCATCAGCGCCGCCAGCAAGACGTCTTTGGCGCGCATGTCCAGATGGTTCGTCGGCTCATCCAACAGCACAAAATTTGCGGGATGCAGCAGCATGCGCAGCATGGCGTAGCGGTTGCGCTCTCCACCGGAGAGCACTCCAATCCGCTTGAAAACATCGTCGCCGGAAAACAGGAAACATCCCAGCAGGCTGCGCAACTCGGTCTGTGTCGAACGCGGAGAAAGCTCGCCTAGATCCTCCAAAATGCGCGCGTCCGGATCCAATTCTTTGTACTGGTCCTGCGCAAAGTAATCGGCCTGCACGTTGTGTCCCAGCTTGTACTCGCCCGCGGACAGCGGCTCCGCGCCAGCCAGCAGTTTGATCAGAGTTGATTTGCCCGCGCCATTCACACCCACCAGAGCGATGCGGTCCCCGCGCTCAATCATAAAGTTGACATTGCTAAACACCTGCTTCTGCCCGTACGATTTCGCCACTCCATTGAACTCGGCAACAATCCTGCCGCTCGTCTTCGGCTGAGGAAACGAAAAGTGGATCGTCTTCTCCTCTTCCGGCAGCTCGATGCGTTCGATTCTCTCCAGTTCCTTGATGCGGCTCTGCACCTGCTTGGCCTTGGTCGCCTGATAGCGAAAGCGATTGATGAACGCTTCCAACTGATCAATTCGCTCCCGCTGATTGCGGTACGCCGCCTCAAGCTGCTCCGTACGCTGCGTCTTCGAACTCAGATACTTATCGTAGTTTCCGGGATAAAGATAGATGCGCTTGTTCCATATCTCGGCAATCTTGTTGACCGTCACATCCAGAAAATAACGGTCATGCGAAATCAGCACGAAAGCATTGGGATAGTTCGTCAAATACTCTTCCAGCCAGTTGCGCGCTTCCAAATCCAAATGGTTCGTCGGCTCGTCGAGCAGCAGCAGGTTCGGCTCCTGCAACAGCAGCTTAGCCAACGCTATGCGCATCTGCCAGCCGCCAGAAAATCCTTCCGTCTGCCGATGCCAGTCTTCCTTGCTGAATCCGAGGCCCATGAGCACGCTGCCCACTTGCGCCTCGATCGCATATCCATCGCGCGCACGAAATTCATGCTCAATGCGCTGGTAGCGTTCCGCCACCTGCGAATATTCAGACGAAGAATGATCAAGCTCCGACATGCTCGCGGTCAGGTCTTCCATCTCCTGTTCCATGGCCCGCAACTTGGAGAACACCGACATGCACTCGGCAAACACAGTGCGCCCGGAAAGCGCCAGCCCATCCTGCGGCAAATATCCGAAGCTGATCCCCTTGGCCACGCTGAGCGAGCCATAGTCCAGAGTCTCCATGTCAGCCAGAATCTTCATCAGCGTAGATTTCCCCGTGCCATTCGCCCCCACAAGGCCAATGCGGTCGCGAGGCGTAATCATCCAGTCCGCCCCCTCAAACAGGAGCTTGTGACCATATCGTTTTCCGGCGGAAGAAAGCTGAATCATGAGACTGCTTCAATCGTCTCATGAGAGTTGGTGGGATGTGTAGGGTTGTAGGGAAAGCCTAGCGCGCGATTGCGGCCTTCAGCGAGTCCATATGCGCCAACGCCCGGTCCACGACGGCTTGCATCTCCCGCGCGTATTTCACTTCGCGGCCTTTGGCCAAAGTTTTCTTCGCGTCATCAGGACTGAACCATGTGGGATTGCGCTCAGGTTCATGCGAAGTTTCGGTTTGCTCCACTTCCATCAGGAAGGCTTTGATCACGAACTCGCGCACTCCCGGCGGCTTCCAGAACACTCCCTTGGAATGTAGATAGAGATGAAAGTGCCGCGACTCGATGCGGCCGCGGACGCCGGCTTCTTCCCAAGCTTCGCGCTCCGCTGCCTGGCAGTGTGACATCGCAGGTTCCGGGTCGCCTTTGGGGAACGTCCACTTACCGCCCCCGTTGGTATTCACCAGCAGGAACTCGATCGCCTGCCCTCGCCGCCGGTAGCATACGGCCGCCACCTGCAGCGGTAAAGCGGATTGTGAAACTCTCGCTGACGCCACCCGCCTACGCCTCCATTCCCCTCAAATCATAGTTGGAGAATATTTCAGCCATGTTAAATTGCAGCAAAAAAGGTGCAGTTGTGGGGGTTACTAAAGTATGAACAGGCAGGGCCGCTACCGAATTCGCGCCCGCAGCGTCCCATTAGGAGAGTTACAATAAGCAAAAGTGGTAGTTCGATGTTCACGCAACTTCATCCCGTATCGAAGCGCCAGGCTTGGTCGCTGGGGGTGTCCCTCGCTGCACATTTCCTGTTCATGGGCTGGCTTCTGCACTCGCCCGCACCCATCTTCGTCGCACCAGCTTCGGTGACAAGAGGCCAAGCCGGCGATGTACTGACCCGCATTTATTTCGGCGGCGAATCGGGCGTGACCCAGGAAAAACCGAACTTGCATCTAACCTGGCAGCGCCCACCCAAGAACGGGAAAACTCACCAATTGGAGCCACCTGCACCCAAGCAAGAGTCGGGCAACGAATTTGCTGCCAACCGCCCGGAAGGCCCGGCAGCAGGCTCTCCGTACGGCTCGCTTTCCTACGGCACTTTCACCGGGCCCGAGGTTCGTCCCGCGCTGCCGGTGTTTTCTCCCGATCCAGTGTTCGGCTCCGACGCCGCTAGCCTGCAAGGAGACGTAATCGTCGAAGTCACCATTGATGAGCAGGGAACTATTGTCCAGAAAATCGTGCTGCACAGCCTGGGTCCTGAAGTAGATCAGAGAGTGATGGCTGCGCTGGAGAGATGGCATTTTACGCCCGCATCGAAAAACGGTGTTCCCATTCCTTCCAAGCAGGACGTGTACTACCACTTCCCGCGCTGACAATCGCGCCAGCGTTTCCATCTATAATCCGCGAATGCCCTGCTCCGCACGCCTCGCAATCGTGATATTCATTCTCGCGATCAAGGCCACGACCGTCAGCGCGCAGGAGATGACTCTCGAACTTGACCCAACCAAAACCACCATCGAGTTCACGTTAAGTGCGACCTTGCATACGGTGCACGGAACCTTCGCCCTCAAGAGCGGAACCATTCATTTCAACCCAGAAACCAAGGCCGCATCAGGCCTGGTGGTAGTGGATGCAACCAGCGCGAAAAGCGGCAATGACGGCCGCGACCGCAAAATGCACAAGGATATCCTGGAAAGCCAGCGCTATCCAGAAATCACTTTTGCTCCTACTGGGTTTGCCGGGAAGATGTCGTCAAGCGGAGCCTCCGAGGTGAAGCTGGACGGCATCTTCCGGTTGCACGGAGCTGACCACCCCATGACCCTGACCTTACCTGTTCAAATGAGCGGAGACTCTATTAGTAGCAAAACCCACATGGTCGTCCCCTACATTGCATGGGGTCTGAAGAGTCCCAATACGCTTTTTCTGCATGTGGGCGATACCGTCGAAATAGACATTGCTTCCAGCGGCCAGCTTCAGTATCCGGCTGGGAAGCCGTAAATCCCGACTGCCTCCAATCCGCAGGACTCACGACATACTCTTCGATTGTGACAACCATCACTCCAACATGTGACCAATCGCGCTGACAATGTGCAGATTTTTGCATAGCATAAAAAAATTCGTAGAGCCGAGAAACTTCGCGCCCGGTTTCGGGTTGTTGGAAAGGCCAGAGGAGATCGTCGCAGTCCGCCACTGGCTTGCCCTTCAAGCGTTTGTCAGTAAATCGTTGTGTTTTTATCCAGGTTCAGTCGTATAGAAATTAACGGAAAATTTACGTGCAGCTGCACGTAGTCAGGTTAGGAATAAGCTATGCAGCTTTCCAGATCCATTCCAGTTCTCCCGGGAAGTGATCGTTACGGAACTCGTCTGCCCAGCGGACGCCAGCAGCAGGTGATCGAACTTGTGGCGCAGGGCCTCAAGAATAGTGAAGTTGCTCGGGTTCTCGGAACCACGGAGTCCGTGGTGAAAAACTATTTGCGTGTCATCTACGACAAACTCGGACTCTGGAACCGCGTCGAACTCGCGCTTTGGTATGAAGCCCGCAATCACGAGTTCATGCTCAGTGGCCGGCGCAAACCACCCGCGTCCGCATCTCGAGAAGAGATGAATTAGAAGCGTTCTTGCGTCAGGAAGCCACAGCGACCTCATGACGTTATTTGGTCGGCTTAGCAGACGATTTTTCGAACTTTTCTGTTGATGCTCGATGGTTCTGAGCCTATCTTTCGGCAGTTTTACGCCCTGAATCCCGGCTTTGTTGCAGTCAAAAGTGTAATGGCGGTTTTGCAACAGTAGTCCCGCAATCCCGTTGTAAGATGGTCGTCCCACAGGGTCCAACCCTGCGCAGGTGTAAGAAGGAGATGAAATGCCCCCCAGAACCTTGTTTTTGCGGATGGCTGGCTTTGTTTTACCAGCCCTCATGTTCGCCATGACACCTATGAAGGCTCAGACTGTCATCAGTAACGAAGCGTTGGCGACGACGACTTTCGTCGTCAACAAGGAAAGTCGAAGCGCCAGATGCGGACGGACTGGTTGTAGCGCAAAAACACAAATGTTTGCGCCCATTCCGGTAACGTGTCCCGCCCCCATTGGACAGACCTGCACACTCCACATTTGGCTCGACACGAAAACCAGTGTTGTTCTCGGTTGCGGCAATTGTGGTGGAGCTGGAACGACAGGTTTTTATCAATTTCTGGTCGATGATACCGTGCCGACGATAGGACCGACTGATGAGCACGGCAACTATCTGTTTGAAAAGTATGGATACACGGGAGGCATTCCGAGCACGGCAGCCCGCCAAAGTTATCCAGCGTCAGTTTTGACTGCTGTAACCAATGCCAATTCAACCAGTCACACGATAACTGTAAACGTTGGTTGTCGGGACGTTGCTAAGACAGGTGGTTGCGAAGCAACTGCGCACTGGAGCACGATGAGAGTTGACGTGTTCGAGCCTTAGCCTTCTGAGTTCTGCAGGCGAACTGAGAGGCTCAAAACACTCTTCTTTTCGGGGTGACTGTCGCAATCAGGCCATTACACTCAAAGCCCCTCCTTCGGGTCAATGAGTGTAATGGCGATCTTACTTCAACAACCGAGTAGCCTCCGGTTGGCCGACCGCCTAAGGCGTGTTCGGCTTGTGATCACGAGGGTTTCTCGTTCCAAATCCGGTTAGATCTCCCAGAAGCAAACCTATTGATCGCCTCGGTTTTGGTACATCTCCTGGTCATTTTTTCAGCGCGACGAACCTATCGGAATGTACGATGAATAAACTCATGGGCCGAACAGGTGGCACCGGGATCCGACGCTGGGCTATGGACATCGTATCCCCGGTCCGGAGAACGAAGGCTGCATGACCATCCTCACCCGATTAGAGCAATGGAAAGAGCAGGGCAAAATATCGCCGGTGCAGCACGCCCATTTGGCGGGCCTCTCCCGTGGAGAACCCTTCTCCCTTTTTCTCGATCTGAACGTTCTCCTCTACGCCGGTGTGCTGGCGTTCGTTGCCGGACTCGGCTGGACTGTCAGCACCTGGTCGCAGCAAATCGGTGACGTCGTCGTTCTGACCACCCTCTCCACCATCCTCGCCGCCTGCTCTTGGTACTGTTTTTCTCGCGCACCGAATTGGTCCCCCGGCGAAACGCCAGCACCGAGTCCGATCTTCGACTACGTGCTTTACCTCGGCAGCCTCGTCTGGTTAGTAGAACTCGCTTACATAGAGAACCGTTTCCACCTGCTCTCCGGACGATTGGATCCCTATCTCTTGGTGACCGCCGGTCTTTTCTTCTTCCTCGCTTATCGTTTCGACAATCGCTTCGTGCTGTCGCTCGGCTTGTCCTCACTCGCCGGGTGGTTCGGGCTCACCATCTCGCGCTGGTCGACCCATCAGGACGAGGCGTATCGCCAATATGCCCTTCTCTACTGTTTGCTGGTCTGCGTCGGCGGGGCGATTCTTGAGCGGCGCGGCCTGAAGCCGCATTTCTTCGGCACTTATCTGAACCTCGTGGCCAACGTTCTCTTTTGGGCAGTGCTCTCCGGCGTGTTCGCTCGGCAGGACTACGGTCCTTGGTTCTTCGCTCTGCTGATCGCCTGTGGCGGGTCTCTCGCCTGGGGCCTGGCGCGCCGGCAGTTTGCCTTCGTTGCTTATGCGGCTGTGTACGGCTACGTGGGCGTCAGCTCGCTGTTCCTCCGGAGCGTTTCTGAAAACGCCGCTATCCTGAGCTATTTCGTCGTTACGGGAGTCGCTATGCTCGTGGTGCTGGTCCTGATCGGGCGCCGCTTCGGGAGGCAGGAGTGAGAATCTACAGTGCATCCAGCGAAGAGACTCTGCGCGCCCGCAAGCTCCTGACGGACTGGGCCGGCGAAGGCTTCCTCACCAAGGAGCAGTACCAACTACTGGAACAGGACACGGTCGCTGACCTCCGCACCACCAACATTTTCCTGCGGCTGGTCTTGTTCCTCTTCACTTTGATCAGCGTAGGCGCCGCTGTCGGGCTGTTCTTCGTGGTTTTTCTTTCGCGGCCCTCGGACCAAACTACCGGCTTTTTCTTCCTGATCTTTGCTACCGTCTGCTATGCGGCTGCCGAAGCCGCCGTTTCCCGAGCCCGGCTCTATCGCTACGGTATTGAGGAAGCACTCGCCGTTTGCTCGGTTGGCCTTGTCTGCGCAGGGCTGCAGGTCGCTTTTTTCAGTGGCAGCCCTTATTGGCCGAAGCCGGACGCAGTCTGTTCCCTGGTACCCGCCGCCGGCGCCGTCTTTTCGCTTTGGATATGGCGCCGCTTCGGGCTCTCATATACATTTCTCGCCGCGATGATCTTCGTCATCTTTTTGCCAGGCTACTGGACCTCGTCCCACTCGGTGCAGCATGTAATCGTCGCCGTGTTTTATGCAACCGGGCTTGTAGTTGTAACCGCCGTACGCTCCCGCCACCGTTTCGACTACCTCGACGAGGTTTATTCGCTCGCCGAGACGTTCCTCTGGCTCGGCATCTACCTGGCCATTAATCTCAAGCTTTCGTCGTTGGACCTGCCCTCGCGGTGGTGGATCGACAGTCGGGCCGACTCTGAATTCTCAGGGTGGTTCTACTGGGCAACGTGGGTGCTGATCTGGTGCCTGCCGCCTATCGTACTCGTGCGCGGCATTCGCCAGAAGGATCGCTTTGTCATCGCAGTGGGCGCGATCACCGCCATCCTGACTTTCGTCTCCAATAAGCCTTATCTCGGCTGGGTGCGGCATACCTGGGACCCGATGCTTTTGGGCATATTGTTAACCGGTGCCGCCATCTTTATCCGACGCTGGCTCGCCCATGGCCCGGGCGGAATTCGCCGCGGCTTCACCGCCGAACGCCTATCGGGAAAGGACAAACACTGGATGAACGTCGGATCCACTGTATTCGGCCTGCTATCGCCCCACTCCATAACGCCAGGCCCGCAACCAAGCAGTCCGGACCACCGCTTCGGTGGGGGACATTCGGGAGGCGGAGGCGCCAGCGGCGATTTTTGAATGACCGCCGTATGGATGGGTCTTCGGCTGGCGCAGCGCAGAATCCCGGCTACCACGCACCTCAACGAAGGGGAAGCCCTTGCTCGATTGCCCGCTGACTGTGACTACGACATTGCCAGTCAGCGCCCCTGATGGAACCGTTGCAATGCCTTTAGCCCACCCGTCGAGTTCATCCGCCACGGTTGATTGTATAGCTCCCGTCCTATAGGGTTGTGTCGGAGTTTGGCCTTGCAGATTCATTTGGTTGATGGCACATACGAACTGTTTCGGCACTACTTCGCGCTGCCATCTGCGCGGGATGCAGACGGGCGGGAGGTAGCTGCGGTCCGAGGCGTCCTCGCATCGGTGCTGGGCATGATCAAGGGTGGTGCTAGTCACATTGCGGTTGCGACCGATCACGTCATCGAATCTTTTCGCAACGAACTGTGGCCTGGGTACAAGACCGGCGAAGGCATCGAACCTGACCTGTTCGCACAATTCCCGCTGCTCGAAGACGTCCTGTCGGCCGCAGGCATTGTAGTCTGGCCGATGGTAGAGTTCGAGGCAGACGACGCGCTGGCCGCTGCCGCGGTAGCGGCCGCTCGTGATTCACGCGTCGAACAAGTGATCATTTGCACGCCGGACAAGGACCTGGCCCAGTGCGTGCAGGGCAAACGCATTGTCCAATTGAATCGCAGGAGTCGCGTCACGTTAGATGAAGCAGGCGTAGTCCAGAAGTTTGGCGTCACGCCGACGTCAATTCCCGACTATCTGGCGCTAGTGGGCGATGCGGCAGATGGCTATCCTGGACTGCCGGGCTGGGGTGCGAAGTCGTCGGCTGCTGTCCTTGCGAAGTTTATCCATCTCGAGTCTATTCCTGCGGACTGCCGGGAGTGGCATGTGAACGTCGCCAACGCGAGTGCCCTTGCAGAAACTCTCTCCCGCGAGCGCGAGCACGCATTGCTGTTTCGTAAGCTCGCCACGCTTCGCACGGACATTGACCTCTTCGACGATGTCGAGCAGTTACGCTGGATCGCTCCCACCCCCGCGTTCGCCTCTCTCGCTGCACAATTGGATGCGGCTGTCACCGAGAGCCGGAAGCCATCGACGCGGCGGTCTTCAGCCTAAACAGCTTCCAGATTCGCTGTGTTGCAGGGGATAATGGTCGGGGCGCGCGGATTTGAACCGCGGACCCCCTGCGCCCAAGGCAGGTGCGCTACCAGGCTGCGCTACGCCCCGACATGCTGCAACTTCCTTTTCGATTATAGCTGACCCATTTCGCCATTCGTAACTTCGCCGTCACAACTCCCCCACTCCTCCAGAGGTATAATTCCCGTCGGACATGCCAACTCCCCGTTATGCTCTGGTGGCCTACGTAAGGAATGCGGTTGGAGAATTTGTTGAACACCTCCGCCAGGAATTGCATCCTCACCTCCCCCATCTTCCCGCTCATGTCACAGTCCTACCTCCCCGCCACTTGCAGGACAGCGAATTCTCAGCCTTGGAGTCTCTTGAAGAAATTTGCAGCGGCGCTGAGCCCTTTGACGTGACTCTCGGCGATGTCGAGACTTTTGTCCCCGTAACTCCGACGGTGTACATCCGGGTGGCCCATGCTGCGTATCGCATCCGTGAACTGCATGATCGCCTGAACACGCAAACCCTCTTCGCGACGGAAGAGTGGCCGTTCATGCCGCACCTTACCATTGTGAAAGTCGGTGATGAGGAGCAGGCGCAGCAGGCGTATCTGTTCGCCCGCGACCGGTGGGCCCAATTCGCTGGTCACCGCCAGGTTCCCATCAGTGAACTGACCTTTGTCCGCGAAGAAGAACACAATTGCTGGCTAGACCTAGCTGCGCTCCCCCTGGGACGCAGCATTGTCAAGCGCTAAGTGCAGCCCGCGCAATGACCTTCTGGTGGCCAAATTCCTGTTTCCGCCATTGGTGCATGTCCTCAAGTACAAATCCCTCCCGTGCGTTGCCAAGCCCCCCTTCGAACATAAACAATGATGTTGGACTCGCTTGGCCTTCGCCCTCGCAGGCGCCTCTCCCCAGCGATCTTAAGTGGTAGCTTTCGGAGGTTGCATGCAGATTGGGGTTTACGGTGCAGGTTACTTAGGTACGGTCGTTTCGGCTTGCCTAGCCGACTTTGGCACCCCGGTCAGTTGCTGCCATCCCGACAGCTCCCAAATGGTCGCCATGGCCCAGGGCAACGTCCCTTTCCATGAAAAGAACCTCACCGAAGTAATCAAGCGGAATGTACGCTCGGGACGCCTGGCTTATTCCACCGACATCGAATCCTTTGCCCGCAAGGCCCAGGTGATTTTTCTGGCTGAGGACAGCCCTCAGCATCTCGCGGATCTAGCACTGCGCATTGCCCGCGCCGCCTCTAAGCCTCCTGTCCTTTCGATAGTCACGCCGGTTCCTGTCGGCACGGCGTCGGCGATCGGACGTCGTCTTACCGAAGCTGGTTTGCGGGCTGACATTGTTTCACAGCCCATGTTCTTTACTTCGGGGTGCGCCATCGAAGATTTCAACTGGCCCGACCGCATCATTCTGGGCACGGATTCCAATGACGCTGTCCTCGCCATCAAGCAAATTTTCCATTCGCTGGTCATGCGCGGCGTTCCCGTCATCGTTACCAACCACGAGACCGCGGAATTGGTGCGCGAATCCGCCACCGCGTTCGTGGCCACCAAGATTTCTTTCATCAACGAACTAGCCAGCTTGTGTGAACGCGTGAACGCCGATGCTGTCAGCCTGTCGCTAGCGCTCGGTCTGGACAAGAAAATTGCTCCTCGCTGTTTGCAACCAGGGGCTGGGATGGGCGGCCTGTTCGCCGAGTCGGACATGGATTCACTTGCGGATCTGGCGCAGCGCAATGGAGTCTCGCTCAAGGTGCTGAGTGCTGCGCGCGAGGTCAACCACGGCCTGGCCGACCAGATCATCGAAAAAATCTCCAAATGCGTCCAGTCGATCCAAAATAAAGATGTCGGAATTCTCGGATTGGCGTTCAAGCCCAACACCAATTCCGTCGCCGGATCCTCATCGATGCGTTTGGCTAAAACCCTGATCGCCCAGGGTGCACGCGTACGCGCGTACGACCCCGTGGCTCTTCCGGATGCGCGTATCGAACTGAACGGCAGTGTCCACTACTGCGAATCTCCTTATGCTGCCGCTGAGGGCGTGGATGCGCTGGTGGTAGGAACAGGCTGGCCCGAATTCCGCGGGCTCGATTTCAATCGCATCAAGCAGAGCTTGCGCCGCCCCCTCATTGTGGACACCAAGAACCTGCTCGACTCTGTTCGCTTACGAGCCATGGGATTTGAATACGTCGGCGTGGGTCGTGGCTAGGCAGCCAATGTGGGCGCGGGCGTCCTCGCCCGTGCATTACCCAAGTCAATTCATACCGATCAAAGTCGTTCAGCTGCAGGGTGGGAGCTGCGCGCAGGAACCACGGACTGAATCCCGAATCGAATCCGGATCCACGAACTGAAATCCGTAGCGGAATGCGCTCCGCTGCCGCACTACGGCCAGAGCGCTTATTTTTTTCTGCGGAAGCTCGAATTCCAATTCCGCCACCGTGCCCATCTCAACTTCAAGCCTGAGCATGGCCGCTATGCCCGATTGGCTGATGTCCACCGTGCGGCCGCGAAGCCGAGGCTGCCCGCGAACGCGGACCGAAATCTCAACATCCAGTTGAAACCGGGGATGATGCCGCGCATCAACTTGCCGACCCGCTGGATGCCGTTTAGCCTGGTCTTGAGTCTCAGAGTCAGTCATGGTTGCCTTGGATGCAATCCTTCCACGCGGCGACCATTCTTCGCGCACGTCGGCAGCCTTGAGATAGTTTTCTGCTCCCATTTCACCATAGGTCGGCAGGAATGTGCATTATCTTTAATGAGTGCTTGTCCTGCTCCTCGTTCTGACAGCCCTCCGCGCCAATTGCTATAATCGCTACACGCGGTGGGAATAGCTCAACTGGCAGAGCACCGGACTGTGGCTCCGGCGGTTGCGGGTTCGATTCCCGTTTCCCACCCCAAAAATTTAAGCTCTTATACCCGCCGCGATCCACCCTGCTATCCATAAGGCTTACCAGCTTCGATATACCAGAATGCACCGATCAAGACTGTGCAAAAGTAACCACGCGACCGAGACGAACTTAAAATCTAAAGATGAGAAAGTCTGAAAGACGAGGCTTAGTAAATGAAGGATACGTTGCCAGAAGGATGCTATATCGTGTTGGAATCATTCCTCCGAGAAACTATAAAGCTCTGTCTATTGGATGAAAAGTTTGGTGACTCCTTTCGTGAAGATGACACGGTGAATGCACTACTACCATTTCGCGCGAAGCCAAAGGCGGTAGCGTAGCCGAAGAAATTAGGCAGTTGCACTGTGAAACAAAGGGTGAAAGGATCATTCTTGCTTTCCCATGCTGTTCCCCATAAGCCGCTTGCTGAGTTCAGGTGCTACGTCTAGTACTGCTCCATCAAAGAACACAGGTGCAGAAGCACTCCATTGAACGTTGTCCGGATATAGCGCGACAACATCCCAAAGAATGCCACCGCGCTGACAACAGAGAGACTGAGAACTGGGAAACTGCTGGCGCAACTCTTTCTGAATTAGATGATCTTTGTCCCAGAACTGCACGGCACGTGGGTCTGAAATTCGTGCCATGACAAAGCCGCTTGGTTTTGACCAATCTGTGGGCAGCATTGGTTCCCAAACGACAAGCACACGGATCGGAAGTGACTGGTTCTGCTTCAGTATTGCTTCGATTGCGGAAGACCCCCGCAAACAGTACGCTCAAGTCGGTGACAGTAGCAGCACCAATCGGGCACGATCAGCCGCACCGTTGAACTCGCGTTTGAATTGGTCAAGATTGGCTAGCGTGAGTGAAGTGAGCGGAGGCTGGCCTCGTGGGGCATGTCGTGAAACCCAGAGATACCAGCAGGCCAGCAGCGCAACAACAATAATGGTGAGCCACGTTGCATATTTCGTCTTCATCTTCATGACTCGTACTTCGTACTTAACCAGCTATCAAACTAGCGATTACTTGCGGGAACAGGACGATCAGAAGAACTATGCAGTAGCGACCCAGAACAAAACGATGCTCACTGAGCTGCGCTTTCTGCATTGATTGCGGCCACGATATAGCCGTATAAATCCAACGACCAACAAAACAGCTGCACCTCCGATGAACCAATTACGGAATTGTTGCGCCCACACACTGAGGCCTGTCAGTCCAATCGCACCAAGAAAACCGAATGGTAGGCAGCAGGCCAAGGTTGAAAGTGCAGCAAGCACCGCTGCCACCGGTGACGCGCGTTCTGCCAGCCTCATGGAAATGTCACTCCTTGCGCTTTGTTCTCACAGCAAGTCGAAGCACTTCCTCTGATGGAACTCCGCTTCGATTCGCATACAACCGGCATGCTAAGCTGGGGCTGTTTGTGTGAGTTGGTTCTACATCGTCACCATTAACCCGAATGGTTGGAGAACCAGGGAACAGCAAAGCCTTGGCCTCTGCATCACTGCTGACAACAACGCAATGAACTTCGGCCTGTAAAGATTCCGACGCCAACACTTTTCGTATTCGTGCCACGGCAGGTTCGTAGTTTGGACAACCCGCAACGTAAAGAACGTCAATTTTCATCCGCGTGCTCCTGCAACTTCTTCAAGTACCGGGCAAGCACATGCCGTATGCTGCTGCCGGCGCTTCAATTCCCGATTGCACTTCTGTAAATCAGCTATCAGCTCAGATTCAAGTTGCTTTAGCTCGTGCATCTTTGCACGTATGCCGGCAAGTTTCGCTTTAAGCAGATGATGCACCGATTCACAGGCGTCCACTTTGTGCGTGCGAAGGTCAATCAGTTCTCCAACTTCCTTCAGAGAAAACCCCAGCCCCTGCATTTGTTGGATAAAGCGAACCCGCGCCATGTCGTCAGCGGTGTACAAACGGAATCGACCGGTGCTGCGAAGTGGCTTTGGCAGGAGCCTGCGTTTCTCATAGAACCGGATAGCATCAACTGTGAGTGCAGTACGCTTTGCAAGTTCGCCGATTTGCATAGTGGCCGTCCTGCCTTCATTCTTCGGCGCCATGACAACAATACAATCTGGAGCATAGTCCAGAGTCAAGAGAGATGCAGCGCGAATCAATGACAACCGATTCCTGTCGGGCGGATGGCTTGTGGATTGATGAAGGCGAACAGATTTACCTTAATTGGGGGAGAATCACTCTATTGATCTGTGCTTGCAGCAGACAATGAAGCCGCGCTCGATATGAGCCTCAGTGCTAAAGCATTCGCCACATCGAGTCCTATGCACCCCACTCCTGCCCCCATAGTGGATACAGTTCACAGTCACATTTTCGTGAAAGTGAAAGTCCCTGTACCGCTGCATCCTGAAGTGATCCCACTCAAATTCCAGTTACCAGTAATCGTATTGTCGTTTACCGTCCCTGTCATGGTGAGTGTGTTTCCTGGGGGCGTTCCAGAAGTGATGGTCAACTGGAAAGCGCCTGTGATAGCGCCATTGAAGTTCCCGCTCAGGACAAACGACCCCGTCTGTGTGCCGCCGGAGGTAAAGCACGGAGTTGAAGTCGTGAAAACCAGATTCGTTCCCGTCACCGCGGTACCGCTGTTTTGCATCAGCGAGGTCGTAAAGCTGAGGTTCTCTGATCCCGTGAGCGTCGCCGTCCAATTGCCGGTAACCGTGCCCGCACTGCTAGACGAGCCACCACATGCGGCCAACCCCACGGTCAGCGCCAGAACTATTGCGATTGCAAACTGTTTCATGACGATGCCTTCTCTCTTAAATTGAAAACCCCCGGCGACCTCAAAAGTCGCGCCCAGCCTGCTTTGTTCTGCACTCAATTGAATTTTGTGTTGGTTCTGCGGAAATGCCTGAGAAAACGCAGGTTAGTGTGGTTTCGCGGTCCGAGCATCAGAAGAAAAAACGAGATAGCTGCTGTTTAGGACCGTCCCAGCGCACGCCGTGCTTTGGAGTAGTCTCCAGTTTGGCTAGTCCAGTTGCTGGCCAAGGTCGCTACTGCCCAGCCGATCGCGAACAGAAGAAAAGCGCCGCTCTGTGGAACGCCAGAGCGCCAGGAAATAAATGCGCTCAGCGTCGGCAGCACCGCCGATGAAGTCACTCCGGCCGACCACATCAACGCCTTGGCTAACGGACTGGCATTTTCCATGGAAAGCTTTTCCGTCTGCACTCCAAAGAAAGGAAGATGTTCAAAAATCCAGCGCAGTCCCGGCGGCCAGCCTTGGGGATTCGCCGCCCCTCCGATCGTATAGAAACGGAAGCGAATTCCCACCGCCCGCCCAACCAGCCAATGCGCAATGCCGTGCACAGAAAAATAAAGCAGCAACCATGCCAGGACCATTCCGCCAGCTGACCGCGACGCCCACAACACAAAACCGGCCGTCAGAATCCCTGCCCCTTGCAGTATGTTGCCAACGGCGATGGAGAGTCGCGCAAAGATCTTGCGTTTCGTGACGGGAACCATAGCCACGGACTATACCTCCTTGCCGGTTCCAAGTCACCACTACACTTGCTGCACTCCAGGTGGGAGGCGGGGGACGGTCATTTCGCTAAATCTTTATTCCTTGCGTCGCCAAACCGACAGGCTCGGCGATCCCATTGCCAGCAGTCCAAGAGAGGCGTGGGTGAAGTTAGGGTCAGCCGATCTCTTTCCTTCCTTGGTATCTGCCTCGGCGGTTTCTGTGGTTGCTCCCGCAACAATCGCCTTGTTCGGAACGGTCTCGTAGGCGTATCCAGTTACGAAGTCCTCATTGCCAAGGCCGTTCATTTTGATTCGCGCCCAGCCAAAATGCACCTTTCCTTTAATCACGAATTTCAGACCGAGGTAGCCCTGTTTCACTTTGAGCCACGGCCCGAAAGCCGTCCCGCCCGTGCTATCACCGCTGGCAAATGCCATGATCATGCTCGACTTCCCTGGTTGGAAGCGGCCGCGGGGCCCAATCCTTTGCCCTTTGTGCAGTGCCACAGCACAGAGATGTCCCTTACTCTCCGCCACAAGAACACGATTCGATGCCTGCTCCGGCGTCGCGGTCAGGTTTGACGCGTGGTTTCCTTCGGGCCGCTTGCCCATCGGCCCTTGATAACCGTTGTAAAGCTGAAAATCGTTGGTTCCGTCGTGGTTCAAATCCAGTTCGACCACTGCGCCGTCCACCACGATCGGGATATGAGCAGGGGTATAGATGATCTTCGCTTCGCTCGGTGGAGCAAGAGCCAGCATTCCAACGCCGGCGGCACTTGCGGCAAGAGCGTACATCTTGAGGTTCTGTTGCGTTGTGTCAGAGAGTTTAGGCTGGGGTTTTGTCGTGCGGCTGGACTGCTTCATGTCGAACTCCTCCGATTTGCCCCACATTATCGGTGCGAGATAACCAGGTGTCAATCTACTTTCAGAGCGAAGTTAGCTTTTTTATCATGAATATTATTCCCGCCGTCATGAATGGATTGCAGCGCGCGGCACGCGCACTGGACCACCTTGTGTTCCTCAGGTTGCCATAGTCATTATTGAAACAAATGTTTCAATTATGATAATCTCCCTATCATGAGTCGAACCGTAAACGAAAAGCGGCCCGAGGAACTGCTCGACGCCATCGTGGTTTATCTGACCAAATATGGCCTGGCTGATCTTTCGCTCCGCCCTTTGGCCAAAGCCGTTGGCTCCAGTCCGCGGGTTCTGCTCTATTACTTCGGCTCCAAGGAAAAAATGGTAGTCAAGGTTCTGGCAGAGGTACGAAAGCGACAGCGCACCCTCTATGGCCAGATGGAGGCGGCCACCTTCGAAGAAGCTTGCCGAGCCGTCTGGAAGCACATGAGCGCACCCGCTTCCGAGCCGCTGTTCCGTCTTTTCTTCGAGGCCTATGGCATAGCCTTGCGTCATCCGCAACTCTACAAAGATTTCCTGCACGCCACCATCGAAGACTGGCTGAAGCTTGTAGCTGATCCGCTCCGTCGCGAAGGCTACACAGATTCGCAAGCCCGTGCCTTCGCCACCATCGTGTTGGCTGGCTTTCGAGGCTTCATGCTCGACTACTGCACCACTCACGATCGCAAGCGTCTTGACCGTGCCGTGGATTTATGGCTCCGCACCCTGGATTCAATTCTGCTCGATGCGAAGGAGGCTTAGTGACCAAGCGCAGCGTACTAACGATGATTGGTCTCATAATCACGCTCGGATTCCCAGCTCTCCCGCTATCCAGGTGGGAGAACGAGTTCGCCGGCATGAGTCACCTCGTTGGCTACGAAATAATCTGGTGGGCTGTGGTCGCTTTTGTCCTTCTCTATGTCAGACTAGTGGAGAAACGCCCGCTTTCGTCGATCGGATTCCGTCCACTCGGAATTCCCGGCCTTCTTCTGGGGATCCTGGCCGGAGTCATAACTCTTGCCGGCCTGGCCGCAATTTACTTCGTTTTATTTCCAGCACTTCACGTGAATGAAAACCAGGAGATGAATCAATTAATCGCCACTCCTTTCTGGTGGCGTTTCATCTCAGTCATTCGCGCTGCCGTCGGTGAGGAAGTTCTTTTCCGCGGCTACGCCATCGAGCGGGCGCAGGAACTTACCGGCAGTCTCACCGCAGCATCAGTTCTTTCCTGCGCCGTATTCGCTCTGGAGCACGTAGGCCCCTGGGGATGGGGGCACCTGCTCATCGCCGGCTTCGGCGGCGTTATACTCACCCTGCTCTACCTTTGGCGTCGCAATCTGTGGATCAACATCATTGCCCACTTCATCGTGGACGGTGCCGCGGTTCTCTTGGGCTAGTCGCCTCAGGGGGGTGATTTTAAACACCACGCCGTCTCCTACGGAACTGAGCGTTTGGTTCAGGAAGATGGCGCGCATCACCATCATGCCCGAGTGGGCCGGACTGCTCGACTTCCAGACCCGCTTCCCGAGCGCGCTGCCGCTGTAATTCTGCCTCAAAAATAGAAGTCAGGCTCATCCTGAATTCCGATTTGACGTAGATTTTTTATGATACTATAGTATATACAGGAGAATATATTGTGGTTATCCGCAAGACTGCCCGTCTAAATGGTCGTGACTACGAGATCGATTCCGAGGAAGTCAAGAACCTTGGCCGCCGTCTCGATCCAAAGCCAATCGACAAATACTGGGTCAAAATCGAAAATCGACGATTGCCTCCTAAGCAAGTAGTTGCGGAACTTCTAAGTGTGCCCCTCGTTAGCTTTACAACAATGGATGCGAATCGTATTTTGAGCGCCGTGGGGTTCAAAGTTTATTCCGAAGGGGAAACGCTGGAGTCGGTTAGAACAGAGTCGGAAGTGCTGCTTGAGGAGTATTTAAAAGCCCATGGTTTGACTGATTTTGATTTCGAGCCAACCATTCCTGGCAGTACCGCTAGGCCCGATTTCCTGTTACGAGCCAACGGCACAGAGGTGATACTCGAGGTGAAGGAGTTTAGGGCGACAGCGGACGATTTTCGCTTTGGCGGCGGAGCTTACGATCCGTATGTACATATCCGTGAAAAGATAAAGGCTGCAAGGAAGAAATTCAAAGACCTGAAGGGGCGCTGCTGCTGTTTGGTTCTCCACAATCAGGAAAAGCCATTAGTCAGTCTGGAATGGCAGATAGTCGTGGGGGCAATGCTTGGCGATCTGGGTTACTCATTTCCTGTTGACATGAAAACTGGCAAAGGCGACGCCTCTCAAATGAAACGAGCCACGCTCGGACGCGGGGAAATGCACAAACACGTGGGGAGCACACCTGTCGGAGTGGAAAAGACAACCATCAGCGCGATACTCGTTGTAGAGAGATACAGAATCGGAGAGAAGCGTTTCAGATTGTTTGTTCACGAACGGGAACAGGAGCTCGGGCGTGACCTTGATTTTGAGGAATATTGGGAATTGTTGAAGGAGTCGGAAGGTACGGACCGTGACCTCTCCCTAAGTAGAATCAGGGTGAGAGTTCATGAGAATCCGCATGCCAGCGCCCCACTCGCCCGCGAGTTGTTCAACGGGCGATTCGATGAGCGATTCGGCGAGGTCGAAAACACAGGCAAATGGGGGCAGGTCTTCGTCGGCAGAGGAGTTGCCGAATTTGAAGAGAAGTCACCCGCGGCGAAGCTCTTGAGCGATTCGTAACACCTTGAAGGACATTTGCCGCCGCCACTGGCGCACTAGTGATAAGGAGCAAAATGGAGAATTGGCAGCTGGTTCGAATGGCAACCGAAGCGCCTACGCTGAGAGACCTTCAATCGCTGCCTGTTTGGAAGCAAAGTGAACTGCTGCTTCGTCGCCTCGCTACACAATACCCCGATTCTCAGGCAACATTTGGGAAAATGAACTTTGATATGGGCGTCTTTGCAACCGATCTAGCTAGTGGATACCCTCCTCACGAGGTAATGGCGGTCAAGGATATGTTGCTCGGTGCTCCATGGAAGAGGCTTGAATCCGCAGGCCTCATTCGTGACGACGGTCGAGGTTGGTTCCGCGTGACTTTCAAAGGATTCGAAGCGGTGAAGAACGCTGAAACGGCGTTCTCAAACCAAGAGAGATCATCTCTGCCCTCGGATTGCTCCATCCCGATTTTCAGAATTATGCGCACTACTTCTATGAGAGCAGGCTGAAGGAAGCCGTTGCCGCGGCATTTGAGCGCTTTGAGAACCGCCTCAACGAAATCAGAGACGGCGCTCGGAAATCCGCTGTCAAGGGAATTTCGGGACACGCTTTGGTCTATAAACTCTTTGAAGTAAAAGCGCTGAAACGTCCTTACTCAAAGCTGGGCGGCACTCCCACGGCAAGAGCAGCATACGAACAGGGGCTGACCGGAATTTTGAGCGGCGCAGTAAGCTGGATCAGAAACGCATACTCTCACGAAAAGCACAACCTTCCCGATCCAACGCCTACGGAAGCCCTTGAACTGCTTTTCGTTGCGAGTTACTTCATGAGGATGCTCGACTTGGCCAAACGCTAGACCTTTCACAGCGAGTGCGTTACTTTTTTTCAGCCGCCGTTCCCACATCCTTCAGCACGCCGTCCAAGTCGGATCGAGAGAGATACCGTCCAGCCAGCACCACAGCGGAAATTTTCTGGGTGTTGCGGATGTCGTCGAGAGGGTTGGCGTCGAGCAGCACCAAGTCCGCCAGCTTGCCCTCTTCTACCGTGCCCATATCGCGAGTGCGTCCCAGAAATTTGGCCGGATTGAGCGTGGCCGTTTGCAGCGCTTCCAGCGGAGTCAGTCCCGCTTTCACGAACAGTTCCAGTTCCTGATGCAGGCTGAACCCAGGGATGACATAGACTCCCGCCGCCGTATCGGTCCCGGCCAGCAGAGGAACACCAGCGCGATGCATGGCCAACGTCATCTCCAGTTCCTTGGCCACAAACTGGCGGCGATAGGTGACAGGATCGGTATCGAGTTCTTTCAGAATGCCTTCGGTAAATTTCTTGTAGCTTTTGTTGCGCCATGTGGCAGCGGCGTATTTTGCTCCCGGACTCAGGCTCAAGTCGAGGTCATCAATCAGCCACTGCCCGCGCTCCCAGGTCAGAGTCGGCACCTGCCAGGTCTGATTCTTCGCCATTAGCGCAATCAGCTTGGCACAGTTGGCCGCGCTGTAGTTTTCGACCACGCGCCGCGGACCCTTCGGCCCTTTGAGCAACTCGTCCTCAATGGTCGAGCAGCTTTCGAAGATTCCGGTGTAGTGCTCAATACTTTTCTGCCCGGCGTTGCTAGCCTCGGAGGCGCGAATCGCATCCGGCACGTGGCCCACAAAAACCATGCCTTGCTTCTTGGCTTCGTCGGCCACAGCAAAGTAAGCATCGCGGGAAATATAGGATTGCACTTTGATGAAGTCCGCCCCACCCTGCTTCAGATCATCCACTGCCTTGCGGCCTTCCGCAGCTGTGGTCACGGGCACCGACGCTGGGAAGTGTGGCGGCGCGCCATCAATCATGGGTCCGGAAATCACCATCCGAGGCCCCAGCGTTTTTCCATTGTTGATCTCATTTCGCCATTCCAGCAATTGATGCAGATCGCCGCCCATGTCGCGAACGCCGGTGACCCCGTTGGCGACAAACAACGGCAGAATGATTTCCTTGCCTCCCGGAATCCAATCGCCAAAATTGGTGTGAACATGCATGTCCCACAGGCCGGGGATGAGAAACTTGCCGCTCCCATCCACCAACTGCGCATCTCGCGGCGGCTTGTGCGACGCAGATTGGATCGTGACGATGCGTCCCTCGCGGATGATCACCGTCCGGCCGGATGTCGAAACGCCTCCCGTAATGTCAATCACTGTGACATGTGTGATGGCGAGGGTCTTCCCGTCCTGAGAGGATGCACCGCCGGCGAAGGACACAACAAAACAAATAGCAGCAACTAAAAATAGAAAACGTTTCATAAGCTTCCGACCGATTGTAGCGCCTGTGTTACAAAAGTGTAGAACCTATGCAGAACTCACGAAGAGAATTCCTGGCGGCCACGTCACTGACCTTGTTAGGGGTGGCGGCATCGACCCTCACCGCAGCGCAAGTATCATCCAACCTGCCGCCCGGAGCACCTTCCGCTTTCGGCACCAGCCCGGCCGTCGGCCCCCGAGGTGTCGGCCTCAACTTTTGCGGAAGCCGAAAAGCTGGTCCAAGTAAATCTAACCGATGCCGAGCGAGCCATGGCAGTCGCCAGTTGGCGTAAAACCATGGCGCCTCTTTATGAACGTCGCCAGGGCCCGCGCAAGTTGGCGCTGGAACCAACGGTCGCGCCCGCCTCGCGATGGAATCCCGTGCTGTCAGGCGAAGCAGGTCCTCACGGCGATCGTTTCATTCGCACCCATGTCGATTCCGAGCCATTACCGGCGAGCGATGCCGACATCGCCTTCGCTCCAGTGACCAAACTCTCACGATGGATCGAACAAGGAAAAATTACATCCGAGCGACTCACCCTTATTTATCTCAAGCGGATCGAGCAGTTTGATCCCAAACTGCGTTGTGTCATCACGCTCACCCGCGATCATGCACTCGCACAAGCCAGGAAAGCCGACCAGGAGATTGCCGCCGGAAACTATCGCGGGCCGCTGCATGGCATTCCTTTTGGCGTCAAAGATCTATTGGACACCGCCGGGATTCCCACTACGTATGGCGCAGAACCGTATCGCGACCGTGTACCGGATCAGGATTCGGCTGTGGTGAAACGGCTCTACACAGCGGGTGCAGTACTTGTGGCCAAATTGAGCCTGGGTGCGCTGGCTCTCAACGATGTCTGGTTTGGCGGTCAAACCATGAATCCGTGGCTCTTGGAGGAAGGTGCATCAGGTTCCAGTGCAGGGCCGGGTGCGGCCACTGCCGCGGGATTGGTCGGGTTCTCTGTTGGAAGCGAGACTGGAGGCAGCATCATAAGTCCCTCGATGCGCTGCGGCCTTACCGGATTGCGCCCCACCTTTGGACGCGTGCCGCGTACTGGAGCGATGACTCTTTGCTGGTCGCTCGACAAGCTCGGCCCCATGACTCGCAGCGTGGAAGACGCCATGCTCGTGCTGCAAGCCATCTCCGGGCCGGATGCCGGGGATGTGGCCAGCGTCCCCAGCCATCTCGATTTCGACGCGAATAAGAGTGTCAAAGGTCTCCGCGTAGGGTATTTCCCCAACTGGATGAAGGAAAGACCCGCGACCGACGTAGACCGAAGCGCGCTGCCGGCCTTGGAAAAAGCGGGCATGGTTCCAATTGAAATTGCGATTCCGGACTGGCCTTATGCCTCGCTAAATTTAATTCTGTTTGCGGAAGGAGCGGCTGCCTTCGAGGATATCTCACTGAGTGGCGCAATCAACCAGTTGAAAATTCAGACGCCGGACGCCTGGCCCAACATATTCCGTGAATCTCGCTTTCTTTCCGCCGTGGATCTGGTCCAGGCCGACCGGCTGCGGCGCAAAGTTGCCGAGGAAATGTCACGGGTCTTTTCCCAGGTGGACTTGTTGCTGGTGCCGTCGCTGCGTGACGAAATGCTTACTATTACTAATTTCACGGGGCATCCTTCGCTCACTTTGCGTGCTGGTTTTGTTGAAGTCCAGAAAGCGCGCAGTGATTGGGCACCAGATCCAAGCCGCCCTCTGCCGACATTTTCTACGCCGCGCCGCGTGCCCCACGGAATCACGCTGATTGGGAGACTCTTTGAAGAAGGTACGATGGCAAACGCCGGGCTCGCATTGGAGCGCATCTTTGGCGTTGTCGGCGAGCGACCGCCGGGGTTCTAACTATGGGGGCGTAACAGCGCTTGACACAGGCCCTCCTAGGCCCCAAAATCGGTAGCAATCTCCCCTTAACCGGCCCGACTCAGAGGCTGGCATTTGAACTCCGTTCCCAGGAGGCTTCGTGCTGAAACCAGGCTACCGGCTTGCCTTGTTGGCATTCCTCGTCATTTTCTTTTGCTTGAATTTGCAGGCAGGGTCAGCTCATAGCCAGATTCGCACCGGAATCTATCGTGGCCGTCCTATCACCTATTCAGTTCGTGGTGGCAAGGCAGTTTACGAAGGCGACATTCTTCTCGAGCACGTAGATCCCATTCGCCGCGCCCAGAATCCCGGGCGTCCCGAAGGGCCGCCATCGGTGACAACAGCCTACTCGCAGTATCTTTGGCCCAAAGTCAATGGAGTGGCCACTGTTTTCTACATCATCGACCCGCTGTCCGATCCTAACGCCACGCCCAAAATCAACGCCGCGATCGGTCAGTTTAATTCTGATTTTACAGGCGCGATCCAGTGGACTCTGCGTACCAATCAGACTGTGTATGTGGACATCAATCTAAACGCCAATGACCACAGCGGCCAGTGCGAGGCCGAGGAAGGTTACCAGCCAAACTTTCAACAGCCGCAGCCCATGGGAGGATCCACCGACTGCACTCTTGCCACCATCCTGCATGAGATGGGGCACGTCGTCGGCCTGTGGCACGAACAGACCCGTTCCGACCGCGATACTTATGTTTCGATGAACTACAACAACATCATCAAAGCTTCACGCTTCAATTTCGACATCATTCAAGATAACGTTCAAAATCTCACGCCCTACGATTATTCGTCGCTGATGCAGTATCCAGCATTTGTGCAGACCCGCAATGGAGGCCCGTCCATCGAGACCATCCCCGCCGGTATACCTGTGAGCGGAGAAGGATCGCCCACGGCCCCCACCGACTATTCTGCTGCGGACAAAGAAGGTGTTCTGCGCCTCTATGGAGCTCCGCCGACGGCGATCACGGTGACCACAAATCCTCCTGGCCTGCAGGTCCTGGTGGATGGCAGCCCGGTGACCACGCCGCAAGTCTTCAACTGGGCGCTGAATTCGGTTCATACGCTGGATGTGGCCGCAGCGGTGCAAACGCAGGCCGGATTCATTGCCAACAGCAGCACTCCGACAACGTTCTACTACACCTACGGACGCTGGAATGACAGCCCTCAGCAAAGCCACAGCATCACTGTGACTCCGGGCAATGGCGAAGTTCCGTTCCCCGCGACTTCTCCGCAGGTCGCGACTTACGCTGCGAACTTCATCCAACTGGTGCCCTACACGCCTGCAGTCTTTCCTGCAAACTCGGGCACGCTCACACCCTCTCCTCTGCCGCAAAGTTATCCCGGTGTCAGCGGACTATATTTCGTAGCTCGGGAACAGACGACTCTAACGGCGACGCCCAGCAATGGCTGGAATTTTTATGAAATCAATAACGCACCATTCTGGTTGGCCGGAGGTCTGAGCGAGAACCCAAAGACCTTCTACGTGCCCGATACCGGCCTGGGGGTGAACCCAACCGCCGAGTTCTCCAACACTCCCGTTTACACCGTGGATGTGACACCCGAAACTTTTAGTTCCAATCTTTATGCCTGGGTGGACGGCGGCTTTTGGCTGGTGCCCAAGAATTTTTCATCGTTTTACGATTCCACCTGGACCGCAGGCAGCCAGCACACTCTGAATATCGATTCGCCGGAATTTCCGTACAGCTTTAACAGTCGCTATGCATTTTCCAGTTGGAGTGATGGCGGAGCGCAATCCCACACCATAAATTCTTTGCCAGCGTTCAGCACCAGCTATATCGCGACGGTGACCCCACAGTTCCAACCCGCCGACAACTGGAGTTTTGGTTTGCCTTGCGGCGGCGCATCCGCCATGATTACTCCAACGTCGG
>Ga0207134_1086_pt1 | contig 27450 bp, 22 predicted proteins | sample Alteio_BWMinHeat_12_FD_153527 | JGI IMG/M metagenome (GOLD analysis project Ga0207134, IMG submission 153527) | Enriched cells from forest soil in Barre Woods Harvard Forest LTER site, Petersham, Massachusetts, United States -... | ecosystem: Environmental > Terrestrial > Soil > Temperate forest >... | reverse complement strand
GCCTCAGTCTCATGGCGACCAAGCAATTGAGCAAGTGCCTTTAATCCCAATAAATAGCTATCTATGCCTAAGCCGACAATTACAGCATCAGCGACGCCAGAAATATAGGAAAAATGACGAAATTCTTCGCGTTTATAAATATTTGACATGTGCACTTCTACTGTTTTCTTTTGCGCAGCGGTCAAAGCGTCCCGCAAAGCAATTGAAGTATGTCCATAGGCTCCAGGATTGATAAGGATGCCGTCAATCTTTGGAGTTGAATCTTGAATTTTATCTATTAAAAATCCTTCGTGATTAGATTGATAGATATCAAGATTGATTTTTAATTCTGAAGCCAGGTCTTGCAATTTTTTGTTTAATTGATCTGCAGTAACCGAGCCATAAATCTCTGGTTGGCGGGTGCCGATCATATTTAAATTAGGTCCAATGATAGTAAGAACGTTAATCAACTCTTTGCTCCGCATGATGAAAGCCTATCGCCGAGGTTGGTGGATAGTCTTGTTTGACATTGAATGAAAGTTATCTTGAGTGGTTTTATTAGTCAAGTGATTGTTACCGATAGTCAATAAGCGCTTAAGAGTGCGAGTGATGGTTAGGTGATAATAGCTTGACCAGAGCGAATGTTGTGTAATTGTTATCTGAATCTTGCAAATCTTCTGCCACAACGCTTAGCCCATGTATTTGAGCAAGATTTTTGTTACTTAGAGTTGCTACAGATACAGGTAATTCCCCCTTTCCAAGTAATTCCGCCACTTTAGCGGGATCAATAAGCTCGCCTTCGCAGATTTTTAATTTGAGATGGCTATAGTGCTTTTCCAATTTATGCTCACATTGCCGCAATACTTGAGGATGGGTAATTATCGTGTCAATCTCCGCAAGCTTTGCTTTGCTGCTAATCATTAGACAATGAGCAATTTTAATTTTATACTTTTCTATAATAATAAAGTTACGACCAGCCATTGCTTTGGCGCTTTCCTCAACTTCCCCACCTAGTGTATTGTGGAGCGCAAATTGACCAAATTCGATCTCTTTCTTTTCTAATGCTTTAAATACATTCTCAGTTGTATGCAAATAACGTAGCTGATAATTTGCTATGCCAACGGTTGGCAGATGTGTTAAGGCAGCCGCTTCATTAAAGCTTCCAGGTCCGCCTTGAATACCGACTATTTTAGGTTCTGTCATAATTGTAATTATTCAAGTTATTGGTCAATCTAGGCAATTTACGTTAGTATTAGAAACTAACAAATTATATTTCTGCTAAATAAAGATGGTTGGATTGAAAAATAGCCCATGAAAAAATCAGATACTCCGCCTACGAACGATATGCCTTCTGCTCACATGGAAAATAATAGTGATAGTTTAGCATGTTCAAAATTGGGCGCCTTAAGAACAGAGATAGATAAAGCAGATACAAGGATTTGGTCACTCTTAGAAAGACGTTTTGCTTTACTGAAAGAGATAGCTAAGATAAAGCGTGATTTGAATATGCCGATTCTCGATGAGAAAAGAGAGAAGGACGTTCTAGCAAAGATTGGTGCGATGGACTATGATCCCGAGGTATCGACAGCAATAGTCACACTCTATAAACTTTTATTTGAACTGAGCAGAAAATATCAAGGCTAGATTTTTACCATTTATTTGGACATTTGGCTAGTACTATTTATCTGGTTCTGGCAAATTCACCTAGTCCTAGTTGTTCTTTGATAGACCGTGCTACAGTAATGATATTTTTATTACTTGTATCAATATTAAGCCGAGCTTGAGCATAAACGTGCTTGCGCTCTTGAATTAATGCTTCTAGTTTTGCTTGTCGCAGGCCAAAATGATTCGATATGTTCTCAACGTCATTTTTTGTACTTTCTTGATCAAGCAAGGGTCTATTTTTGGTTTGTTTAATTCTTTCTATAAGTATGTTTGGCGAAGCGTACAAGTGAACAATAGTTCCCAATTCAGAAAGGGCGGCAAAGTTTTTTTTCGGAATGGGTAAACCACCGCCGCAGGAAATTACCGTTCCGACTTTGCCGTTGTAATTGAAGTTATCTATATTTGCATAAAGCTCACCGATCCTTTCTACTACAGTTTTTTCTAAGAACCGAAATGTATCTTCACTATGTTTAGAGAAAATGTCAGCCACTTTCATAGCCGTAGCTTGTTCAATTATGGCGTCAGTATCCCAAAACTGCCAGTCAAGGTCTTTAGCCAATACCTGGCCAACGACTGTTTTTCCAGCCCCTGGTGGACCGATAAGCATAATTACCGGTATGGCTAAGGCGGTTAGGTTGAAATTGGTATTTTTTAGGTTCAAGGCTCCGGTGGTCACCTTTTTGGCTCAATTTTGTCAATCATAGATTGTGACATAAGAATACACGTACACTAGCAGTTAATATATTCTATTGTAAAATAGCCGGTTACGGCATGATTCTTACGGCACTATTCGATTATGAGCTGCCTTTAAAGGAATTGGTAGTACTATGTTGCGATTTTACACAAGCGGTGAATCACATGGAAAAGGCATTCTTGCTTTTCTGGAAGGATTGCCAGCCGGATTGAAAATCGATATTGCCGCTGTTAATGCTGCGTTGGCTCGTCGCCAAGCGGGCTATGGTCGCAGCAGTAGGCAAAAACTAGAAACTGACGAAGCTAATGTTTTAAGCGGCATCCGCCATGGTATTACAAGTGGTGCACCGATTACTTTATTGATCAATAATCGAGAATCCGAAAACTGGCTACACATAATGTCAACTAGTGAAATTGATGTTGAAAATGAGCAAGTAGCAGAACAACTGGAAAGCAAGGCCATCAAGCGTTTTCGGCCTGGGCATGCTGATCTGGCTGGTACAGTTAAGTTTCGGCAGCGCGATATACGAGATGTTCTTGAGAGATCTTCTGCTCGTGAAACAGCTTCACGTGTAGCAGCAGGAGCCATTTGTGAGCAACTTTTGAATTATTGTGGGATTAGAGCGACCGCTCATGTATTGCAAATTGGCGGTGTCCGAATTAAGCAAGATAGCTTCAATCTTTCTCTTGAAGAAATCGATATACGGGTAAAAAATGCTGATCTGCTTTGTATTGATGATAAAGTGGCTGAAGAAATGAAGCAGTTAATTAATAAAACATGGCAAGATGGCGATACTTTAGGTGGTGTAGTAGAAGTAATTGTTGAAGGTCTGCCTATTGGTTTGGGTAGCTATACCCAATGGGATTTAAAACTTGATGGCAAGTTAGCACAGGCTTTAATGAGCGTGCAAGCTATAAAAGCAGTAGAAATCGGCGATGGCATAAATTCAGCTAACCAATCAGGCTCGCTAACCCACGATGCTATTTATCCATCCCATAATGCTTCTGGATTGCCTTTTAAGCGCATCACTAATCGTGCTGGTGGAATAGAAGGCGGAATGACTAATGGTGAGCGTCTAGTGGTGCGCGCTTATATGAAACCATTGCCAACTTTGCGTGCTGGATTAGACTCTCTTTCTTTTCCTGACTTTGCCGGTACCCGTGCGCACTATGAGAGATCAGATGTTTGTGCTATACCTGCTTGCGCCATTGTATGCAAAGCTATGGTTAGCATTATTCTCACAGGAGCCTTATTAGATAAATTTGGCGGTGATAGTGTTATAGATTTGCGAAATGCAATTACGCAATATCAACTATATTGCCATCAGCTCGGAAAGAATGGCTCAACTGACAGTGATAATGTTCACTTAACACAACCGGCAGCCAAAGATCTGGGTGTGAAAAAGTGATAAAGCACATAACTCATATTGGTGAGTCATTAAATCTCAATTGGCGTTCGTCGCTTGAGATTAATACAAGAATTGTTATTGGAAGATCTGCTCTTAAGAAATTGCCGGATCTTTTGTCGCAAATTGATGCTGGGGACAAAATCTTATTAGTCAAGCCAGCTAATGTATTGGTAGAAGAAACAGATAGGGTCATAGAGGCATTGCATGACAAAAGTATCTCTGTCTGCCTTTTAGAAATTCAGGATGGTGAAACATGCAAATCAACCGATTGGCTAGCTAAAATTTGGGAAACTTTGCACGACTTAGAGTTTTCACGCCAGGATACAATTGTTGCTATTGGTGGCGGTGCGGTAACTGATATTGCTGGTTTTGCTGCTTCTACTTATTTACGTGGAATAAGTTTAATTACTATTCCTACTACTTTATTGGCTCAGGTAGATGCCGCTATTGGCGGAAAAACAGCTATTAATTTTCAAGGTGGAAAGAATTTAATTGGCAATTATTATTTTGCTAAAATAATAATTGTAGATACTGATACTTTAGCTACATTGCCGTCTAATCAATTTATTTCTGGCTTAGCAGAAGTAATTAAATATAGTTTCCTTGAAAAAACTATCTCCAGTGAAACTGACTATTTAATTGGACCCAAGCCTCTTTTGTCAGTCTTAGAAGATTCAATTAAAAATCTTAGCTGGGATAACGATCTACTGCCGGGAATTATTATTGCTTGTATTAAGATGAAATTGGCTGTGGTGGGCAAAGATCCTCAAGAATTGGGTTTAAGACGTTGCTTGAATTTAGGGCATACATTAGGGCATGCTTTGGAATCAGTGACCAACTTTAAATTGAGCCATGGCGAAGCTGTAGCAATTGGTATGGCCTTTGCTTTACATATGGCTGTTGCGCGCGGGCAGATTGGCGAAGCCGATAAGCACAGAGCTCTTACGCTCATCGAAGCAGTTGGATTGCCAACCAAAATGCAAGAAGGTATATCCGCGTCGATGTTAGTGGATATTCTCTTTCGTGATAAAAAAAGAGAAGGCGAAGCCATTAAAATGATATTGCCAAAAAATGATCTAGGCCTAGTGGAATACAAAGAACTAATTAAACGTGAAGAAATTGAACAAGTGCTCGCTCAGTTTTGTGAGACACATAATTTAGCTACCAACTAAGTGGTGACAATTTGACACCGGTTGAAATTAAGGGCTAGCTAATTCCTCTTTGGGAATACTGAAAATTTATGTAATGACGATGACGGGGCCGAACTGTCGACAATTGGTCGACAGCTGAAAATGATAGCGACTGAACAAGAAAGGTAAGTAGTCGGTGACAAATCCTCACTGACTCAAACTAGAGAGGAGCTGGCTAATAATTGGTAATCTAGCCTAATAATGATTTTAAGTCTTGGGCAAAACTTGGATAAGAAATAGCAGTAGAATTTGTTTCTTCGATTTCTACTGGATTGTCGAATAATAAATTTGCTATCAAGCCGGACATAGCGAGGCGATGATCTAGATGAGTGTGCCAAAAAGATTTGCCTGGAATATTTTTTTTGCCGGCAATGATAAATCCATCGTCCAATTCTGTGATGTCCGCACCTGCAGCTTTTAGATTATTTGCGATCAATTGCAAGCGATCACTTTCTTTGAGTCTAAGTTCAGAAGCTCCTTTGACGGAAAAACTGCCTTTGCATAAAGCGCCTGCAAGAGCAAGGACAGGTATTTCGTCCACTCCAGAAGCGATTTCGTCGTGGGTAATATTCGTGCCGATTAATTGATCGCTACCTATGACTCGTATATCAGCGATAGGTTCATTGGCCATAATCCGTTCGTTTAGTAGTGTTATATTGGCTCCCATTCGCTTTAATACATCAATTACTAAGGTACGTCCGGCATTAATGCCAACATTAGTTAATACAAGGTTAGAGCCTGGTAAGCAGGCGGCAGCCACCATAAAAAATGCAGCCGATGAAATATCTGCCGGAACTTTATACTGAAATGGCTCGATAGGTTCGTCCAGTGACTCGACACTTACTGCATGGTACGTTTCTCCGTTTCCATTTCTAAAGGGAATGCCGATATATTTAAATAAGCGTGTGGTGTGATCACGAGCAATACCTGGCAGGTGCACTGTAGTGCGGCCACTGGCTTGCAAGCCGGCTAAAAGCAAGGCTGTTTGTACCTGAGCCGAAGCTACTTTAAGTGTAAATTCTTGGCCTTGTAGATTACCGCCGCTAATAGTAAACGGTGCTAAACCTTCGCTATCCAGATAATTTATTTCAGTACCCATTTGTTCCAGATGGTCAAGTACTCGGGCCATAGGGCGCTTACGTATGGACTCATCGCCATCAAAGCGAGAGGTGAATGGCTGTCCGGCCATTAGCCCTGCTAGCAATCTAATAGTGGTACCACTATTGCCAGCAAAAAGAGTTTCTTGGGGTGCGGCTAAATTTTTTATCCCAGGAGATTCAATGCTCACACAGGCAGACTGCTTATTCTTCGTGCCATTTGTTTCTTGAGTTTTTATTGCTATGCCCAGTTGTTGTAAGCAATTGGCAGTGCTCTCACAATCTTGAGCCGGCGACAAGCCCTCGATGTGACTAATGCCTTTGCAACAACCAGCCAATATGAGCACACGGTGAGAAATAGACTTATCACCGGGTACTGCTATGCTTCCAATTAACTTTGGCTTTGTCACTAGATAGGTCTCGAAGAAGGTATTACCGTGTTTAATGCTTTATACATAACTGCCACTGGAACACTAATACCTGTCCAATACTCAAAAGAATAGCTTGCTTGATGAATAAGCATTGATAATCCATCCATTGTACTAAGTTTCCGTGTTGTAGCTAGCTGGGTAAATAGTGGTTTAGATCCATCTTTGCTATAAACAAGATCAAAACATAAACAATCGTCGGGTAGACTGTCGATAAAGTTAGCGAGCCAAGAAGGTGCCGCAACTCCTGGCAAACCGATGGGGCTTGCATTTACCACCAGTACAATTTCGTCTCTGTTCTTCTTATCATCGATGCTATCGTCTGCGCATAGATTTACTAATGAGTGCGTATCATTATTAGTTTGAATAAGATTCTCCTGCATTTCCTCTATAAATGAACTTACCCTACCTTTATCCCTGGCTCTAACTCTGATTCTTGCCATACCCATTTGCGCTAAAGCGACAACAACCGCTCTGGCTGAACCGCCCGCGCCAATGATAAGAGCAGTCTTGCCCTGTAAATTGATATCGAAGGCGTCGCCTAAGGCGAGCCTGAATCCAATAAGGTCAGTATTGTGTCCGGTTAGTGTTCCATCTTTTTCAACTTTGACAGCGTTAACAGCACCAGTAAGCTTGGCCTCATTTGTGCGCTTGGAAATAATTTTGTAAATGTCTTGTTTATATGGAATGGTGACATTGAATCCCTTTAAATCTAAAGCGAGCATGCGTTTAAATTCAGTTTGTAGATTTTCTGGGGAGACATCAAAAAGACGATAAGCGCCTTTTAATCCAGCGGCTTGTAAAGCAGCCTCATGCAAAGTGGGAGACAATGAATGAGAAAGTGGATGTCCAAGTAGTCCAAGTAGGCAATATTCAGTCATATAGCGTTTTAATATACAGCAGTTGTAGCGAAGGGAAAAGCCAAGATGAAGTTTTCGAGTGTCTAGAAGCTAAGCGTAGCAAGAGGTTGCAGCTACGGGATATGATCCGAATTAATCACTTGATATCACAATTAATGTGAAATACCCATACCATATTTATCAGTATGTCGTTAAGATGATCCTACGCAACGCATCCTAGCTTTTCGGAATCCCTCTTTCGTATAGCAGTACTACTCTGGGCTCTCAAGCAGTCGGGAGTTCTTATGTTTGCTTATTGCATTATAGGAATTGAATTAGTAATTCTCTACCTGGTTTTCTGGGTGGTATTTATACGTGAGCCTAAGCCGCGCGAAATACGGGCGGAATTATGGGGGCGTTACCAGAATTCCAACGAGCGGACTACAAGTACCAGTAGACAATCCAAGCTACCTGAATATTTGTTTCTCGACCATGAAGAATTGAATCCCTCCTTGGCAAGGAGCAAAAAGATAATTCCGGAGCGAACGACAAAAATGCGTAGGCGACACCATCGGCATGCTATGCATACTCATTCAGCTCCTTGTTCTTGTGAGTGTCACGAACAGAGCGCAGTAACAATTGCAAATTATCGGCGCGGAAAATCCTTCCAATCTCGACAACAGCAAATCAACCGTAATTCAGCTGAAAGATTTTTGTTATTGCTTAACCGTGCGCTGAATAAGTTATCTGTCAAAATACCTTAGAGTTAGCAGCTGCATTTAATTTGAAATCCAGTTATAGTATCTGCAAAGCTACTTGTTGGTGGATAAATGTCAGCACTGCTTACTGTAAATAACCTCAAAAAACATTTTCCTATCCATAAGGGCTTTTTTGGCCACCAAGTTGGTGCTGTACGGGCGTTGGATGGTGTTAGCTTGACGATAATGGCGGGAGAAACGTTAGGCTTGGTTGGCGAATCCGGTTGCGGCAAATCGACTTTAGGGCGTGTGATGTTACGACTTTTGCCGGCAACGGAAGGCAGTGTGAATTTCGAGGACACTGATGTTCTAACGGCAGATAAAAATACATTGAAGCAATTGAGACGCAATTTACAGATTGTCTTTCAAAATCCATACGGCAGTCTTGATCCACGCATGAATGTTTTTCAAATTATTGCTGAACCACTGGAAGTGCATCAAACAGTGGGCAGGCAAGATATGAAAGCGCGGGTTTTTAAGTTGTTGGATTTGGTCGGTTTAAGCAAGGACATGGCTAATAGATATCCGCATCAATTTTCAGGTGGGCAACGCCAGCGTATTGGCATCGCGCGAGCCTTGGCCTTGCAGCCGCGTTTAATTGTTGCCGATGAGCCAGTTTCAGCGCTAGATGTAAGCGTGCAAGCCCAAATTTTAAATTTATTACTAGATCTCAAAAAGGAATTTCAACTTACGTATTTATTTATTGCACATAATTTAGATGTTGTGCGTTACATTAGCGATCGTGTGGCTGTTATGTATTTAGGTAAATTAGTAGAAATCGGCAAATGCGATGAGGTATACAAACATCCATTGCATCCGTACTCTAAGGCACTCATTAGCGCTGCACCAGTTCCGGATCCGAACTTTGATCGCAGTTCACGCATTATTTTAACTGGGGATGTTCCTAGCCCTGCTAATCCGCCACCGGGTTGTGCTTTTCACACACGCTGCCCGATAGCGCAAGACCGCTGCAAAGTAGAAGAGCCATTACTTAGAGAAATTAAACCAGGACATTTTTCAGCTTGTCATTTTGCTGAGAGCATGTAAATATTTAGGCAGGGATTTTCATAGCATTGCCGGCGGTGCTATAGGCACTTATGGCTAAAAAGCCGTATCTAAGAATTTCTTCGTAGACCATAAACATGCAGCGCTCATGAGACAAGCCTGCCTGTTCAAGCATTGGCCATGTCCATTTTCGCAATGTATCAAGACGATCTCTATTTGTGGTGACAACTAAAATAGGAAGATTGGTTTTTAGCAATGCGGTAATTTTGGGTATCCAATGACGAGTAGGTCTTAAGTTTCCTGTTTCTAGAACAACCGAAATTGTTTGTTTCTCTGCCCCTTTGTTAGTAAAGGTGATAGTGGCATCAGCATGTGGCATTGCTTTAGATGAATGATCAAGATCGTCGGATTGGATAGCCCGCTTAGTGGTAAAGGTGCTTAATAACTTTTCTTTTTTTGCTGTTTGTTGCCAGGCCAGGTGCAATTGGGCGAGTCTTAATAAATATTCCTGGTGTTTGACATTTGGTGCTCCGATAGTAATAGCTTTTTCAGGGATATTCTTACTATTGGCCAGGGCTTGGGCGGCCTTTGCGTTTAGGAAATATACACGCTCAGGTCTACCTTTTTCTTCTTTGCGTTCAATGGTTTTAGCACCCATATAGCCAGATTGATGCAAGTGTCTCAGTCGCTTGCGCGCTGTCTCATAACTAACATCGTCAAAGCAAAGTTCAGCGATTTGCTTTGAATTTAAAGCCGGATGCAATTGAAGCATATAAAAAATGGAAATATCTCTTGGTCCTAAAATGGAGCGCTTTTTCATTTTTTACCTGAAAGTTTTTATTTAGTTGCTATCCATAACGGCTCTTGTCACAGTTTTGCCACAACTTTTGTCACGGTTTTGCCACAACTTTTTGTTAGTCTGCCTTTGCAAGTGGACAAAAGACAGGGTTCTATTAGACAAAACATGGAGAAGGACAATGATAGCGCAAATTGCAACAATTGGACAAATTCAAACAAGAAAATTTTTACCCAAAATAAAAATCCAATATAAACCACCCGAAACTGCCAAGCCACCGGTACCTTATTTCGAACGTAATGGCTTTCTTCAAGAAGAGGTAAGCCGGCAAGAACTTTCTTCTATGTATGATTTAGGGTTTGTGAAGATGACGGCTCAGGATTTGTTGGAAACTAAGACGGCTATAAATGTCATTGGTTACAATCCTGCCACCAAACTCATAAATGTTTTGATTGAAAGCGATGTCTTATGTTTTTCTCGCCCTGGTGTCGATCATCATCCGCATTTAAAGTTTCTTACTACACTGTTACCAAGATTAAGGAAAGAGGCTCATGCCAGTCATCTAGCTTTGGCTTTACCGAAGTGTTTGCAAAGGCTACTTGATGTTTTTGTAGTAACTGGTGAATTATTGCCCAATTTGTCTCCGATCAATTTGGCAGACTATGGACTTAATAGTCAAAATGACTTTCTCGAACTTTTGAAAGCAGCGAGATTAGCTGGTTATCAATTGGTCGCAATCGAACCAGATAGTCCAATGAAAGCCTTTGATCCATGGCGTGAGCAGGCCATGGCAGCAAATATTCAGGCTATCTTAAAGAAGCAAGAAAGGGCGAAAGTAATTTTATTAGCTCCTGACAGGCACCTAGGATATACAAGCGTGGGTGAATGGATGCCAATAGCCGGCGTTTTAAAAGAACAAGGCATTGCTGTCTGTACAGTCAATCAATATTGGCAGCGCGATTTTATGCCCAAGGTTCTTACTTGCTTATTACGCACGCTAGCGCGTCCTGTTGCTCTTGCCTCTAAAGATATAAAATTGTTTGCTGCGTTGCAAAGTAGATCTTTTCCACTCGAACATATTTTGCCCAGCAATTGGGATATGACTATTATTTATCCCAAAATATCAGCAGGTAGATTGACTATACTCAAGCGCACTCTAGATTCACTGAAAAAATTCTTTCAGTAAGGGTCAAATATACGATTGGATCCATGAAAAAATTCAAACAATAGTTTCATTATGCAACTTTCTTTGCTAAGATAAAAATTATGAGACATAAAAGCTTTGCTCAGGAAACTTGCGCGATTGCCCGCTGTTTGAATATTGTCGGGCAGTGGTGGACATTGCTGATAATTCGGGAAGCTTTTTCCGGAGTCAGTAAGTTTGCTGATTTTCAACGGCGGCTCGGTATTGCTAGAAATATTCTCACGGTTAGACTAAAGCAATTGGTGGAAGACGGGATTTTACAATTAGAAAATTCAGGCGGACAACGCTTTGAGTATATTCTTACAGATAAAGGGCGGGATTTAATTTATACTCTGGTAGCCTTGAGTCAATGGGGAAATAAATGGTTGTTTACTTCTGGTAGACCATCGCCGCGCCTCGTTGATAAACAAGACTTGCTTGAATTGGCGCCGCTCGAAATCCGCTCTCGTAATGGCAGAATATTAAGCAGTGGCGATATTGAATTTTTAAGGGCACACGGTAAACATCATGAAAAATAAATTGCTTATTCCAAGAATCATTTTTTTGTCTATGTTTTTGTTTATGCTTCTGTTTGTGTGTGCAGGATGGCAGGCGCGCGCCGCGGTATCTGGCAACATTACGGTACACAAATTTGTTAGCTGTATTGATGGAAACTTAGATTGTTATGCTTTGTGCGTAGGTCGGAGTATTGCAAAATCTGGTGTTGCTAATCCTAGTGATGCTTCAGGCGATACTTTATTTGTTTATTTGCACGGATTAGGTGGAGACTATAATGAGCCATTTAAATCTACTGATAAATCAAATTCTAGTATAGCTAATGCTATAGCAAAAGAATTTCCGGCAGCTTCTTTTTTATCTTTAAATTATGGCTCTACTCCTTCGTGGGGCAGTGCTGCGGCTAGAATTGACATCACTAGCAATTTGCAAGCAGCCATCAATGAGCTTAATATCAAGAAAATTATTCTAATTGGGAACACCATGGGTGCGGCTACTGCTCTTACTTATGCTGCTACAGCGCCCCTACCGATAAAAGAAAAAATTACTGGAATTGTCGCTGTAAGCCCCTGCGCTGATTTGGAAGATTTATATAAACAAAGTACAGCTGCGGAAGTTAAAACTTCACTGGAAGCGGTCTTTGGGGCTGGTTCCAATACAATGCCGCTTGCATATGAACAAAATAGTCTTGTTGAATGTCTTCCCTTTTTATCGCCAAAAATCAAATTTGGGATCATATCTGCCACTGCTGATGCTGTAATACCCTTCGATTTGCAAAAAGATGTGATACGGGATTTAACTAATCGCGATATGCTTATCAAAGTAATTGAAATTGAGGGCAAGAGCGAGCCTTTACCAATTAAACAAGTTCTTGAATTGCTACGTTTTGTCACGGCCTGAAAAACACGGTATGAATAAAATTAAACCAACTGTTGTTTTACTACCAACTGATAACCGACCAATTACCTATTCTTTTCCCCAATCCATTTGTCAGCTGGCAAATTTAAATACCATTGTGCCGCCAAGAAATTTGATGGGTTCGCTGTTTGCTCCAACGGATTTGGGCTTGCTGGCTAAATGGTTAGAAGAAGCTATGGGCAAGGTTCAAGCTGGTGCAATTCTTGTTTGTATAGATAGCCTCTTGTATGGAGGACTAATTCCATCCAGGCGCGGTAATGATAGCCTCAAAACAATTCTTGCTCGCGCGGCTGATTTTGTTAAGTTGAAAAAACAGGTTAGTGGAGACCTAAAGCTCAATGCTCAATCAAGCATTATGCGTATTTCTGACAATAATGATAATACGGAAGAAAAATTATATTGGGCAAAATATGGACGTGAAATTTTTCGCTGGTCGCAACTGCTACATAAAAAAGAAATTGGTTTATTAAAATCAGAAGCTGAATTAAAGGTAGCCGAATCACGTATAAAGGCAGACGTGCGTGAAGATTATTTAGATACAAGAGCAAGAAATTTTGCTGTCAATCAAAAATTAATTGATTATGCGGTTTCAGGCGATCTGGATTTTCTAATTTTTAGTCAGGATGATTCCGGGCAATATGGTTTAAACGTTTTTGAGAAGGACAAATTAATTGCTCTAGCTGAAGCCAAAAATGCCCACAATGTATTAGCCTATCCGGGCGCTGATGAAATGCTTATGACTTTGATTGCTCGTTATCTCAATAGCGAGCGTAAAACAGAAACAAAAGTAGCTCTGCACTACAGTGAACCTGATGGTAAAAATATTGCCAGTAACTATGAAGGGCAAAATATTGGGCGCAGTATGGAGTGTCAGGCAAACGCGCAGGGTCTAAAAATTATTGATTCTGATATTAGTAGCAGCACTGTTGATTTTCATATTATTGTACATACTGGTGTGGATAGACAAGGAGATCATATGTGGTTGCCTGGTCTACCAGATTTAAGATTAGTAGACACTAAACACTCAGCAAAAAGAGCAATTGAGCTAATTGAAAAAGCACAGGCACCAATAGCATTGTGTGATATTGCTTATTCTAATGGTGCGGACCCTGGGCTAATTTCTCTTATGCTCGAGCGCCCGCGATTGTTTGACAGGTTGTGGTCGTATGCTGGCTGGAATACCACTGGTAACGCTGTTGGCTCTGCTTTAGCTGTGGCTTCGGCTTGTTTGTACGCGCGTGCTCATAATGAACTTAATGATCTAATGCGCAAAAGAGTATTATTCATGCGGTTAATGGATGATTGGGCTTATCAAACACAAGTGCGTAAAGAAATTCAGCCTGATAAGCTAGTTGGTAAAGACCGACAATCGGTTCTCTCTAAATTGATGAATGGGTATGCTTCCAAACTGGCTACTGTGCTTGATTTTCAACCGGGGCCGATTCAATGCACTTTGCCTTGGCAAAGAACCTTCGAGGTGGAAATTAATCTAGATTCTCAGTTTGTCACAACTATGTCATAAGCATTGTCACAACTTTGCCACATAATTCCCGTATCTTAGTGCTTAATCCAAGCCTTTTGGCTTGTAGAAAACTAAGATGACGGAGGCAAATTACCATGGTAAGCGCATTATTTCGGGATACGATCAAAACTTCTAAAGCTTTATCAAATAATGATCATGCGACGATAACAACTAATACGTACAGACCTATTGGTAGCGAGCAATGCTCGTCTGCCTTGCGCGAATTTGTTAATTCCAATGCGGACTTGCCAACTTTAGAAGAACTTGTAAAAAAATCTAATACCCTGGCACAAATTATCGGCCCGGCAAAATATATCTAACAAGATGGACTATTTGCCGGTCGAAAACAAAGAGGAATTGAAATGTTATCTGAGCAAAAAATTAAAAGTTATGTTGAATGGGGAGTAGCCATTAGTCGTGTGAAAGAAATCATGCTTAAATGCCGGGATAAAGAAACCCCAGAAGAATTAATCGAAGCGACACGCTGCTTAAAGCAAGCAATAGAGATTTCCTGGATGTTTCCTGGCAACGACATCAGGCGTTTTCTGACCCTTAGCTTATCTATTGCTTTGTATTGTCATTTGCGCTGTTATGCTTATGTTGAATTTGACAGACAGATGATACTTAGAATGGCAAGACGTTATCCGCGCCCTGTATTTGGTGAAATACTAAATAGCTTAGGCATGCTTTATCAGGAACATGGAAAAATAAATGAAGCAGGACAATTATACAGGCGAGCAGTTAAATTGCTGCCCACGAATCACCCCCGCTTTAATTTGTTAGTCTCCAACCTGGAGTCTTTAGTGAAACTTTCTGTCGGATAAATAAGTTTCCCTAATAACAGCATATATATTTTCCTATCTTTAATTGCAGATAAATTGAATAGTCTAGCGCTGACAAACATTTCCATGCTATCCTGCCCACTTGGCAATCTTAAAATAATTGCCAAGTAGTGCTATAAAGACAGAGTAATTGGCGGTAATCAAAGTTTGAATTTGAAGCTTCAAAATTTAATAGTTAAGCAGGGTGGTTTAGCGCTTTATCCAGATCGTCGTGCAATTCTGCAAACTGATAAAGAGCCTGGTAAACAGCTGGCAACAAAGACTTTCATGACTACCAGGTTCATCGCTGCCCTGGTATTGTTTTTAGGTGTAAATTTAACTTTCAAAGTTTCATTTCATCCAGATCCTTATAGTTTGCCTGAGCACAGCTTTATTTGGTGGGCTGTGCATGACTATCAACAATTGAAGCAAGAGCCGGACATAGTATTGTTTGGTTCTTCGCTTATGCTAGCGGCTGTAAATCAAGGGGATGCTACCCATTACAGAAAATTGGTTGACACAGCAACGCATCATCAATGTTCATATTTAGAAGAATTATTGAAAAAGGAATATGGGCAAGGCATTTCTACTTTTTGCTTTGCCATTGGCGGACAAATGGCTTCAGACGTTTACGCAATAGGGGCGAACTTTATTACTGACAGATTTAAACCGCGCACGGTTATCTGGGGCATTGCCCCGCGCGATTTAATTGACGCGGCTTTCCCCGGACCGATCACAAGTGATACCGCTCTATATATGAACAAAATTGCCGGCAAAGAAGTTATTGCAGACCATCATAAGTCACTAATTACCGTGGTTGATCAATTTCTGTCTAGGGCACTATTTCTATACCGTGTGCGTCAGGATCTAATTTCCATTTTCAGGCAAACAATGCGAAGTATACAGGTGCAGCAAATGAAGTGGTTGCTTGCTATTTGCAATAATACGAGTGCTAGTCCTCCTCCTGGTAGATCGGTAATGTTGAGAGAACTGATGAATCCGCGGGATGGTACCATGGGTGATATTGAAGTGGGAGAATGGCTTATCGGTGCTAATGCCGAGCCGTCCAAGACGCTCAAGGATAATACGCATGAGTATATGATGCGATACAATCCTTTCAAGCCCAAAACATTTGCTTTGCAAAGAGAATATTTGGAAAAGTTCTTGCGGATGCAAAAAGATCTGGGAGTGAAAGTGATTTTGGTCAATATGCCTTTAACAGGCGTAAATATGTCACTTTTGTCTGATTCAATTTATGATTTATATCTCAATACTATTAAAGATACTGCTGCCAAATATGGCGCTAGTGTTGTTAATTTAAACGGTGATTCGCATTTTGCGCAATGCGATTTCTTTGATACGGCGCATTTGAATGGTATTGGTAGTCAAAAATTTATTGAGCGACTATCTAATTGTAATATCAAGTTTTCTAACGATCGCTCTGCGCTGGCTGCAAGCTGTCATCCTCTATGATCTCGTAGAAGAGTAAATGGGTAAATGACTAGACTAACAGGTTCTAAAGGCGCTGGGCTGTTAGTTAGCATTTTCATTTTATTGATATTGGTGGCTATAGCTTATCAGCCAGTCATGTTTAATTTTTTCTGTTCGGATGATTTTTATATAGTCGGCTGGTTAAATGGTTGTACAAAGAATCCATCACTTTTATTTCAAGCTGTCTATGAGGGTACTCCATACTATCGCCCCGTACTTAACGCCTTATTGTTTTTGGAATATCTATTGTGTGGAGCAAATGGCGTTTCCTTTAGACTAGTCAGTCTTGCTTATTTACTAATTACAGCTATTGTTTTGTGGTTTTTGCTGACAGAACTGTCCAAACGCTTGCACTACGCTAACAAGGTTAATAACGATGGTACAGAGACTAAAACAAACTACCACAATAAAGATGCAATGGATCCAAACTCGATGAGCAATTGGAGATTATTTTCAGTTGGCTTATTCCTCCTATATCCCCTGCATACAGAACCTATTAATTGGTTCGTCAGTACAACTGAGCTGTTAGCTAATTTGTTTATCATCTCTAGTTTTCTATTTTACTTATCTTGGCGCCGAAAACAGAACATATTTTATGAACTGATCAGCTATGTTCTTGCTATTTTTGCTTTTCTAACCAAAGAAATTGCCGTAATACTGCCGGCGGTACTATTCGTCTACGAGCTATTCATGAGCTTTTCCAGTGTTAATGTGAAAACTAAAGCAATAGACAAATTATTCAAGGCTGTGCGGGCAACTTTAGTTTATTGGTTTTTACTCATTGCTTATTTGTGTCTAAGAAAATTGATGACCGGAAAATTTATAGGTAGCTGGAGCAATGTAGTATTTCATTTTACAAATAATGAGACTATGGTCAGGGCATGGTTGGATAGTCTTAAAATGATGCTTATGCCGCTTTCTGTGGTTGCTTTTAATCATCATCATGAGGCCTATTTTATATGGATAGCACTGATCATTGTTTTGTCCTTATTCACTATAGATAGTATATGGAAGAATCGCAACGGTGCCTTGATTGCCGCTTTTTTGGTCAGCTGGTTTTTTATCTGCTTAATACCAATGCTTAAATTGCTTTGGATTATTCCTGATTTGCTTAACGCTAGATACGGATATATTGCTTCGATTCCTTTGTGTGCGCTCTTGATGTATGGGCTAGCATTTAATACCCGATTTAAAGTTTTAAACTGTTTGCGCTATCCAATTTTTATCTTTGTGCTCATCTCTTCTTGTTATGTGCTGCGAGCGAATAATATAGCTTGGGCTGGGGCTGGCACATTGACTAATAATTTGCTTAGTGAGTTTCGCAGGATTCACAGAGAAGTGGGTGACAATGTCAATATTTACTTTATCAATATTCCCCTTAAGTATAATGGTGTGGCGATAGCAGGACTTAAATGTATTGAATCAATGAATGGTAAACCATTTTTGGATAAAGACTATAGCAATTGTATTTGGTTATTAAATAATGATCGATTGTCTGTAGATGAGATAGTGAAACGCGCTAAGGAAAAGGACAAATCACAGGCGCGGTTTTATTATTTCAACATGGAAGATGAGCATTTCCATTCTACCTGAGGTCCGACTGGTTCTTTGTACAAATCAATCGGTAACAAAGTTGTTAATGGACTAAAGTTTTAGTAGTGTCTAGAACTTTGTCTTGTTTGGTCAATGGTAAACTGAAAGAAAAAGTGCTGCCGGCATCTTTGTTATTCTCTACGGTAATGTGACCACCATGCAATTCTACTATGGCTTTGCATATTGCTAAGCCTAAGCCACTACCGCCTTTGTCTGCCGCGTCTGAAATCTCTACTTGTTGAAAACGCTCAAAGATAGCTTCCCTTAAATGCTCTGGGATGCCTCTACCTTGATCGACTACGTGTATGAAAGCCATGCCATCATTAACCTTGGCTATTACTTTAATGATGCCTCCAGAAGGAGAAAATTTAATGGCGTTATTTAAGAGATTGACTAACACTTGAGCAACTCGTTTAGGGTCTGCGTAAACAACTAAATCTGTTTCAGCCAGTTCTAGCGAAACTTGCTTTTCACTTGCTAAATTAGCAACTGATTTTATTGATTGATCTAAAAGATCATTTAGATTCTGCACGGAACAATCAAGTTTTAACCCGCCAAATTCTGCTTTCTCCAAGTCTAGCAAATCATTAATAAGAGTAAGCATGCGATTGGCGTTATTTTCAGCAACTTTCAATAAATGTTGCCCTTTATCGCTTAAGCTACCAAATATTCCAGCTGCAAGCATCTCTAAATAATTTCCTATTGTTGTTAAAGGAGTTCTTAGATCGTGGCTTATCATAGCCATGAACTGTTGCTTCAATCTTTCCATCTCTTTTCGCGCGGTTATATCATGACCTACGCAGAAGAAAGATGATGCAGATTCTACCCAGTGTATTGACCAGAGGACGTCCACAATACCACCATTCTCCTGTCTGACTCGCGATTCAAACTTTGTTTCTGTTTCTCCAGAGCCGGCTGAAGAAAGCGCATTATTGAGGGGCTCAATGTCTTCCTCGACGGTAATACCGCGCAGATTCATACCCAGAAGAATGCTTTCTGGATAGCCAAGAATCCGTTTACAAGCTGGATTGACCGCGGTGAGCTTTCCTTGAGGATCTAATGAGCAAATGACATCAAGAGAGTGTTCTATCATAGACTTCTCTCTTTGTTTGGCTTCGCTTAAAGAAATTGCCATCTCGTGGAAGGTGCTATCGAGATTGGCTATTTCATCTGAGCCACCAATCGGAGGATTGAGCGTCACTCCACTGACCAAACGATAATTATTGTCGATTAATAAGCCAAGTCCGCCAACAATCTTTTTGGTGATTAACCATGCCACAAAGATAGTGATTATCGCATTGAACAGCAAGCCTGCAATTAATAGAAACTGAATTTGCTTTCTTGAAGCAAGTTGCTTATTGTGATATTCTACAGCTTTTTGCTGTTCTGTTTGGGCCATCGTTATTAAATCGTTTGATATCATGTGCTGCATGCAAGAGCGCAGCTCACCCCTTAATTGTTTTAATTGATCGATTGCGCCTAAAAGGTTTCCAGACTGGAAAGTTTTTTCCAATTCCTCAACCAGGATAAATGCTTCTTCTCCTGATGCGATTGATTTTTTTACAATTAGTTGTTCACTTGGATTGTCTTTGGCTGCCTGCGACAATTCTTTTAAATCAGAGCGAATTGTTTCAATCTTGATTTTATAGCCATTGGAAGCAAACAGCTCCATAATTTCGTTATGCGGTATGGCGCTTAACTCAAATATGTCTTTGATTAATTTGTTGGAGCAATTACCGATGTTTGCTGACCTAAATACAAGCGTCGATTCTTCCTCTGCCTGGTTCAATAAATACGCAAGCGCGGCGATAAAGACAAATTCAAAAAGCAAAGGAATTGTTACTAGTATTATGGCTTTGTGGGTAAGAGTGAATTTCACTGTTTAGCTACCAATTAAAGTGATTTTTACTGTTTGATTATTATTTCTAACGACAAGCATAGTTAGTATGCCTCATTTGATAGCGAATTTAAACATTAACTTGGCATGGAGCAATGATTTAGTATTGGGTCCAACTCAGTATGGATTTAACATCAATTTGCCACAACTTTGTCACACCAGATGGGGTAACATGTTTGTGGTTTCCTCAATAATAAAATTCTGGCTTAGGGACAAATATATGCGTATTAAAGTGGCACTTTTATTCTGGCTAATATTGTTAGTATTATCGTCTCACTTGAGTGTAAGCGCTGCTCCAATTGATGAATGGCAAAAATTGATGCTTGATGGCAGCACTAATAAATTTGATGGTCAATACAACATAGCTCTTCAATCGTTTTCTAAGGCAGTGGCTTTGGCGCAGAAAGAAAAACTGCCTGCCAAGTGTTTACCTATTGCACTATGTCGTGTGGCGGCTGTAGAAGTGATCACAAATCGAATTACTAAAGCTGATATACATCTTAAAAGAGTTGTTGATCTGATGAAGCAACAAAAGGATGCCGGCATACTTGATCCACAAGTAAGTTTTTGGGCGGCTGCTCTGTCTGAAGAATATATGAGCAATACAAAGCCTGAAAACCGCGAAATTTGTTTGAGACACGCTTGTTATTTAAAGGGCCTGGTTTATGGTGGCACGCATAGAGAATGTCTAGATTGTTTGAATAAACTTGCCGGTTACTACATAGATCAAAACAAGATGGATAAAGCCATACACTTTCTCACTGTAGTGCAATCAATAATGGATACAAAATATGGCAAAAAGCCAGACGCGCTTGGCGAGACTTTTAATATTCTGGCCATTAAATGCCGGTTAGAACACAAATATGACCAAGCTAAACAACTAGAGCTAGCCGTTATCAAAATGGCTAATGAAAGCATAGGCGATTTGCGTGCAGGACTTCCTGCCTTTTATTCTTTTCTTGGCATGAATGCCCTAGCCCAAGGAAAAGCTGCTGAATGCACAGAGTATTTTCACAAGGCGTTGGCGGAGTGTTCAAAGATAAGAGGTCTAAAGAATAGGAAATTGGCAGCAAAATATGTAGACTTGCTGATTGCACCTAGCTCCCTAGATATTCATCAAGCGAAACTAGGCGTGGCTAAGACTGAGCTAAAGCATATATTAACTATGGAGCAAATGCTTGCTCTAAGCAAAGATTCCTTGTATGCACCATATACGTTGTTAGCGGATGCTGTAATTTGTGATCCAAGTACTAGAACAGAAGAATATGTGGGGTATCTCAATAATGCGATTGCTATCGCTGAGCTGCCTAATAGTTGTTTTGCGAAGGATATTCCCGATCTCTATTTACGACTAGGATTGGCAAATCCGATTGAAACTAAATTTAAATATTTGAAGGTCGCATTTCCGAAAGCCCTGGAAGCAGAAAAGGATAAGCATGGATTCCATGCCACATTAGTACTATTTTGGTGGGGATGGCAGTATTTCAAGATAAAAAATACGTATCTGGCAACCCAGAAACTAGACACGGCATTGAAACAAGCTACCGCGCTACCATCCGCCAATAGAGGAACTTTGCTTGCTGATGTGCTTCAAACACTTGCGCAAATTGCATGGTCGAGTAACAAAGTTGAGATGGGACAGTCATTTGCCAACCAATCTGCCAATGAGATTCAATTACAAAAGAAACTTAACTCTAAGCTGGGACCAGATTTTTATCATCGGTTGTGACTTTTCGAAATAATTTTAGTCTTAACCAGCAAATGACTATAATTGTGATTGTACTAAGAAAAAGTAAGAGCGCAATTGTAAAGCTTAAGGGCTTATATTCAAATCGCAAATGGTGCCTGCCAGCTGGTATCAATATAGCGCGGAAAAAATAGTCTGCACGAAATATTTTTTCATCCTTTCCATCCAGAATTGCTTTCCAGCCCGGATAAAAAAGATCAGAAACTACCAGTAGGGCCGGTTGCGTGCTTTTAACTTCTAAATCAAGGGCTGAGGCGAAATTAGAATCAACGGAGTTCAGTTTATTTATCCTGGCGGAAGCATCAAACGAAGCTGTCGATGAATTATCGTGTTGTATGCACATTTTGTCTGTCAATTGCTGGAACTGTTCCTTTTGTGCATTATCTAACACAACTGTACTGCTTAACTCTAAGGGATGAAGCTGCAAATACTTTAAAGCTTCCTTGATTCCATCTGCCCAAACAATTTTGCGAGCAAGAAAATATCTATCTAAGGCAGTTTTATTTCGATACGAAACTATGCTTCCACACCTAGATATAGGAACGAATCTATCATTGATAATATCATCAACTTTATTTGCTTGATTTGATTTAACGAGCAGTAGCCAGTGGTCGGACAACAGGCTTTGCGCAGCGATATGCGTAGGGTCAATTGGACTTGCATTTTCATCACTGATAATTTGAAGAGAGAAAGTCCAATATTTTAGGTTAAGTGGTAGTGCGCCGGAACATGTGATTCTCTGTTTACCTAGCCAGCTATAAATGGGCTGAGGTTCAAATGTAGTAACAAGTCTTTCATTAACATCTCTAATATTGCAGCAAACACGGAAACCAACTCCTTTCCAAATTTTTGGTATGGCATCCATACAACAATATAGTGTATTTGACCGATGATCGCGAAGAAGACGTATATTGTTCAAGCTTAACGCATCATCATAAACAATTTCATTCGTCTGTGATTTGCCTTCACCGATAGCTATTGGTTGGTCCAGTTTTGGAATGGCATTTTCATCTAATATTGGCGATTCTGAAATAATGGTACGCACATTGAGTAAGTCAACAAGTTTACTAATTCTTGGAGAGAAAGTAAGGATTGTATCGTCGGCTCGAGCCCCACATGCTTTCATCAATTCAATATAACCTTTTGGACGGATAGGATTTGATACTTGCACCATAGGCACGCCATAAACTAGATTGGTATTCGGTTCAAATAAATGATCTCCGATCGATAAAATCCTTGATTCATTATCTGCTTGTAATTTTAGTGGAAGTACTCGTGGATAATTGAAAAGTTGCCTAACAGGAAGGGATGCGTATGAAATAGGAATTAAATTTCCTATACCTATTGCAATTACTAATCCGCAACCAATAATTTTCCATTTGTGTGGCATCTTAATTGTGAGACCAGAGCAGAAAAACATGGCTGCTGCAAAAAAAATGTTGCGCAGCCAAAGTTTAAAATCAAACTTGGGAGAATCAAATATGGGATTTAAAACCGTGGTTCCACCATTGCTATACCATTTAAAAACTATAAGTGGGATTACCGAAAATGCTATGCCTAAAATAAGAACTCCAAATACTTTTGGTAAGCTATTGTTGAAATTTATGTTTACTATTTTGCTGATACCAATTCCGCTTAGAACTGCTATGAATAAGATGTATGGAGGAAGACAATATATTGGAGCTGTCAGCGACAAGGGCGGTATTTGCAGCATTAGGTTCATAGGAAAAAGTTTGCATAGTGCAAATGTAGTTACAACGAAGCAGATAAGCAATGGTTTTTCGAATCGGTTGAATTTGTCTGGAAAAAATAGAAGCATTGGTATCCCCAACCAAGAAAGAGGGCCCATAAAGGGACTCCCTTTGGAAAAAAATGGAAAGCAGTAATTAGCTATAAGCGCCTGCCATAAAATACCTGTTGGGGCGTCTGACGTAAGACCAAATTTGTATGACTCGCCGTTCAGGAGATATTCTAGAAAAGGGAAAACTATAAGAGCAGATAATCCAAGCGCTATTGTACCTATCAAAACGGTCTTACGTACTGCTGAAATCCGAAGAGAAGTTGTTTTATTTGTTTGATAAATCACCAACCACATCAATAACGTAGCAATAGTAATTGTTGTAAAAGCTATCTCGGGATGGGCAGATAAAATATCAATTGCTGCCGCTATCCCTGCAAGAACTACATTCCAGGGAGATTTGTTTTTGCCAGCTCTAAGAAAGCAGAAAAATACAAATGGTGTTAGACAAATTCCAGTACCCATTGCTTCAAGTCGCCATTGTACCCCCGGGCAAAAGGCAAATAATAAAGCAGCTACAAGTCCAGCAGTATAGCCAAATTCAAGTTCTAAGCTAAACAAGTAAGTAAAGATTGTGCCGAATATCAAAAGCATAATAAGAAGGAGATTCCATGTTTGCATGCTGGGAAGTAAATTGAATATTGCAAATATAGGAGAAAACACGCAAGCTTGTGGATCACCAAGCAGCGGCATGCCAACCCCTTGCAGTTCATTCCAAAGGGGTAGTCCATGATGCCAGTATTCAGCGACAAAAAACCTATAGGGCAGAAGTTGTAATATCCATGCCGGATCTATTATGGAAGCTTTGATTGGGCTTGGGGAATAAAAAAGAGAATCCCATGTTGAAAGCATGAATAGATTCGATATTGATTTTCGACACAATAGGACCTGTGAGAAGCGGATAAACAAGATCCCTACAATTGTTGCTAGGCATAGGTAGTTTTTTGATATTTTGATATTAAATTGCTTCATACTATGTCTTAGTAAAACGATACGCGACTACGTGAAAGATCAGGAAGCTGTCTTGTATGCAGCTCTACTTGAATATTTCTGAATTGAGCTTCGGAGCATGTTCGATCTGCGCCATATTGTGCATCTAGCCATGGCAGCGGCCATAGACCAATGCGTATTTGCTTTAGCTGGTTACCTATGACTCCGAGAGGTAATAAATCTGTGATTTCAAAACGCTGCCAATTGGGACCACTCTTGATATAGGCAGGAGTTAATTCGAGAAATTCCTCTTTATTTTTAGGTCCTATGGCTGCAGCTGATATAGCAATTTTTCCTGGTCCGTGTAAAATCCTACATTCTCCGCTTACCAGAAATTCAATATGTGATGATCGAGTTAAGGCTGGTACATTTATAGTTGCAAAAATCCCACCCAAATATTTCAACAAATACCGACTTACGTGCATTCCAGAACAAGATTTGTCTTGTGCAAACAAATGGAAGCCCGATGGGCTTACTTTTAGTGTACAATGATTTAATGTTATTAACGTTTTTGTTGGTATTTCAGGATATTGTTCTGGCGAGATAAGAGCAAGCTTTATTCGTACTGCATCAGGAAGTACTTTAGGACTTTCAGTAATAGCGCTCTTAATTAGAGACCGTTGAATGATAGGTTCAGTAAGATTTGGATCGGGTGCTCTTCTTTCCAAGCCATCCATCCGGTTATTTAGATAATCTCCGATAACGTATTTGAAGGAGGGCATATGCTGAGTTTCTGTTGAATCACCAAATACTATGCCAGGAGTATCACCACCTGTTATATCGATAATGTTGTTCCCATGCAGATTTACCCAATCAATCGGTACTGCGACAGCTCTCCATTGCCGGTAGTCCAGAATCGACATATTCATTAGAGCAGCAAGCTCACGAAAGCCTCTAAGCATTCTATATTCTTCGCTGCCGAAGTGATTAATTAGCCACACTGGCTCATTGACATAGTGTCCATTAATAGTAACTATTGTATAAGGCAGTTGATTAGCACAGTCAATGAGAATTAATGCCTTCTGGACGCCTGGTGGAATTTTTGCAGTTCCTAGATCAATGTGCTTTTCTAGAGTCACTCCCGCTTCGATTATATGCGATGTTTCAAATGGTTTACCAATTTTAGTAAGGGCTTCAACTTTGCTGATAAACACTATTGATAGCAGTGCTAGAATTCCAGCAACTAAGACTTTATTTTGAAGTTTATGTTCCTTGACATAGAATAATCCATAACCAGCAAAAGTGAACAGAAAAGGCATCGCGGTATACCCATATCTACCTACGCAAGGAAATAATAAATACGTGAAATGAAATATAATCATAACTAAGCTTAAGGTGGCTAATTTATAAGATTGGGAATCATGCAATTTTTTCTTTCCAAGCAAATAAGCGTATATTCCAAACAGGCATAACCCTAAAACGAACAGATGATAATATTGTTGTATGCGGGGTGTGACACCAAAAACTGTTTCTCGGAGTGCATTCCATGGATAAGCAAATAAGCGAGTAATTTTTGCCATAGTTAGTGTAAATAACGGCAATGGAAACTTTTGCCATTGACCGATGATAATGGAGCTTGGACTTCTTCCCCTTGCCTCCTGCCACGTGGTTGAAGGGCAGAGGTACCAGCCATCTGTGGTGAGATCACAACCAGCGGCTGCATTACTGTTAGGATAACGCGCTGCTGTAATTAAATACTCGCCATAAATAACTCTCGTGTAGTTTGCCCAGGGAATTATTATCAAAGCGAATATAGTTGTAAAAATAAGTAGAATTCTCATATATTTTGGTGATTTCCACACAGCGACAGCTATGCTTACTACGATGCTAGGAATGAGCGCTGGTTTAGACATCCAGAGCAAAATAGCTGTGATACTGGATACGATACTAAGGGCCAAACTGTCTGTTGCCAGAACAAGGCATAGTACGAAAGATAATTCTAGGAGAATTGCAACAGCTTCGCTTCTGTATAAGCCGCTAGCAATTAAAGATGTAGGATAAAGTCCGAAGAGGATGCCCGAAATTAGTCCTGCCCATGTTGCGCCTGTTATCCGTCGACATATTTCGCCAATCAGGCAAGCTGAGATTGATTGCATTACAGAGAATATAATGACAAATATAGACCAATCGGTTTCGGCTAGTTGGCGCCCTAGTAAAAACGAGAGAATTACTGATATTCCAGGGATAACTGGTCCATCTCGCGTAATATTCACTGCAAATTGTGGGTTGCTTAACATGGACCAAGTAAGGTGTCCATGTATTGCGGCTCGAATATAATTTGTTATTTGAATTCCGGTAAACAAATAATCATATCCATCATAGGAAAAGGTAGCTTTTACCTGCTGATAAAAAAAATGATATGTGAGATTGGCAACTAAAATAGTGCAGAAAAGTATTGGTAACCAAAGGTGCTTAAAAACTTTGGAAGAACGCTGTGACTGCCAGATGGACCGAAGATAGGTTGTGGCAAACTCGGTTTGCCGAGAAGTTACTAGACTCATCTGCGCATCTATACAAAAAACAATAACTATGAAATTGTATAAGGTATTGGTTTGAAAGATGATTTGCTAGGATAAAAATTGTTTCTTATATTTTTCTGATGAAGTGCCTTCTGAGTCACACCTTTTGTCATGACAACTGGGGATAACGGAATGTAAGCGGACTTGTAGCGCCTAACATCTTTTAGGAATCTATAATAAGCGATGACATTTATTGTATTAAAATCTAACCCCAAAAGTGGTATAGTCCTCGGTCTTTTTATTGCTTGGGTAATTACTAGTTCACTAATAGTTCATCGCATTGATACTTTGGGTGCCTATTCCTCTCTTTGTAGCACTAAGGCACTTGAATATATCAAGGAAGTCGGGCAAGCAGATCCAGCCAGTGTGAGACTTAACCAATCATATAGTCAGTGGGCACTGGCTCTCAATATGAGTGATCCGTCTAACTATATTAAAACAGGATTGGGATTTGCCGAAGGTAAAGGGGTAAGCCTCAAAAATATCACGCCAGCCGATCCGCATAGCAACAAATACCTGGCTTACTATTTTCAAGCGCCTGGCACACCGATTGTAATCGGCACAATGATCAAGCTTTTTGGCGCGCAAAGTGTCTG
>Ga0207134_1085_pt1 | contig 27453 bp, 26 predicted proteins | sample Alteio_BWMinHeat_12_FD_153527 | JGI IMG/M metagenome (GOLD analysis project Ga0207134, IMG submission 153527) | Enriched cells from forest soil in Barre Woods Harvard Forest LTER site, Petersham, Massachusetts, United States -... | ecosystem: Environmental > Terrestrial > Soil > Temperate forest >... | reverse complement strand
TAGGGGTTATTAATCCTTATCAAGCTTATATCCGTACTTTAACTTCTCCGCCGCCGTTTTCAATTGTTAAAAGAATAACAACCACCCTGACTCAAGTGCTCTCAATTCCAGGCTGGGTTCCTGCTAATGGCAAATATATAGATGGGAAAATACGTATCGATGTGAAATCGATGGGTGTAGGTCCTGATATTTTAGTTCACTGGGCTAAAAAAAATCTGTTTGATCTTCAAGTCGGAACAGATGGCTTTTATCTGGAGCGTTCGGAAACCTTTTTTAACCGCGTCCCACCCAAAACTATCTATAAAATCAATAATACGATTGCCACGTTGGTTGATCGTTACTCTTATGTTTTACCGGGTAATGTGGTCAAGGTAAATTCGATTTCAGCGAGAGGACAATACAAAGAAGCAGCTATTACCGTTACTTTTGCGGGCATGACTAATACCACTTTGTATATGATCGGTGAGCAGTTAAATAATTTACCGTTAGTGTTATCAAAAATGGATGTAAGTTTTGTTAATGGCTATTTTTCGGGTACAATTAATTTATTAGCGCTAGGGAATTAAGCATATGATGTCTGACAAGCCAAAAGGGAATTCACCGTTATCCAAAATGCCTACCAAGCAAAAAGTCACGGCTATTATTGTTGTGCTGCTTTTTGTTTTTGTTATTTACGAAGCGTATGGATTATTTGGAGGAGGGGGTGGAAAGTCTGCGCCTTCACCTCAAATTCAACCGGTCGCAACCGCTATGAATGCAACTCCAGTTGCTGCAGGCGGAGGAGGAGCAGCCCCTTCAAGTCCTACCACTCCAGGAGCGATGCCATCACCCACAGGACAAGGACAAATTTCAGAAATCGCTGCGCCTAGAGACGTTGAAATACTAAATTTACAACAAGAAACCCAGCAAAAATATATTAGTTCCATTAATCAATTGCAGATTTTGCGCATCCAAAGAGAAATCGCAGAAACGAATGAAGCAATTGCTACGGCGAAATTAGCAACAGTAACCGCTGAAACTAGCATGGCGACATTATTAACGAAGCCTTCCGCCGCAGCTCTTGCAGCAGCAGCGGCTGCTCAAAGTTATACCCCAGTTGCGCCAGGAGGCATGACACAATCAGGGCCCCAAGGAGGTTATAGTGTTGCTTCCGTTGCGATGCATCAAGATCAATGGAGCGCTGTACTCGTCTATCAGGGTAAATCTTATAGTGTGATGGTGGGCGATGTATTGCCGACCGATAACTCCACAGTTCAAAAAATTGATACGGATGGTGTAGTGTTAGAAAAAAATGGCAAAATCAATAAAATCACTATGGCTTCTAGTTATTAATATTTCCATCAAATACTCGACTCGCAGGCCCTGTCATCAAAACAGGGCTTTTGTTTTTTTGCCAACTAATTTTTAATTGTCCTAAGGCAAGCTCTACTTTAACTTCATTATCTAAAATATTTTGCTGAATACCTGCAACCACCGCAGCACAAGCATTACTCCCACAAGCTAAAGTCTCTCCTGCTCCGCGTTCATAAGTACGCAAACGAATATGTTCACGATTCACAATTTCCATAAAACCCACATTTGTTCCATTGGGAAAATAAGAGTGAGTTGAAATTTGCTGACCTAACGATTGAACCGGAGAATTAGCCGCAGAAACCACTTTTAAAATAGCATGGGGATTCCCCATAGAAATAACCGATAATTTTAGTGCATAAGTATCTAAAAGCATATCAAGCGGGGGAAGAATTTCTGGCGCTCCCATAGCAATTTCAATCGCATCATAATCTTTAATTTTTGCTTCTATAATCCCAGCTTTAGTTTCAATACTTAAAGAATTCTTATTAATAAATTTTTCTTCATGCAAAAATCTTGCCACACAACGCATCCCATTCCCACATTGTTCCGCTTCACTTCCATCTGAATTATAAATTCTACAAGCCACATCAGCTTTTGTAGATTTTTCAATTAATAAGAGCTGGTCAAATCCAATGCCTGAAAAACGATGACTTAATTCCCGAACAGGAAATTTTTCCATAGTAAATTGATTATCAAGATTGTTGATAACAATAAAGTCATTCCCAAGCCCATGCATTTTAGTAAATTTAATCATGAGATACCTGCTGTTTTAGGCGCACATTCGGGCAAATAAAGATGTCCCGATTGCCCGCAAGCGGTTAAGGATAATAATAAACTTAACAAACATATTCTAATAATTGCGTTCATGTATTTTTCTTATAAAAATTAATCAACCCATTAGTGGAAGAATCATATTGAGTGGTTGATGTGGTTGTCGTTAATTCTTTTAAGATGGGCGTTAGTAATTGTTTCCCCAATTCAACACCCCATTGATCATAAGGATTAATATTCCAAATCATGCCTTGAACAAAAATTTTGTGTTCATAAAGCGCAATTAAAGCGCCTAAATTAAAGGGCGTTAAAGCTTTTAAGAAAATAATATTGCTCGGTTTGTTTCCAGGAATAACTTTATGCGGTGCTAATTGTTTTGCTTTTTCTTCCGGCATCCCGCTTGCCATCAATTCTGCTAATACGTCATCATAAGATTTTCCTTCCATTAACGCTTGCGCTTGGCTCAACGCACTGCCCACTAAAATATCATTCGATCCTTCAGCCACTAAAATAAAATCAATGGGGACTAAATGCGATCCTTGATGCAGTAATTGATAAAAAGCATGTTGACCATTAATGCCTTGCGCACCCCACAAAATGGGGCCTGTTGCTGTTTGAAGGGTATTCCCTTCGCGATCTACTGTCTTACCATTACTTTCCATATCCGCTTGTTGTAAATACATGGGCAATAAATTTAAGCGATCCGAATAAGGAATAATGGCCTGTGTGGTTGCGTCAAAACGATTGATATACCAAATGCCTAATAACGCTAAAATCACTGGCATATTTCTTTTAAAAGGGGCGGTGTGAAAATGCTGATCCATTGCATTCGCGCCTTTTAGAAATTCTAAAAACTTATCCATGCCAATCATGAGTGCAACCGGTAATCCAACCGCTGACCAAACCGAATAACGTCCACCCACAAAATCCCAAAACGGGAAGATATGATCTTCAGAAACTCCTATTTCTAAGGCTTTTTTAGGGTTGGCGGTGACTGCGACAAAATTTAATTTTTGCGTAAACCGCTCACGGATTTTTTTAATATTGCTTAAGGTCTCAAGCGTTGAAAGTGTTTTAGAAGAAATAATAAAAAGTGAAGTATCTGGATTCAGTTGATTTAATACTTCATCAATATGGGTGTTATCGACATTTGAAATAAAATGACAACGCAAAGAAGATTTAGGATCTCGTAACGCCTGGATCACCATTTCAGGGCCTAAGTGTGATCCGCCTATGCCAATATTAATAATATCGGTAATCTCTTTCTCTTCACGGATTTTGTGAACAAATTTTTCCATTTTTTGTAAGGTGGCTGTGATGTCAGGATTTTTATCATCCCGCAGCGCGGTATGCAGAGCGGCTCTCTCTTCCGTAAAATTAATTTTCTCACCGGAAAATAGCGCATTCATTTTATTTTTTAAATCCGAGTCATTGGCCAAGTCAACCAATTGTTCAATCGATTCCTCGGTGATTAAATTTTTGGAATAATCCAATAAAATATCCCCGACGGTTAACGAAAATTTTTCAAATCGTTTCGGATCTTCTTTAAACCAATCCGACATGCGCTCATCTTGAAGAGTATTAAATGTTTTCATAGTGTTGTATTCTTTAAGTGGTTAACAAATTCCTGCCCCAGAATCTTTCCGACAGCAGCGGTTGGATGTATTTCATCATAAAAAACGAAACCCTTACAGCTCTCTAAATTTCTACACATGCCCTCTATATTATCAAAACCCGAGTATTGATGGCTTATAATTTTTTCAAAAACTGCTGCTGCATGAAAAATATGGTTAGGAGGTAACGAAATACTGTTTAGAGAATTATTATAGGTTTGAGCAGCCCAACGGATATTAATGGGAACATTTGCTTTATCTTGGAATGGCAAAAAAGGCAACCAATCCAAGCCATCCATTATATCCATTATAAGAGAATTATATTTACGTACGGCCGGCGTTTTGGATAAATCAGGCAAGTCAAAAATATAAATTTGTTGGGGTAGAACTCCTGAATCTTCTAACAGTTGAATGGCTTTTATAAGATTAAGCATAGGAAAAGAGTAAGACTTATCATACTCATTATCCGAAGCAAGAATGGCTCGAATGCCTTCTTTGTAAGAATCATAAAATGGAGAAATTGGGTAAAGTTTTTTTATATCATGAGTAATATCGTTAGCTCCTGCCCAAATAACAAATAAAGTATTGTGATTAGGATTTTCATGGATATGATTCATATCTTCTAGGTAATATCCTATTTGTTTTATTACACCTGGCACACAAATTTCTGTATTAGAGCTATCAATAGGGCCGGGTCTCCGACAATTTTTACTGCTATAGGGCGTGTCTTTTTTAGCGCTATTTCCAAAACGATCGCCCGATTCTGCTGTCGCCCAAGCATAGCTAATATTATCTAGGTTAGGGTTTAATTCCCGCGTTTCTGAGGGATAGAGTTTTTTCCCGGGAAAGAGCAAGCTTGTAGCCACCGTATCCCAAAGAAGGGCTTGGCCATTTTCATCGGGATTAGTAAAAGGCGCAGAGTTGTACTCGCCTTTAGGTTTTTGCGATGCATAAACCCAATGATTGTTCCCTGTATCACTTAAGCTATCACCAAAAAACAATAATATTAGAATAGCCCCATGCGCAAGGGCATAGCAAAAGAAGGAAAATTAATAAAATTCTGTTCATTGTTGGTGTATGATACGACTTTAAATTTTTTCAGCAACAGGAATTTCAAATGCTAAAGCGTCTTTTGATGGGAATTTTCACATTATTTATCAGTAGCTTATCTTACGGATGGGCTGATCATCTTCTGATCACCTACGGGGCATTAAAAGACATGCCTGAAGTCAGTCAAGAACCTACCATTCCTGCTGAAACTTTAACCCATTTTGTCACAAGTGAATCAGATCATTTAATACCTTTATTAGCGACCCTAGATGATTGGTCTGGACAATTGATTCATTATCCTAAAATTCCCGATGAATTAATTTTTAAGGGTTCCGCAGATACTTTAAAACCCTTTACCGATAGACTGCGCATTAATCCTGAAATGCATTACGATGCTTTGTTTGTACAATATCCCCCTGGTCAACCGCATCGATTGAATAATCCCATAGGAAAAGAAGCGATCGTGCTGCCTGCTATCTTAAGCGTCAGTAACACTATTAATCTTCCCTTAGAAAAAATGGATCCAGGTACTCTTCTCTCGCCTTTTGAAATTATTTTATCGGCAGTCGATGAACCTGATTTTGGCATGGATATTAATCTTTTTGAGGATAATGGTACGGAATATGGGAAACGCTATAAATTTGGTAAAGCCCCAGATTTTGTAAATAATGCACTAGCGGTGGGGACACAAGCTCCTTTTCATATGAGCTTCTTTTATGAAGGTAAGGAACTTTATTGGGTCGCAAGTTATTTGAAATGTACTTATCCAGAGTATCGTATTCATGCTTATCTCGCTTTATCACAACAGGCTTTTAAAGATGGGCATTTCTATTGGGGATATCGTTTTTTAGGCTGGGCTCTGCATTATTGTGAAGATTTAAGCCAGCCTTATCATGCAAGGCTTTCTCCTAATACCCGGGATACTACTTTAATGTTTGACAAGGTTTTTAAGAAAACGGAGTTGCAAAATATTAAGCAAGCAGAGACTAATAAGCATTTTGCTTTGGAAAATTATCAATATGGGCTACTTCAGGATGTTATTAGTAAGCCTAAGAATAATAATAGGTTTTTAGAAGCTTTAGGCGATAGGACTCATGATGCACAGGATCAGATGCCTTATACCGATTTATATCCACGTAATACCATCGCTAAGGAGTCCTTTGATAATGCAGATTTGGTCGATAATCTGGTTTGTGCTGCCTTTAAAGATTATGTGGTTCCAAGCTACCATTTTAGCGAGACAGGAGAAGTTCAGCTTTATCAGGTGGCTGACCAGAATGATCCAAATATCCAAAATTTGAATAAAAAATTAGAGGATATATTTCGCTCCATGGGTTCCCATATTCGAAAAATCGTGCGCTATGCGACGATTGTTTCACCCCATCAATAGGGGTAAGATAAAGTAATTAAAATTTAAGTTTAAGGGACGATTCATGGATGAAATGTTGAATAAAATTTTAGAACAAATTAGAAATTTGCAGCTCCAAAACGAATTTTTAAAACAGGAAAATACTAAGTTACAATCTAAAAATGAATTAGCCGTATCGCAACTTGAAAAAATGGTGTCACGACTGAAATCTTTGGAGGATGTCATATGAATCAAGAAGTGATTGAAACCAGCGTTGAAATTTTAGGTAAAACTTATTCGATCAAATGCCCGCGAACAAAAATTCATGCTTTAGAATCCGCGACTAAATTTCTGGAAAAAAAAGTAAAAGAAACCAAAAAATCGGGTGACGTTTTAGGCTCAGAACGCGTCATGATGGTCGCTGCATTAAATCTCGCGCATGAATTAGAATCTGCACTACAAAAATTAAAAGCGATACAAGATCAATTGGATGAAGGATTAACGCGTTTCTCGCAAATGGAGTTACGACCTGAAGCAGAAGTCGGATATTAGAAAAATCATGTTGGCAAAACGCCGCCAAATGGACCCACACGACCGGGAGTCAGTTGCTGACTCCGCTGCAAAAATCCTGCTTGCCCACTCCTTATTTGAAAAAAGTCAGCATATTGCCTGTTATTTCTCTACCGAAGAGGAATTCGATACCGCGCCTATTATTCGGGATATTTTGCAGGCACAAAAACGCTGTTATTTACCGGTTTTATTGCCCGAAAAATCTCTCTGTTTTTCTGCTTTCAAGCGGGGAGATGAATTAAAATTAAATCGTTATAGCATTTTAGAACCCGTGAATTCTGACGTTTTTCCCGCGGAAAAGCTTGATCTTGTGTTGTTGCCGTTGGTTGCTTTTGATCTAGAAGGTCGTCGTTTAGGAATGGGGGGAGGTTATTATGATCGTACTTTTTCTTTCAAGAAAACAAGCCAAAAACAGGGTCCTTTTTTGCTGGGAATAGGGTTTGAAGACCAAAGGGTTGAGAGTTTGTCAAGCGATATATGGGATGTGAATTTAGATGGGGTATTGACTGGACATAGGTTAATCATTTTAAATAGGCACACTTTATTAGCGGGGCCAAAATATGAGAACTAGAAAACAACGCTCGGTAATATATTTAGTTTCAGGGGTGGCGGCTTTAGCGGGACTGTTATTCGGCTTTGATACCGGAATTATTTCTGGTGCTTTGCTATATATTCAAAGAGATTTTGTTCTAACGACCGAAGCTAAAGAATTGGTCGTCAGTACGGTATTATTAGGTGCGATGTTTGGGTCTTTATTAAGTGGTCGATTAACCGATCGCTTTGGACGTAGACGTTCTATGTTAGTTATTTCAAGTTTATTTATTTTAGGTACCCTGATTTCTTCATTCGCAACGAATATTGCAGCGATTATCGTAGGCCGTCTTTTTCTAGGAGTATCCATTGGTGTAGGTTGTTATACGGCACCACTTTATATTGCAGAAGCAGCACCTGTTGAATTGCGCGGTGGATTGGTTTCATTTAACCAATTGGCTATTACTATTGGTATTATGGTTTCTTATTTTATTACTTATTATTTTACGGGAACCGAATGTTCTTGGCGTTGGATGTTTGCGATTGGTCTTATCCCTGCCATTTTATTAAGTCTTGGTATGATGTTTCTTCCCGAAAGTCCCCGCTGGTTAGTTAAACAAGGTCAAAAAGAAAAAGCGATAGAGGTTTTAAAATATTTACGCGGAACTTCATCAGTTGAACATGAAGTGAATGAAATTGAGCAAAGTCTGAATGTACGTAAAGCGAGATTTTTTGAAGTCTTTTCTCCCTGGGTTCGTCCCGTTTTACTTTTAGGTTTTATGCTAGGGTTTTTACAACAAGCAACAGGTGTGAGTACGATTATTTATTATGCGCCAACGATTTTTCAAGTAGCAGGGCATAGTGTAGCTCAATCGACTTTAATGACAGCAGGACTTGGAATAGTGAATGTGATTGCCACTATTTTTGCTGTGCTATTTATTGATAAATTTGGCAGACGTCCTTTGTTATTAGTAGGTCTTGTAGGGATGGGTGTTGCGTTAATGGGTTTAAGTTTTGTATTTAGCGCGGGTGTGGATTCTAACGTTTTACAATGGTCAGCGGTATTTTGTACTTTTAGTTATATGATTTGTTTTGCTTTTAGTTTAGGCGCTATTCTTTGGTTATTAGTTTCAGAAATTTTCCCACTGGAAGTTCGTGGTGCGGCGATGAGTTTATCAGTCTTTAGTTGTTGGTTTTGGAATTTTGTTGTCTCATCAACTTTCTTAAGCCTTTTAAATCAAATGGGACCTAGTAATACCTTTTTGCTTTACGCTTTCGTGTGTATAATCGGGCTAATTTTTTGTTACTATAAGGTTCCTGAAACTAGGGGTATTACTTTGGAGCAAATTGAAGATAATATTCGCAAAGGGTTACCTTTGCGTGCTCTAGGTCAACCTGTATTAGGCGGCGGACCCTTGGTACAACCACAACCTGAACCTTCTGAATTATCGAGCTAAGTTTTCCTATGGTAAAAAATATTATTTCTTGGGATTTAGGCGCCACTAAATGTGCTGCAGCCATTGTTGAATACCATGAAGACACAGAAGAATATAAATGTAAGAAGCAATATTCTGTACGGCTTTCCGCTTGTCGTTCGTTAGAAGATTTAACCAGTCAGCTAGAGCAAGCCTTAGGTCTTAAAATGCGCGATGCCGATGCTATTTGTATTGGCGCAGCGGGATTTTACGACGGTTCTCAGTTATTGCATGATACGGGCTATCCTTATCCTATGCATTTTGCAAAACTGGCTGAAACCGAAAAATGGCCAAGTTACGCTGTGATCCATGATTATTCCCCTATTGTTTGTTCTACCTTCACTTCTTCGATGAAAGATCCACAAAGCGTTATCCGGTTAAACCAACGCGAGGTGAATCCCTTAGGGCGTAGAATTGCTTTAGGAGTGGGAACAGGATTAGGGCTTAAAGATGGCATATTATTCAAATGCGGCGATTTCTGGTTAGGAAATAATGAGACTGGCCATATTGGTGTTTCTATTCCGCCTTATACTTATTCTCATTATCATGAACGCCATGATGAATTTGTAAAGTTTCTACGCAGTGAGTCTGTGCTTGGGGCTGATGAAGCTTTAACTTTTGAGAAAATATTATCCGGCAAAGGGATAGTGCGTTTATATCGATTTTTTCACCCAGAAACTTCTGACCACTCACCTGAAATTATCGGCAAAAAAATTAGCTTAGGCGAATCCAATCGTGTGAGAGCTTTTTTTGCTTGGTACTTAGGATTGTTCGTTGGCACTGTGCAATTAGCTTATATGCCAGACGGCGGAATTTGGATAACGGGCGGAGTCATCCAAAACCATATGAATGTCTTTAGTTGCGCTGAATTTTTCCATGGAATTGAAGCCTCTCCTGCTTTTTTAACAAAACGCCAAGAGTTTCCTCTGGGTGTCTTATGCGGTGCTGAACATGGTTTTGTTGGGGGCGCTTATTATGCTGTAAAACGTTTGCTTACTCCCCCCTCCAAAGCTTGCTAAGTTCTTTACGGCATGTGAGCCAAGTTCATAAACTCCCGTAAAGTAATAAAGAAAATAGTATAGTCTGAAATAGAACTGCTATTTAGCATTTCTAAAATCTTATTCCAACGCTCTACTGCGCCTTTATGTAAATCCGTCCATTGTTTTAAAAGTGCCTCAACATCATTTTCTTTTTGATTTACTTTAATTACCACAACCGTTAAAAGTTTTTGTAGCACATCTAATTCTTCCCGCAACGTGAGTCTGGCGCGTGCATTCCAATATCCTTCGCGTTTATCACTGGCTATCTGATCACGGAAATTAACCAGACCAAACTGTCTGCCTACCGCAAAATAGACTTCAGCTGCTTTCATGAGTTCAAATTTATTCTCAGTGGCAACTTCTGTAATATTAAGCGTGATATAAAGCGCACGGCAGGCGGCAATTTGGCGAGCAAGATCTTCAGTAAGTCCTGCTTTAATAAATTGTTCAGTTAAAGCAGCCAGAAAATCTTTGGTAGCTCCTGTCATTAAAACAGGAACAACATCTCTTAGTTTATTAATGTTTTCTGAATAATGTTTAATAATAGCAGCCAAATCACCTTTGGAGCGTGATTCATGTAAAAACCATCGCGTTGCTAATAAAATTAATCGACGTACGTCATAAAGTAATTCATATTGTAAGGTAATAGGAATTTTAAAGCTTAAAGAATCAATTAATCTTTGAATTTCTGCAGAATTAAAAACAGTGGATGCAATAATGAAAGCACGAATAATATCACCTACCGATGCGCCGGTTTCAATTTCCATGCGGTGCGCAAAAGTAAATCCCATTTCATTGACTATTTGGTTACTTAATTGTGTAGCAATAATTTCACGGCGTAAAGGATGATTCTGCATCGCTTTATTATAGTTTTTCTTTAGAGAAGGAGGAAATGCAGTAGAGACTATTTGATTTAAATAAGGATCTTTATCTAAATCAGTTTTTAAAATTTCTTGTTTGATATAAATTTTTGAATACGCTAATAAGACAGCGAGTTCAGGTCGAGTCAGGCCTTGGTTTGAAGCTTTTCGCTCCATGAGTTTTTTATCATCCGGCAAGAATTCAACCGCGCGATCTAGACCGCCAACGGTTTCTAATTCTCTTATCAGAGATTGTAATAATCCAACTTGGTGTGAAATATTTAATGCAGCATAACTCATCACTAATGCTTGATTATAGTTATCCGATAGCACAGTTTTTGCGACTTCATCCGTCATAGTGGTTAATAAAGGATTACGATCTTTCTCGGCTAACTGACCTTCAAAAATTTCTTTATCTAATAAAATTTTAAGATTAACTTCATGATCTGAGCAATCAACGCCTGCTGAATTATCAATAAAATCGGTATTAATTAGCCCACCATTTAAAGCGTATTCAATCCGACCGAGTTGAGTAAAACCTAGATTTCCGCCTTCACCTACGGCTTTGCAGCGTAATTCATCGCCGTTAATACGTAAAAATTCGTTGGCTCTATCGCCCACATCAAAATGAGTTTCATGAGTGGATTTCACATACGTACCAATACCGCCATTAAAGAATAAATCAACGGGTGATTTGAGAATGGCTTTCATTAAATCATTGGGTGCGAGAGCGCTTTCTTCAATACCTAAGGCTGCTTTCATTTGGGGGGGTGATAGCAATAGATTTGACACTGCGCTTAAAAATACCGCCGCCTTCTGAAATTAATTTAGGATTATAATCTTCCCATGAGGACGTTGGGAGATTAAATAAACGGGCGCGTTCTTCATAAGAAGTAACCGGATTGGGATTTGGGTCAATAAAAATATTACGATGATCAAATGCCGCAATTAATTTAATATGTTTATTATATAACATGCCGTTACCAAACACATCGCCACTCATGTCCCCCACGCCCACCACCGTAAAATCGGTATTTTCAATATCCGTATTCAGTTCGCGAAAATGTCTTTTAACCGATTCCCAAGCGCCGCGCGCAGTAATACCCATTTTTTTATGGTCATAACCTGCAGAGCCACCGGATGCAAACGCATCCCCTAACCAAAAATTATATTCTTTTGAAAGACTGTTGGCTGTGTCAGAAAAAGTCGCCGTGCCTTTATCTGCAGCAACCACCAGATAAGGATCAAAATCATCGTGACAAACAATACCAGCGGGGCGAATTTCTTTATTGTTTTTGATGTTATCGGTTAAGTCCAACAAACCGCGAATAAAAGATTGGTAGCATTCAACCACTTCTTTTTGTACGACTGCTCTAGGGGCGCCAGGAGGTACCATTTTTAACACAAAACCACCTTTGGCGCCCGATGGAACAATCACCGCGTTTTTAACGCGCTGCGCTTTCATTAAACCTAATATTTCAGTACGAAAATCTTCAGGACGATCAGACCAGCGAATTCCGCCGCGCGCTACTTTGGCGCCTCGTAAATGTATACCTTCAAAACGCGTTGAATAAACAAAAATTTCATAAAGCGGTTTAGGTAAAGGTAATCCAGGGACTTGTTTTGAATCAAACTTAAAAGAAATATAATCTTTATTTAAAAAATAATTGGTGCGCAAGGTCGCTTTAATTAAATCCCAAAAGGTACGAAAAATACGATCTTCGTCAAGACTGGTTACTGTATCTAAAGTCTGTTGAATTTTAGTTTCGAGTTGAGAAATTTTATTTTTTTCTGAAATTTTTTCCGGATCATTTTTAAGGATAAATAAATCAATTAAGTCGCGCGCAATACTAGGATTATTAGCAAAAGCATTTTGCGTATAAATCGGACTAAAGCGAAACCCAGTTTGGTGAATATATTTTGCATAGGCGCGCAAAATAGCAATTTCGCGCCAAGTTAAATGAGCTGCTAGTACTAATTTGTTAAACCCATCGTTCTCGCATACCCCATAACGAATCTTAGTAAAAGCTTCTTGAAATATAGGTTTAATTTTTGGTATATCTATTTTTGCAAAAGTATATTCTACTCTAAAGTCACTAATCCAAAAACTCGCATGATTCTCAAAAGTAATTTCATAAGGAAATTCTTCATAAGTTTTTAAGCCCGTATTTTCCAACATAGGCAATATTTCAGAAAGTGGAGTCAGTTTATCGTATTGATAAATACGTAAATGTAGTGGGTGTTTTTCATCTTTATGGGTTTCATAAAAATCAATTTCAAAGGGTTGTTCAGGCGTTAATTTTTCAAGTTTCGCAACATCGGATGCTAAATCATCCACAGAGTTATGTTCGAAATAATCATGATGAAAAGCATTTTCATATTTTTGACCAAGGATAGCGCCTTCTTTTGCGCCAAATTTATTGATTATGGCTTTTAGAAATTCTTCACGCTTTGCTTTTTCCATAGTAATATCCTTCTTACTGTAAAATAGCTTTGAAATCTATCGCCAATTGTCTTAAATCCAGTTTGTTTAAAAACAATGAGTAACACATCCAAGCGCTTAAAGCGGCTAAATCTGCAAATTGTGGCGGAATATATTTAGGCGGTATGACAATGCCTTCTTCCACCAGGTCTTTTAAGATATGCAGATCTTCCAAGGTTGTTTTTCCTAAAAACAATAAGGGGATGTTGTGGACTAAACCTTTTTGTACCGCGAGACGAATATAATTATAAATCAAGACAAATCCTTTACTATACGATAAGTCTTTAGTGAATGGGCCACCGTCTGGGGTGCTACCGCGAAAGACACGAGAAGCTGCATGATAGCTTTCGGTTTCATTCATTCCTTGGCTTAGATAGAAATTAAAGACATCTAAAAAGTTAGCCCCTTCTTCGGCCATATTGACGGTAATAATGCGGTTCGTTAAGCGCTTGAGTCGTCCTGGATAAGAAGCAAAAGTGAAGACTTCAGAAATAATGGCCAACCCTTCCTGGGTAATGGTTGAGGAGGGAGGTCCTTTGCCTAAAAAAGTGCAGACCGGTTGTGCTAAGCCATTGAGCGTCGTGCCTAAATGAACCCAACCTTCATGAACTTCTAAAGAACGGATTTCGCGTTCACTAAATTTGATACCCGAATTGATTTTAATACGTTCCGCGCCGGCTGATGCATCAGCAATAATTCCATCGCTGACTTCCACTCGTATATTGTTTTTTTCTCCAAAATAATTGCTAAGTTTTTCACTTAAAAATTTTACGGCTTCTTCGCTAGAATATATCTTTTTGTCAGCATCTGTTGCGACTTGATCTTTAATGTTGGCTAAGGTGTTAGTAATTAAGGCGGCTAGATCGCGTAAAGTAGGTGCGCCCGCATGAAAAGCATCTTCTGAGCTGCCATAAAGTTCTTGGGAAATTTCAGTAAATCTTGGCGATCCTCTACTCATCAGCATTTCCACAACGCGAGTATATTCATGACACATGCGCTGCATGATGCTACCCACGCCACTATATTGGCCTAGGCGGCGACGGATATTCCGTTCAATCTCATGGAATTCCGCAATTTTTTTTAAAGGGTCAAATTGTAAAGGATCGTTTTCTTGATAATACTCGGGACTGATGTGCGGAAGCTTTTTAAATTTGTGTTTAAAGAAATGTTCTTGGACATCTTTACCCCACTTAATCGCATCTAAGATGCGAATGGGCTTTTGTGCAATCACGATTGCATCAGAAAGTTCGCGAATTACTTGCTTATATTCGCTAGGCTGCATAAAGTTTTTAAGTCCCTGTTTCTAAACATGTTAGCAAGAAACGATCACAGGGACAACCAAGACCTAGATCTTAGAGTAATCCAAACTTTTTCAGTTTAGTGCGTAGGGTTCCTCTAGAAACGCCCAATATTCGCGCAGCTTCCGATTGGTTGTTTCGAGTATAAGCCATGACTACTTTTAATAGCGGCTCTTCGATTTCATCTAAAAAGAAGTCATAAATATGGCGGGGTTCTTCGCCTTTTAAATTAATAAAATATTGTCGTATTACTTCTGATACATGTTCGCGTAAAGTGCGTTTATCCGTAGTAGAAGATTTATCGGTAGGTTGTAAAGAGTTGTCAGACATATTCATCCTTGATTAGGTTTTGGTTAATAATCCGCAAAACGTGATTTACGGCGTTCCATTTCTTCTGCGCATTCTATACACAGTTTAAATCCCAACTTGCGTCTTGGGTCGGGAATTTTTTCCCCGCACTCTACACAAGTTTTTGTACCTGCTGCATTAGGCATGCTCTGACTCTGTCTAAGTCTACCTATGGCTCTTGAAACTTCACTATCTATGAAGTCATTGGCGATATCTGCTTCATCTGCCATTATGACGCCTCCCCAAAAGGACATTAATTATACATTTAATTTTTTGAATTGCTAGTAGGGGGCCCTACCAAATCTCCATATAAGCACTGAAGTACGCTAAGTGCTGCAACTCCTGCTGTTTCCGTGCGTAAAATTCTAGGCCCTAATTTTGTCGGAGTAAAGCCCAACTGACAAGCTTCTTCGATTTCTTTTGCTGAAAGCCCGCCTTCAGGACCGATGAGTATTTGAGCTGTTTTGGGGATGTCATTAATTTTAAAAGCATTTTTTGCGTCAGGCGTGAGCACAAAATTAGCAGATGCTTTAGGCGCTTTTTTAATCCAGCTCGAAAATTCTTCTGGCAGAGAGAGTTTGGGTAGTGTCGTGCGTCCACTTTGTTCACAAGCATGAATAATAATCGCTTGCCAATGCTCCCAGCGTTTTTGTTTTTTCTCAGCATTTAATTGGACGTTACAGCGTTCAGTGAGAAGAGGAATAATTTTAGTCACCCCTAACTCCACCGCTTTTTGAATCGTGAAATCCATTTTTTCTCCACGCGAAATTCCCTGAGCCAGCCAAAGTTCCAAAGGCGATTCTACGTCCCGTGCCAGAAATTTTTTAATATAAACGATTACATTTTTTTTAGTAATTTCTGTGATAGTTGCTTCAAATTCTCCACCTTCACCATTAAAGATTATAATTTCATCGCTAAGTGTCGCGCGCAACACACGCGCTACATGATGAGAAGCCGCTTCATCTAATGTGATAGCTGTGTCAGTTTTTAAAGGGATGGGTTGATAGATTCGCATAGGACAAATTCACTGACTGGATGACCATTAATTAAATGTTCTTGAATGATACGTTCTAAAACTTCTGTTGTACAAGAGTGATACCACACGCCTTCTGGATAAACCACAGCAATTGGTCCCTTGCGACACACACGCAAACAATTCGCTTTGGTGCGATAAATACCGCCTTGTCCTGTAAGATTTAATTCATCTAATCTTTTTTTTAAATATTCCCAAGCAATTAAACCGGATTCTTTATCACAACATTTTGGATTGGTTTGATCGCAACATAAAAAAATATGTCGCTTAATGCAATTAATGCCTAATTTTTCTACGCGCTCTTTTAATTCAGAAGTCATAAGCTTTCCATCATAACAAAAAATAACGTAAAATGAGTATGGTTTAATTAGGATAGATTACACAAGGAGTTCTTATGAAAAAAAGATTATTAATAATTGTTTCCGCAGGTATTTTAGGTTTATCGACTCAGGCGTTTGCACATAATTACCATGATTTAAATTTTTCTATTTGTACGGGCTCACAAGTAAAACCTCTAGTTGATACGTTAGTTGATAATAATCATGCGCCAGCGGATATAACCAAAGTAGATGATTCTTCTTTTAAAATAGACGGATATTGGCTTTCAGGATTTTATAACACTAATGATACAGTGGTTTATAAACTTATGGATGCTAATAACAATGTACAAGGTCGTTGTTCTTTAAAGATTTACCAGCCTTGGGGAAGTAGAATGTCCATAAACTTAACAGAGCCTTGCACAGGGAATCTTGCATTTACCAATTTCCAATTTCCTGATGGCGATTCCGAGGGTTGTCTTAACTTCTACCAACCTTTGGCAAAACCAGCTTAAGCTAGCTAAAATTTTATATTGCTCAAATTTAAACAACAGGTATCATAGCGATCCCTGTTGTTTTTCTTTAAAGACACTATGAGCAAACTCTATATTTTAACGCACGGATGCCAAATGAATGAATATGACTCATCCAAGATGATGGATGTGTTGCGGGCATCGCATGCGCTTGAAAAAACAGAGAATCCTGAAGAAGCGGATGTTTTATTGCTTAATACTTGCTCAGTCCGCGAAAAAGCTCAGGAAAAAGTTTTTTCGGAATTGGGGCGGTTTAGAGAGTTAAAGTTAAAAAATCCTAATGTGGTTATTGGCGTTGGGGGGTGTGTGGCAAGCCAAGAAGGGGCGGCCATTTTAAAACGCGCGCCTTATGTGGATATGATTTTTGGGCCCCAGACCTTGCATCGCATTGGGGACATGCTCACTGAAATTAAAGCTAAACATAAGCCTGTTGTCGATATTAGTTTTCCAGAAATAGAAAAATTTGATCGTATGCCAGAGCCTAAAGCAGAAGGTGTGACAGCTTATGTTTCTATTATGGAAGGTTGCAGTAAATATTGTAGTTTTTGTGTAGTGCCTTATACACGCGGCGAAGAAATCAGTCGGCCTTTAGATGATGTGCTAGCAGAAATTGCAACGCTCGCCGAACAAGGCGTGCGAGAAGTAACTTTACTAGGCCAAAATGTAAATGATTATCGTGGTCCTAAACATGAAGGCGGTATTGCCGATTTAGCAGAATTAATTGAATATATTGCGGCGATGGATGAAATTTTTCGCATTCGATTTATGACCTCACATCCGCTGGCTTTTTCTGATCGTTTAATTGATGCTTACGCCAACGTTCCTAAGCTCGCGACTTATTTGCACTTACCCGTACAAAGCGGCTCAGACCGTATTTTAGCTGCCATGAAGCGTGGCTATACGGCATTAGAATATAAATCCAAAATGCGAAAACTAAGAAAAGTAAGACCGGGTATTAGTATTACGTCTGATTTTATTATTGGATTTCCGGGCGAAACGGAAGCAGATTTTGAGGCTACCATGAATTTAATTCATGACATTGGTTTTGATAATTCTTTTAGTTTTATCTACAGCCCAAGACCTGGAACACCCGCCGCACAACTTCCTGATGATGTTCCCATGGAAGTAAAAAAACAGCGACTCGCTATTTTACAAAACCGCATTATGCTTAATATGAAAAGAATTAGTGATGAAATGGTAGGAACGTCCCAAACCATTTTAGTCACAGGTCCCTCCAAAAAAGACCAAAACCAAATATCTGGCCGCACTGAAAATAACCGTGTCGTTAATTTAGATGGGGGTGCAGACTTAGTGGGCAAGCTAGTTGATGTTAAAATTACTGAAGCTCTTCCCAATTCGCTAAGAGGTGTTATACTGAACTTAAGGGATTACTGAGGGAGGCTATATCAACTTTGGAAACTACCCACTACTCAAAAGTCGTCAAGTTAAGTCCCGAAGATAATCACTGGTTGTTAAACCTCTGTGGCCGCTGTAACGAACACCTCCAACTCATCGAAGACCGCCTTAAAGTTAATATAAAACAACGTGGCTATACGTTTTCAATTAGCGGAGCAGAGCAAGCAGTACAACGCGCATGTCAGACTTTGTTGGATCTTTATAATGAAGCGCAAAGAGTCAAAGATTTAGCCTTAAAGCAGGTGCATATGTATTTACAAACCATTAATGCCGATAAAAGTAATTCCTTGGATATTCGTATCAAACGCGGAGCGATAGCGGCGCGCGGCGATAATCAAAAAAAATATGTTCAGAGTGTGATGAATCACGATATTAGTTTTGGTATTGGGCCTGCAGGAACAGGTAAAACTTATTTGGCTGTTGCTTGCGCGGTTCATGCTTTAGAAACCAATCGCGTGAGTCGAATTATTTTAGTAAGACCCATTGTTGAAGCAGGAGAAAAATTAGGCTTTTTGCCCGGCGATTTAGCGCAAAAAGTTCATCCTTATTTACAACCGCTTTATGATGCGTTACATGAAATGCTCGGGTTTGATACGGTTAAGCAATATATGGAAAATAATATTATTGAATTAGTCCCTCTCGCTTATATGCGCGGCAGATCTCTCAATGATTCGTTTATCATCTTAGATGAAGGCCAAAATACGACGATGGAACAGATGAAAATGTTTTTAACTCGTATAGGATTTAATTCAAAAGCTGTTGTAACGGGCGATGTGACACAAATTGATTTAACCAACCGCAGAGATTCTGGTTTGGTGCATGCCATGGAAGTTTTGCGCAACGAACAAGGAATTAGCTTCAATCATTTTGTTGCAAGCGATGTGGTGCGCCATCCTTTAGTACAATGCATTGTCGAAGCGTACCAACGCCATAGCGAAAATGCATAAGATCACCGTTCAAAATGCCCTAACGACTTCGTTATCGGTCCCTCGTGTTTCCGATTTAAAACAGTGGGCGAAAACGGCTTTGCTAAACAGAAGTCCTAAAGGCGAAGTGACTATACGAGTTGTTGAAAAAAATGAAATTCAGCAATTAAATGCGACTTACCGTCATAAAGATAAGCCTACTAATGTATTATCCTTTCCTTATGAGCCACCGCTCATTGGCGATATTGTTATTTGTGCAGCGGTTGTCAAAGAGGAAGCGCTCCTGCAGAATAAACAGGAAAACGCCCATTGGGCCCATATGGTCGTTCATGGTATTTTGCATTTATTAGGGTATGATCATGAAAATGATGCAGATGCCGAACGCATGGAAAGTGAAGAAGTAAAAATTTTAACAGAATTAGGATTTCCAAATCCTTATAAGTAAAAGGTAAGACTACATGAAAGATGGCGCTGGACAACCTCGTTCTTGGTTTGAGCGATTAAGTGATTTATTGATTCGTGAGCCTAAAGATCGTGGACAATTAATTGAAGTATTACGCGATGCAGAAGAACGCAATATTTTGAGTGCTGAAATGTTGCATATGCTAGAAAGCGTTTTGCAAATTTCTGAAATGCATGTGCGTGAAATTATGATCGCAAAATCGCAAATGGTGGTGATTGAAGGTGATAGTTCATTAGAAGCTATTTTACCGATTGTAATCGAATCAGGCCATTCTCGTTTTCCCGTTATGGACTCCGATCATGATGTGATAGGTATTATATTAGCTAAAGATCTTTTACGTTTTTCTTATTCCAATAAACCGGAAGAATTTAAAATTAACGCGCTTTTACGCCCCGCAAAATTTGTGCCGCAAAGTAAACGTTTGGATGTTTTGTTGCGCGAGTTTAGAGTTAATCGCAATCATATGGCTATGGTCATTGATGAATATGGCCAAGTGGCGGGATTGGTGACTATTGAAAATGTATTAGAACAAATTGTGGGTGAAATTGAAGATGAGTATGATGTCGATGAAGTCGATGCTATTACAAAGCATGACGATGGAACGTTCACCGTAAAAGCCACCGTTTCTATTGATGATTTTAATGCTTATTTCGACACGGATTTTAGCCCTGATGAATTTGATACCATAGGCGGTCTCGTTTTAAATAGTATAGGCCATATGCCAAAACGCGGCGAAAGTATCAAAATTGGTAAGTGCCAATTTAAAATTTTACACAGTGATAATCGAAGGATTTATTTGTTAGGTGTTAGAAAGCAGTAATTTGGTGCCCCGGAGAGGAGTTGAACCTCCGACCTGCCCCTTAGGAGGGGGCCGCGCTATCCACTGTGCCACCGGGGCATAAAAAATAATGGGATTCCTATGATAAATGAAAATTCTTACCACGTCATTAAAGATCCTGTGCACGGGACTATGCAATTTACGACGCTTGAAGATAATTGGGTTAAGCCTTTTATTGATAGTTATAATTTTCAACGATTGCGTCATATCAAGCAATTAGGACTGGGTGATTTTATTTTCCCAGGCGCAGTACACACCCGTTTTAATCATTGTTTAGGTTGCAGTTATGTAGCCAGTCAAATAGCTCACAAAATTGGTTTATCCGAAGAAGAGCGCCAATTAGTGATTGTTGCCTGTTTATTACATGATATTGGTCACGGACCATTTTCGCATGCATTTGAAGATGTGTTTCATAATAAACTCATCCGCCACGAAGATTGGACGCCCTTATTTTTAGCTGAATATAAAACCAGTGATTTTTTTTCAAACTACAATAAACAAAATCCAAGGCATCATTTAACCACTGAAAAATTTCAGCTGATTGAAGATATGATCATGCATCATGCGTCTACGAAAAAAGTTTTAGCGGATGTAGTTTCATCCCAATTAGATGCGGATCGGCTAGATTATTTATTACGCGATAGTCATTTTTGTGGTGTTGCCTACGGCGAATTTGATTTTCGTTGGATGTTACATTGCATGGCCATTGTTGAATCCAAAGAAGGCGAACGTTTGGGGATTACCCACAAAGGCATTGGCGTTGTTGAGCATTATCTAATGGCCAGGCGTTTGATGATGCGAAATATTTATCATCATCAAAAAAAATTAGCGATCGAAGTATTTTTGGTAAAATTATTACGAATTTTGGCAGAGAGTTTAACCGATCCTTTATTTGAAGAAATTAAAACAACCCGTCTAGGAAAGTTTTTAGCAGCGGTTTTTGCCTTCAATCAAAAAATTAAAAATACAAAAAATACAGATAGCCTTAAACAAGAATTTCTACAAGAATATTATCCGCTTTATAGAGAGCTTAGTGATTACGATGTGTTTTCAGTTATAAAATATTTAGCCAAAAAAACCAGCGATCACCCAGCCATTCAAATTTCAAAGCGCATTCAAAATCGCGAAATGCCGAAAATTATCCATTTAAATTTAGAAACCGCAAAATCAGCTGAAACTATTCTCGCTGATTTTAAAAATAAATATAAAAATACTTACCAAGACTGGCAACTTACCCTCATAAAAACTCCACATCAGTCTTACTCTAATGACGATGCCATTTTGGTGGTCAATGAATTAGGCGTTGTTAAGCCTCTGAACGAATTATCCCTCATGATCCAAGCTATATCAGGCAAGTTTGAACATACGGTTTTTCTTTGTGTTGATAAGTCATTGATTTTAGATGAAAAAGTCCAGCAAATGCTAAATAAGCTAATGTAGAGCCGCTAAAAGATAGCGTGTATAATGCCTTAAATTGAACGAATAAGGCAAAAAAAATGACAGGGCTTCAAGTAGTAATTTTGGCAGCAGGCCAAGGCAAGCGTATGAATTCTGACTTGCCTAAGGTTTTGCACCCTCTGGGCGGTAAGTCGTTGTTAACTCATGTGGTTGATACGGCATTAAAATTAAATCCAGAAGAGACTCCTATTGTTATTTACGGTCATCAGGGTGAACTATTACGTCACCGCTTAGCAGATCTCAATGTCACTTGGGTTGAACAAAAAGAACAACTTGGAACTGGGCATGCCCTAAAAGAAGCTTTGCCGCATTTTTCATCTCACGATCGAGTATTAGTACTATATGGCGATGTGCCCCTGATTTCTTTTGAAACTTTACAGAAATTTATTTCATCTACGCCTCTGCCTGCTTTAGGTATTATTACCGCTAAATGGGGTAACCCAGCGGGATTTGGTCGGGTGGTGCGTGACCAAGATAATCAAGTGACGCATATTGTTGAAGAAAAAGATGCGAGTGAAAGTGAAAAAAATATTTCTGAAATTAATTCAGGAATTTATTTAATTTCTGTTAGTGATTTAAAAAAATGGTTACCCAAGCTCACGAATAGCAATCAACAAAAAGAATATTATCTACCGCAAATTGTAGAGTTCGCAGTTGCAGAAAAGAAAACAATCGCCGCTTTTCTATGTCCTACTCTTGAAGAAACTTTAGGGGTAAATGATAAAGCGCAGCTTGCAACCTTGGAGCGTTGTTATCAACATAAACAAGCGACTAAACTATTAAACCAAGGGGTAACTTTATTTGATCCTTCACGGTTAGACATACGCGGTGAGGTGGTAGTCGGTCGCGATGTCACTATCGATATTAATGTGATTTTTGAAGGCAAAGTCGTGATTGGCAATCAATGTACGATTGGCCCCAATACTATTTTGCGCAATGTCATTTTAGGGGATAATGTTGAAATTCGCGCGAACTCACTGTTGGATGGTGCCGAAGTTGGAAATCATGCAGTCATAGGCCCTTTTGCAAGATTGCGTCCTGGCACAACTGTTTCAAGTCATGCGCATGTAGGAAATTTTGTTGAAGTTAAAAATAGCCTGATAGGCGAATACACCAAAGTTAATCATTTAAGTTATATAGGTGATAGTGAAATTGGGAAAAAAGTAAATATTGGTGCGGGTACTATTACTTGTAATTACGATGGTATTAATAAAAATAAAACGATCATTGGTGATGAAGCTTTTATTGGTTCTAATTCATCGTTGGTTGCGCCTATTAAAATTGGTGCAGGTGCAACCATTGGTGCAGGCTCAACGATTACTAAAGATGCGCCGGCGAATCAATTAACTGTTTGTAGGACTTTGCAACGTACGATTGAAACTTGGCAACGGCCTAAAGCTAAAAATAAGGAAACCGAATAATGTGTGGAATTGTAGGCGCAGTATCCGATCGAAATATTGAGCGTGTATTACTAGAAGGCTTAAAACGTTTAGAATATCGCGGTTATGATTCCGCAGGTCTTGCTGTTTTAGATTCTAAAAAACAAATCGAACGTCTGCGTGCGCAAGGAAAAGTTAAGCAGTTAGAGGATTTATTAAATCAATCGACTTTGCATGGTGATACGGGAATTGCACACACTCGTTGGGCAACGCATGGCATTCCTTGCGAAGCGAATGCTCATCCTTTAATTTCCAATAATGAATTTGTTTTAGTGCACAATGGTATTATTGAAAATCACGAAACTTTACGAGAAATGTTATTAGAAAAAGGTTATCAATTTACTTCTGAAACTGATACAGAAACCATCGTGCATCTTTTACATTATTTTTACCAACAGAAAAAAGATTTATTAGCAGCAACTCTCGCAACGGTTGCAAAATTAGAAGGTGCTTATGCTTTAGGTATAGTTTCATCACACGCGCCAGGTCGATTAATCGGTGTGCGTCATGGTGCGCCTCTCATCGTAGGGAAAGGGGAGGGTGCAAATTATATTGCCTCCGATACCTTAGCGCTTAATAAACACACTAAAGATTTTTATTATTTGGAAGAAGGGGACGTGGTTGATTTAACACGCGACTCTATCGCCATTTACACAGCAGAAGGCAAAAAAGTTGAGCGTAAACTGCATACCTTAGAATCTAATGTTGATATAGCGGATCGCGGCGAGCATCGTCATTACATGATTAAAGAAATTAACGAACAAGGACGAGCGATCGTCGCAAATCTTGAAGGTCGTTTAGGTAACGGTCGAGTATTAGATTCAGCTTTTGGTTTGCATTCTAAAGAATTATTTTCAAAAGCAAAACACATACAATTTATTGCGTGTGGGACGAGCTTCCATGCAGCCATGGTTGCTAAATATTGGATAGAATCTTTAGCGGGAATTCCTTGTTCGGTTGAAATTGCGAGTGAATTTCGTTATCGCAATGCCGTCGTTCAGCCGGATAGTTTATTTGTCACGCTATCACAATCGGGTGAAACAGCAGATACTCTTGCAGCGCTACGTCTCGCGAAAAAATCAGGCTATTTAAGTACCTTAGCGATTTGTAATGTGCCGCATAGTTCCATTGTACGCGAATCTGATTTTAATTTTATGACGCGCGCCGGTATGGAAATTGGTGTTGCATCAACAAAAGCTTTTACCGCGCAATTAGTCGCCCTTTTGATGCTGACTTTATCTTTAGGTCGTAAGAATGAACAACCTATCGTCAATGAATTATTACGTTTGCCTAAGTTAATAGAGCAAGTGATTGGATTAAATCCCTTAATTGCCAAATTAGCGGAGCGTTTTGTCGATAAAGAACATATGTTATTTTTGGGTCGTGGTGCGTTGTATCCTATTGCACTAGAAGGCGCTCTCAAAATGAAAGAGCTTTCTTATATTCATGCCGAAGGTTACCCAGCAGGCGAGTTAAAACACGGGCCTTTAGCTTTAGTTGATAAAAACATGCCGGTTATAGCTGTCATGCCTAACAATGAATTACTCGAAAAAATTAAATCGAATTTACAAGAAGTGCGCGCTCGTGGCGGTGAGTTATATGTCTTTACGGATAATATGCAATCCAAAGACGAAGGCATTCATATTATTCAAATGCCAACCGTTGATCCTGTTATTGCGCCTATTGTTTATAGTGTCCCCTTACAACTGCTCGCTTATCACGTGGCTGTATTAAAAGGAACGGATGTGGATCAACCCAGAAATTTAGCGAAGTCCGTCACGGTTGAGTAAAGCAATTTGTTTGATTAAACTCGGGCCCCGATAAATGAGTCCGGTATAAACTTGCACTAACGATGCGCCCGCATCTAATTTTTCTTTGGCATCCGCGGCAGTCATAATTCCCCCGCAACCAATAATAGGGATTTGATTACCTAACAATTGTTTGAGCTGTGTGATGATAGCAGTTGATGATTTCATCAAAGGCTTGCCACTTAAACCCCCAGTTTCATTTGCATTCGCTAACCCTTCAACACCTGCCCGACTCAATGTGGTATTGGTCGCAATCACCCCATCCATTTTTTCTGCTAAAATAATTTCCGCTGTGCTCTTTAATTCATCAGGCGTTAGGTCAGGAGAAATTTTTACCAAGAGCGGCACATACCTTTTTTGCGCAAGCTGTTCTTGTTTAAGCGTGCGTAAAAGATTTTTTAATAAATCTCCGTGCTGCAAATTGCGAAGTTCGGGTGTGTTGGGCGAAGAAATATTAATCGTGATATAGCTTGCAAATTCTACAACTCTTTTAAAACAGTATAAATAGTCATCAATAGCATTTTCATTCGGTGTGGTTTTATTTTTTCCAATATTAATTCCTAAAATTCCCTTATATTTAGTTTGTTTTAATTTTTCGACTAAATAATCCACACCTTTATTATTAAAACCTAAACGATTAATGACCGCTTCGGCTTTTTTTATTCTAAAAATCCTAGGCTTAGGATTTCCTGCTTGAGGTTTAGGTGTAATAGTACCCACTTCGATAAATCCAAAACCTAAATCAGCAAGTGCATCAATGTACTCACCGTTTTTATCAAAGCCTGCGGATAAGCCGACAGAATTTTCAAAAGTTAACCCTAAAACTTTTTTAGGAGCTTTAACTTTAGTGAAACACTTTGATATTCGAAGCAAATGGAGATAGAATAACGACCCTAGTGTTAATTTATGGACAGTTTCAGGGTTAATAAGAAATAAAATTTTTTGTATCAGTCGGTAAATCATGGGCACCTATTTATCAGGGGTTGATTTTTTTCTGAGCCAGTATAAAATATTGACTACAAATTGTAAGCTTTTTTAAATAATAAAATAATAAGAATATTTACTAATCGGTTTTTTTCTAAAAACAAAGGATTCCCAAATTTAAGGACAGCTTTTAATTTTAATGAAGCCTTTAGTTTATAGGGGAGTGGATATGGTACAGAGCACCAGAAACAGAAGCACAAAAAGAGAACCGCAGGCTGGTTTAAGTTCACCAGCTATGGCGATACAAAGATTATCAGCAGCGCCTCCCCCAGTTCCTGCATTTGATGATGATGAGGTTGGGGGAGATGAGAAAATGGTTATATCTGGCAGTACTCCTCCAAGTACTTCTTCCTCTTCTTCTGATGATGACGGATCCCCTAGAAAAAGAAACCCTTCTGAGGATGGGTATGAGGGACCTCTTGATCCCGCTGAAATTTATAATATGGAATTTACGGGGAGCAGAAAGAAAAAAATTAAATTTAATCGAAATACAAGAACGGTTCTTGTACCCATAAGTATGGATCATGCTGGGCAAGATGGTGGAGATCATGCGCAAACGGGCAAAAGATTAGAGTTTATTTTAGATCAATTACTTAGCCGAGGTCTTATTCCTACTCTTGTTATTGCAGATTATTTGAAAAGACATATTCATGATGAAAAAACTAGCTTAGAAATGGGCCAGAAATTTTTAGAGGCCAATCAAGACACGATACGCCGCTTACGTAGAAGAGGCGGTGATGTGATTAGATGGAAAGATCTCCTGGAGAATCATGCCGATCGATTAAGAATACATCGGCAGAGAATCGAACAAAAAAGTGGGATAGATACTGATTTATATGCAGCAATGCTAGCGACCATTAAAGTGGCCCAGCGAAAAGGTAAAAGTAATGATGATGCTGCATCTCTTGAATGGTTAAAAGAAGAATGCTCCGTTATTATGCTTTTACATGAAATGCAAAATGATGATGGAAGCAAGAAACATCATGCTTTATCTTATCTTGGTCTTTCTGAGGTATTTAAAGAATTATTTTTTAGTAATGTTAAAGGGGCTATTTTTGACGGTAAATCCGCGAGAGAACACTTCGGGTCGTTTTTTGTAGAATACAAACTTAAAGTAACGAGAGCGTTACCATCATCAGTATTGGGTACGGCTCCTTCATCAGCTGTGTCTTCTCAAGATTCCTCGCCTGCCACTTCTCCTGGTTCTTCTTTCTCTTCCTCTTCGCCACCTTCACCTGTAATCCAAGGTGTTGCAACTATTCAAAACGACCCCATGGGGTTTGGCGTGCTCCCATCAATATTAAGTCAGTTAAATCCGATACAGACAGCCTATAGTATTGGGTTTTTGCAAGGCAGAATGTCAGAAGAGCAAAGGTTGCAAGGCCAATCCTTCCGTTTTGGGTTCGCATCTGAAGCAGTGGGCAGTATGACTTCTTCTTCTCCGTCTATTGTGCCGGGGCAACAAACTGCTCGTTCTATTTCGCCACACCGACAGTCAT
>Ga0207134_1083_pt1 | contig 27730 bp, 26 predicted proteins | sample Alteio_BWMinHeat_12_FD_153527 | JGI IMG/M metagenome (GOLD analysis project Ga0207134, IMG submission 153527) | Enriched cells from forest soil in Barre Woods Harvard Forest LTER site, Petersham, Massachusetts, United States -... | ecosystem: Environmental > Terrestrial > Soil > Temperate forest >... | reverse complement strand
CTGCCGGGTTCGCGGGCGACCAAGGCGGGTAACATCAGTGACGCCGCCTTCGTCGCAAACAACAAGTGGATCGGGAATTAGGCCCGCACCTGAGAACCTTGCGACTGAGCCTGATGCTCCGCCAAATCGCTGAGATCGAGGCGAGCCACCCTTTTGCACATGCGTGTGATGGAACTGACGATCCGGCTGACATCCTGTCTCGGGAAGCGTTGCGCCATGAAGACTCGCAGTGATGCGGTCACGTCATTGGCCATCAATTCAAGAGCTTGACGCTCAGTTTGAAGGTAAGCTCTGAGGGCACGGCGTGGATCATCGCTGGTTTCTAGGATGTCGAGAGCCCCGTTGGCCATTGCATATTTCGATGCCGCCGGCAATTGGTCGATGACGGCGTATTCCACGCCATGTTCAGCAACCCTTTTGCAGAGGAGAACTTCGTTGTGTTTCAACTGCATCAAGGGAACGCAAATCTCCCAGGGGCTTCGGCCATCTGCGAGGTCGGATGGTGTGGAGGAATCATTCGTCCGCTGTGAATCGAGTGTGCCGAGATTGCGGGAGGTTTGTTCAATTTCGCGCAGCTTCTCGCTGACCGAGCAGAGTATTTGATAGTCGTTCTCGATTGCTTTGAAAGCTTCGGAGTAGACGGTTTGTTCCGCCTGCGTCAGGTGTCCAGTTTGTTGACGCGTTGAATCCTGTCCTCGTTGGCCGCTTCTCTTGATCACGATTCCTCCCTTTTCAAAAGTTTCAAAAGTTCGGTGCGGGGAACGAGCAGTTTCCCCCGCAGCACACGGCAGGCCCGGAGCTTGCCGCGTTGGATCAGGCGATAAACGCTGAAGTAATGGACACCTAAGAGTTGAGCGGATTCCTCTACGGAATAGGCGAGACGCTCTTCTTGAGGAAGAAGCTGCGTCGCCGCTGCAATGCTGACCGGTTCGTTTTCTGCGGACATTTCAGACCGAACCTTAGCCTGATGGCTTTGCTTCCTTGTTCCCAAACGGGAACAAAGTTCGCGGTGCCTCGTGGATTTCGATGGACTTGATCCAAACGTGATGGTCGTTGGTGAGCAGGTTGAAGCGGGAAGGCAGCTCCTTGATCCATTCGACGGCGGGTTTCTGAAGCGCCATCCCCAATTCTCGAAGGTTCTTTCCAGTGATTCGCAAATCATGCGTCGTCATCGAAACGTGCAGCGCATCCGCATCACCTCCCTTCTGAAAATGTGCCAGCGCAAAATTCGTGTAGGGAAATACGAAGAAACTTCCGTCAGCCAGTTCGACACGCAGCGCTTGGGCCTGCGAATCGATGTGCCAACAGGCAACGCCCTCTCTTTTTTCAGTTTTCATATGCTTGTTCCCATGCCGCGCTCCTGCTGAATGATGCGGTGCTTGCGGGCGACGATCTGGGTGTGTCTGCGATGGCGGATCGCCAGGGCGGCGGCGCGGATGTGGTGAACGCCGCGAAGAAAGCGCGGATGAACCCCGAGTCGCCGCACGAATGCCTCGTCGGCCAGGTCCATCGCCAGGCTGCGATCGGTGGAGCGCAGGATATTCTCGCGTAATTGCTCCTTGTCGCTCGTGAATATTTTGATCCCTTTTCGACCCCGTGAAATGGTCACGTACCATTGCTGCCGGCCGGTGGCCGGCTTGATGGCTGAATCCGAAAAGAGGACATAATCCACCGTCTTGCCCTGCGAAGCATACGACGTAATCGCAAAACCTCTGGTGAATTGGCGGTAGTCTTTTTCGAGGACCCGGCCGTCCTTTAGCTTGATCCGGCCATCGCTAAAGACGGACTCGACCGTGACCAACTCACCATTTGCGATTCGCTGACCGTTGCGGGTTCGGGCGTTCGCCTTGAGCTGAAGAGAGTCTCCTGTGGAAAGGGCGAGTGTTCGGGGCTGGCATACGGTGAGACGATCCGCGAACTTGAAGGGCACCGTACGGATGGTGTTTTCAGCTTCGAGGACGATTCCGTTGCGGGTGATATCCACGAGCTGACATTTCTGGCCCTTTTTCAAACCCCCCGCGTTGCGATTGAGCACGATCACAGAGTCCTCGTTGTAAAAGCGGCGATCCCGCTTTTGAGCTGGTGTGAGATCGACAGGCTCAAGCGCTGTCAGCTCGTGTTCATCTTTCCCAAGAAAACCGGCGGATTTTAAGCCAGAACGCACGGATTCGTTGACCTTGTGGACCTCCGACCATGTTTGCGATACAACGACGACAGAGTGCTTCGCACGGACTAAAGCGACGTACTCGTCGGCCAGTTGCTGTTGCTGGGTGAGTAAGGAGCAGGTCACTATCGCGCTTTGTCGCTCCAGAAGCTGAAATGAAGCGGCGAAGCGCCCTTCCGAGGCTTCTTTCACGGCTTGCCGGTAGGTTTGAATGCGCTCTCGTTCCTGGCTCGTCTTGGCTCTCGCGGGATCTTGACGGCGGATCTCCTTCAATTCAGCCGCTTGGAGGCCCGAATATTTCTCAATGGCCCGCAAGGCGTCCGAGGCTTCCACCGCACCGTGTTGCCGGGTATCGCCGGAAAGGATGACGCGACCTCCGTTATCTTGAACATGATGGAGAAGCTCGTACATTTGCTTGCCTCCAATTTGGCCCGCCTCATCCACGATGACCACGGTGCCGCGAGACATTTGCCGCCGCGTCAGGAATTCGCTTACAGTTTGAGCGTTTGAGAAGCCATTGTGCTCCAGGTCTGCGACCTGCTGGCGCTGGGGTGCGATGAGCTGAACGGAATGCCCCGCAGCGACCAATCCATTTTTCACTTCCCGCAGGGCATAGCTCTTCCCGGTGCCCGCGCCGCCGCGAAAAAGGGTGATGAAATCGCACGAACTCAAAATGTGTCCGACCGCGCGGCCCTGGTCTGGATCAAGCCTGGAACCGGCAATGGAGTGGTTCGCCGAAAAAGGATGGAAGCGGCCAATTCCCTCTTTTGCCATGCACACGATGTCCCACTCGCGTTGCAAGGCCGCCCGCATGGTGATTTGAAACGGATTTCGTTCGCTGCGGATGTAGTTCCGCTCTCGGGTGACATTCTGCAAGTCGGCGATTTGGATGTTTTGACCTCGCTTGTGCTCCAGGGCATGGCGCCAAAGTTCATATTCGGAAACGACGGAAAGGCGGTCGAAGAGGTGCTCTTCCGCCCATTGAATCGCGGCAAGTGCGTCTCCTTTCTCCAATGTGATCGTCGGCCCATTCCTCAGGCCGAGAAGCTGCTGTTTCTCGGCTTCGGCCATTTGACTGGTCCACAAGCCACGGAGAGCCTCGCCTGAAATGTCTTTGATCTTTCGGGATCGCTCGTTTTGGGCGATTCCTTCACGAAGGTCGTTCAAGTTGCCATTGCAAAGCTGAGGCTTTGAAGCGAGCAGCCTTTGCGTCTTCTCGTCGATTTCCCGATGACGCTTGGAGAATCGTTCGCGGAGTTCCTGGGGGACGCGTTTGATTTCAAAGTCGCCACGCGTGTGGGTTTCGAGCTCGTAACCGAACCGCCGGAGTTCTCGCGCCAATTCGTGATAGTAGACGTTTTCGACGTACTTGCGCGCCAGGACCATCTCCCCGTTTTGGAGGGCTTTCCAGCGCTTCTCCGGGCCATCGTAAGTTGCATTGAACACGATGGCATGGGTGTGCAAATGGGGATCAAGGGCGCGGGAGGTTTCATGTTGAAACAAAGCGCAGACCATGTTGCCCGTATTGCGATCTGAAATATGGCCGGTGCTGTGGACGCGAGTTGCTGCAAAACGCTCCAGTTCCTTGACCGCAGTTTGAATGGCTTGTTCGTGGATCTTCACGATTCGGACATCAGCTCCGGCCAGGGCGACAATCGATACGGATTTTGGAGGTGAAAAGGTGAAGTCGTAAAAGACACGTCGATTCGCGACTGTCTTTGTCTTGCCGTCTGGATCCATTGCCGCGCGCGTGGTCTTCAGCCGTTGGGTGAGAAGCTCGCCGTTGTTCGGATTCAGGTTGTCACAGAGATTCAGAAAGTCTTCTTGTTTTACGGTTCCGGAAAGACCAAGCAGTTCCGCGCCTTTGCCATACCAGGAGCCTGCAATGCGTTGATCCTCGCTGTAGTAATCCCCGGCAACGAGATGCTCTTCGAAGTATTCCTTCGCGTTCACCAGATTGGACTGCGTTTTTCGCGATAACATGAGGCAAAGGTTGAGCCGTCATTCGACAAATTGTGTTCCTGATTGGGAACAGAATTCCTTCGTGGGTGCGCTTTAATCGAAAGCTTGGGAAGAGGGGCACGCCTGACCTCTAGCTCAGGCTAGAAGTTTACCACGCAACGAATTCCGATCACTAAACCTATGAATAATCCGGTCACCGCTGAATCCACGCTGAATCGGTTCGCAACCGCCGTCAGAAATTTCACGCCGAAAGAATCCCGGAAGTTTCAGAAATTGCTGCCGTTCAAAGAAGGCATCGCCGAACTGCGGCGCAAAGGCGCCTCCTACGATACGGTCGTTGATATTCTGCGCAACATGAGCGTGCCCATTTCGCGGGATACTGTGGTGCGGTTTTGCTGTGAAGTGTTGGATCTGCCGCCGCGTCGACGCAGCCGTCGTCGCAAGAGCGGTCGCCGACGCTCCACGCAGAGTTCACCCAGCCAACCGCCGACCATTAAAACTCATGATCACGCAACCAAGGGGCCGCGTGTCGCTGATCCGAACGACATTTAATTTATGAAAAAGAAACTGAATCTGATTCTGAATGGCAAAGGCGGTGTCGGCAAAAGCTTCTTCGCCGCCAACTTCGTTCAATTTCTGAAGGATAACCACATCGACCACGCAGCCCTGGACACGGATAACGAGAACTCGACGCTGAAGCGATTTCACCCTGAATCGCGGTTCATCGACATCAACAATGTACGAGAGTTGGACGAATTGTTCGCCGCGATTGAAGGCTCTGCTCTCGTCGTGGCGGATTGTCGGGCGGCGTCGACGGAGGTTTTTCTCAGTTATTTCGCCGAACTGAAGGTCTTTGACGTTCTCGAAAGCATGGGAGCTTCGCTGAGCGTTATCTCGCCGGTGAACCACGATTTGGACAGCGTGGAACAGATCAAAATGATCGCAAATGCCTTCGACGATCACTGCGAATACTTGGTCGTCAAGAATCAGGCTCTTACCGAGCAATTTACAATCTACGATTCCAGCAAAACGCGGACGCGGTTAGTGGATGAACTGGGTGCCAAGGAAATCATGATGCCGAAGCTTCAGGATTGGGTCGTCGGGATGATCCATCAGCTGAATCTGCCCGTCGGCCAAGCAGTCCAGCATCCGAAATTCTCGCTGATGGACAGACAGCGTTTGAAGAACTGGCAACGGCGGTTCTCCGAGCAAATTGAGACGGTTCGCGACGTTGTCTTGCCATCATGAGCGAAGAACGAAAGCTGGCGTTAAAGGCCGCCATTCTGGAATGGCAAAAGAAGCACGGCATCCAGGATGCCGATCCGATGCTGGCCGCGGTGGAGCTTTGGGAGATTTATTTCAGTCATGCCCAACCAACCGGATCAAACGAGGCCATCCCATCTTTTGAGGAATTTCGGAGTTCTCTGGAGAAACTAGTCCGGCTAGGAAGTGACTTTGCGACACATGGAGCCGAAATCGTTCTGGAATTGCGAGAAGTTCCGAAGATTCGAAGTGAGTTGAACAGCTTTCCAAGATTCGCTCTGGTCTTTGGCGCAGGTCTCGCTCTGGTTGCGGGCATCTTGATCGGGAAGTTTCTCTTGTAACGGCCATGAACTTCTTTGGCCTCATCACCGCAACTCTCCTGGCGGTAGCAGCCAGCTATGCTTTCCTGAGCTATTCGCCACCGCTCTCTTGGGTGATTGCAGGCGTATTGTGCGTCTTGGGATGCGGCGTCCTCGGAACCTCTGCAAGGACCAAGAAGCGGCCTATCGTTCGTCTCAAGGGTCTTGCCTGGACTCGTGAGGATTTCTGCCGTGGCTGGCTCATCACGGGCGACACCGGCTCGGGCAAGACCCGGTCCGGCATCACGCCTTTGCTCTATCAGGTATTTCAGAACGAGCCGAACTGGGGCGGCCTTTGCATCGACGACAAGGGCATCTATTGGGAGACACTCTCGGAAATGGCCCGGCATTTTCACCGTGAAAACGATCTGATCCTGTTGCGTGTCCGGCCCGACGACGCTCCGCATGGCTGGCAGCCCTCGCATACCTATAATCTGACTTCGGACCGCACGATCCCGCACAGCACGTTCGCCAAGTTCGTTGTGGACACCGCCGCCAGTCTTGGTCAGCAGGGCGACAAGAGCTTCTTCAAAAGCCAGGCGCAGACACATATCGCGCACGCTCTGGAGGCACTTTATGAAATCCAGGCCCATGTGACACTGGAAAATGCCCATGAGCTCTTGTTGAACGAAACCGAGCTGGATGCCGCTTTGAAGGAACTGGCGGAAAGCTATCCCACAGAACGGCGTCAATCGCTCGTGGAGCATTTCCGAAATCGTTATCTCAAGCAACCGCCGGAGCAGATGGGCGGTGTGAAGGAAACCATTGCCAACTACCTCCACAATTTTCTCACACCTGACATCGCGCAAGTTTTCTGCGCGGGGAAGAACACGTTTGAATTCAGCGCAATCGACCGAGGCAAGATCATCTGTGTGGCAATGCCGCAGAAGTTCCAGACGGAGCGCCGCTATATCAACACGTTCCTCAAAATGCTCTTCTACACGCATGTTTTGCGGCGCTTTGATCGTTCCAAGGAACAGCGTCAGCGTAACAATCTGCTGATTCTATGGGCAGACGAGGCCCAACGCTTCATGACGGCGACCGAGGACGGAATGAGCGATTACAATTCCATCGACGTGATCCGCGAGGCGAATGCAACGGTGGTTGCCGCAGCCCAATCATCCACGTCTTTCCTGCCCGTGCTCGGCATGGAAAAGGCGAAGGTGCTTCTGCTCAATCTTCGGAATAGGATCATTTTCAAGGCAGCCGATGAGGAAGGCGCTTTGGAGAGCGCGGACTTCCTCGGGAAAAAGCGGGTGATCAAAAAAACGTGGGGCTACACGGCGGGCAAAGCGAATCGAAGCTATTCGGAGGATGAGGAGCACAAGATCAAGCCGCACATCTTGCGCAGTCTCAGGAAGCACACGGCGGTGCTCGTTCATTGTGAAAGAGGTCACAAAAGAACCGTGCTGCCGCCCATCGAACCGGATGGCCGGATTTCCCCGTGGTTCAAGAAACGGTGGTTTTGATGCACCTCAATACCCAGGAAAGAACCGAATGCGAACCGGTAGGCCGACCCCGCTTTCCCACTTATTGGTATGAAATCCATCCTTTTAGTTGCACAAGGGGACACTTTATGTCACCTTCTGCAAACATCAGGGGTGAAATAAGGTCGGATATGAGCAAACAGAGCCTAGCAGAGTATGTGGACAGCCTCCAGGAGGTTGGCAGGTACACTTTCACTACGGTGGAGGCACAGAAAGTCACGGAGCTAAGGCGTGATGCTCTGAAAAAGTCCCTTTCGAGACTACAAGCTCAGAAGCGGATTGTTGGGGTACGGCGTGGTTTTTACGTGATCGTCCCTTTGGAATACCGTTCAAGCGGCATCCTGCCGGCTGTTTGGTTTGTTGACGATCTGATGAAGTTCCTCGGGCAGCCGTACTATGTGGCGCTTCTGAGCGCCGCCGAACTTCACGGAGCGGCCCACCAGCGACCCCAGGTTTTTCAAGTGATGACCTCTCAACCAACTCGCATCGTCGAGGCGGCGGGGTTGCGGATTCGCTTTTTTAAAAAAGCGCGGGTGCAAGTCACACCGACTGTAAAGAAACGGACGTTTACAGGGGATTTTTTCGTTTCCAGTCCCGCAGCAACAGCGCTTGATCTGGTCGCTTACCAAAGCAGCATTGGTGGCTTTGATCGAGTCATGACGGTATTGCAGGAACTAGGAGAAAGTATCGAACCCGACAGTTTGGTCGAAGCGGCTAAAGCTGATGGACAACTGGCGCATGCGCAGCGATTAGGCTGGCTGTTGGACAAAGCGGGTCACGAAACGCTCACCCCGAAGCTTTGTGAGTGGCTCCAACAGCAAAAGACCAAACCCACGTTGCTCGACCCGACATTGCCCGCCAAAAGCTGTCCCCGTGAATCGAAATGGAGCGTGATCGTGAACACGGAAGTCGAGGGTGAGTTGTGATCCCGCAGGCCGACATCCTGGAGTGGCGCTCAAAAGTTCCGTGGAAAACGGTTGAACAGGTGGAGCAAGACCTCATCATTTGCCGAGCGTTGACAGAACTGTTCTCGCAAGAGTTGCTGAGCGAACATCTCGCATTTCGTGGAGGAACGGCGCTGCATAAACTGCATCTTGCCCCACCAATGCGATATTCCGAAGACATCGACTTGGTCCAAATCAAACCAGGCCCGAACAAGCCCATCATGGATGCTGTTCGCCAAGCGCTCGACAAGTTCATGGGCAAACCCCGATGGGACATCAAAGAGCGCGGCACAACGATGTTTTACCGTGTGCAATCGGAAACTCCACCGACTGCGCGATTGCGGCTCAAAGTGGAAATCAACACCCGCGAGCATTTTGCCGTGCTCGGTATCGAAAAGCATCCGTTCGCCGTTGCGTCGCGGTGGTTTACCGGGAAATGCAGCGTGCCGACCTATCCACTGGACGAGTTGCTTGGCACCAAGTTACGAGCCTTATACCAGCGGAATAAGGGGAGAGACTTGTTCGACATGTGGCATGGCATCACGTTCGGAAAAGCTCAACCTGCGGTGATCGTGGATACATTTCGAAAATACATGAAAGCTGACGATCATACGGTCTCGCAAAAGGAATTCCGGAAAAATCTGGCGTTGAAACTCAAGAACGCGAAGTTTCTTGGAGACACGGCCGATTTACTCCATGCCAGCGTGGCTTACGATCAGCAGCATGCCTACGATTTTGTCGATCAGGAAGTACTCGCGCTCTTGTAAAGGGGAACGATACCTACGATTAACGGGAAAAAAGTGGGGATACTCCGGTGGGCAGGCAAACCGGAGCTACGCTGAGGACGAGGAACACAAGATTGAGTCTTGCGTAGCCTTCCGAAGCACACGCAGCGCTGGTTCATCATTACGAAAAAGGCTTCAAAAAGACAATTTTACCGCCTGTCGAACCCAACGGGCAAGTCTCGCCTTGGTTTAGGAGGCGATAGGCGTAAAATACAGCTGGTTCTGGAGCCCTCTAGCATTTGGAGATGGGCCCAATTTTTCGGTCGGGTTACAGATTTTCTGGTCATTGACGACTTGCCTGCGGCAAACTATTTTGAATATCGCCTCTGGATCTTCTGATGATCAAATTTAACAAAGCCGTGTGGGTCATCGTCCTTGTCGCACTTGTCATTGGTGTCGGCATTGGCTTTTTTGCAGGAAAAGGCACCTCCAAAGAATCCTACCAGGTCCCAACCAAGAACACCTGCGGTCCCGATGCTCTCTCAGCCGCACTCGCCGAATTCAAAATCGAAGCAACTCCGAAGAAGATCGCGGAACTTGCCGGTACCGATCCATCCGGAACAACTATGCTTGGTCTCAAACAAGCCGCCGAATCTCTCGGCACCAAGGCCGTCGGCCTTCGCCTCTCTCAGAAGGAAATGGAATCCTACGTCAAACAAGGCATCGGCGTCATTGCCTTCGTTAACGGTGACCACTATGTTTGGGTCAAGAACACCCATCCTCGCGGCGTCGTCATCAAGGACACGCAACCAGGCTTTCAATTCGTTCCCTTCGAGAAATGGTATCCGATGTGGTTTGAAGCCAAGGGAGGTAAAGTTCCCGACACCAACAGCGGTCACGGCACCTGTCTGATTGTCTATCCCAAAGCGGATTCCAAATCCTGAGTATGCCTGCCGACACTGAGCTTCAAGCTCCTGCGCTCAAGCCTTCTGCCTCCCCAGCAGTTTCTGATGAATCGATCTTTGTCTGGATTGTCGTTTTTTGGATCTGCTCACTTTTGTACTTCGACCCGCGCATCCTTGCGCTGCTCATCACGGCTCCCAATCTGCTTTCGCGCATCGCGATCCTGATCTTTGTCGGCTGCCTCGACCTCTTTTGGCTCTTTACGATCTACTACGTCGTCATGATCGGCGTCTCCTGGTGGCTGCGCCGTAAAGAGCCCGAGATCGTCTTGCCGCCGCTCTGCGACCATCCGTCCGTCGCCATCCTCTATCCAACTCGAAACGATTTCCGTGAAGACGCCGTCGAAAATCTTCTCCAACTCGATTACCCGAAATTCCATCTCTTCATATTAGACGACAGCGATCTGGAAGAATACCGGCAACGGATCAACGGTTGGGTGAGTCGGCGTTCCGACAAAGTCACAGTCATTCGGCGGCCTGACCGCCGGGGTTTCAAGGCGGGCAATGTCAACCATGCCCTCAAACAGATTCATAGCGACTATTCCTACTTTGCCGTGTGCGACTCGGACGGTGTGTTCCCGACTAATTTCATCAAGGATTTGCTACCCCACTTCGAAATCGATCCCACAATTGCTTTTGTCCAGGCCAGGCAGGACGGCAATCCCGACCAGCCGGGATTCTTCGGCCAGGCGATGGGCTACGCGGTCGCAATGCACTTCCGTCACTACGTCCGAGCCCGGCAGAACTATGGCTTTGTGATGTTCTATGGCCATGGGGCGCTGATGAAGACGTCAATCTGGGAGGAGGCGGGAGGTTTTCCGGAGATCGTCACCGAGGATTTGGCGTACTCCGCTAAGATTCGAGAGATGGGCTACCGGGGAGTCTATACCGAGCGAGTCATTTGCTACGAAGATTATCCGCCAACCTATGCCCAGCTCCGCAAGAGAACCGAGAAGTGGATTCGTGGGACGGCCGAGTTCCTGAAGCTCTACTACGCCGAATTTTGGCGGTCCCCAAAAGTTCCCTGGTTCGAAAAGGTCGACGTTCTCGTCCACGCCACCACCCACTTCATGGCCATTCCGATGCTAGTGTTTCTGCTAACGCTTGGAACGATCCTGCCCGCTTATTTTAGCCATTTTCGCTATCCGGGCTCCTTCTTTTTGATGCCGGTCCCTGAAAATAAGAATGCCTTCGATTACCTCATCCACGTCCGTTACCATATCTTTTGGTCCGTCGATTTTTACGTGCTGATGGTCCTGACGATTTTCTCACCGATGCTCCCGGTGATTTTCGATCTCAGAAAGCAGCCAAGGAAACTTTTCCAATACTTGGCTGTTTCCAACTTCGTCTATCTCGCGTGTCTCGTCGCTGAGGCGGCATCGGTTCTGGCCTTTCTCGTGACCGGGAAGGCTTTTTTCCGAAACACGCACGATGCGGCGCAGGAGAAGAAAATCAGCCTGAAGGATTTTTTCCGCGAGTATCATCCCAATCACCCGGTGGTATTCGCGGCCGAGCTCGTCATGGGCGCGATTCTTTTTTGGATCGGCTGGCGGACCAAAAACCTTTGGTTCATGGCACCCGCCATCGCGTTGTTGCTCAGCCCTCCGATGCGTGTGATCGGCTGGACCAATTCATGGATGCGAAAATTGACTTACATCCCTTTTGCCATCGGAATTTTCATAGTTTCCATAGTGACGGTGAATTTAACACTCACCCTCCTTACAAAAATACTTAGATGAAAGCAGACCATTACAAGGTTGCTGATTTGAACTACTTACAGAAATCCTCTCTCATGTAAAAGGGGTTGGCAATCCTCCCCTCCTTGCTTTCTCTAACAGATTGGAATACGTTCCCGCTTCGTCTTGCCTCTATGAGCTTTCTCAAGAAACAAAAACTTCGCTGGCGGGTTGTTCCGATTGCGCTTCTGGTTTTCGCTTGTTTGCTGATGGGTTTTGACAGCGGTGAGAAGGCCGCAGCCTATCTCGCCTACATCCATCACGATTACGCTACGGCCCTTCAGACATACTCGCAGATCGATGAAAAATGTGGCTGTGGAAATGTTTTGTTGGCGATGAATATGCCCGACGAGGCCATGAAGTATTTCCAGCAGGCCGGCGATCAGAGCGGAATGGGTTTGGCCTGCTGCAAAAAGCGATGCTTTCAAGATGCCCTGCAACATTTCCAAACTGCCCAAGATAATTCAGGCATGGGCCTAGCCTATCTAGGCCTTCGGGATGAAGCGAATGCTAAAGACTGCTTCACAAAAGCAAACAACTGGTCCGGTTTAGGCCTCCTGGCCTTGGCCAAGCAGAACTACGCGGAGGCCACACGTTGTTTTTCCCAGGTCAACGATTATTCGGGACTTGGCCTGACCGAGCTCAAACAAAAGCACTTCACGCAGGCCCTGCAATATTTTCAGCAGGCGCAGGATACCAGCGGCATCGGCCTGGTTTGCCTTGCCAGCCGCGACCACAGCAAAGCAGTGGAATGTTTTCAGGGGATGAACGATCAGGCCGGCATGGGCTACGTGTATCTTGCCACCGGCAATTCCCCAAAAGCCTATCAATGCTTCGTTGCTGCCAATGATCTCAACGGAATTGGCGACTACTACAGCCAGCTTCATCAATTTTCCAAGGCGCGGGAAGCGTTCGAGAAGGACAATAATCCGGTTAAGGTCATTCAATCTTACCGAAACGACTACACGCTCCCCGATAAGCTACAGCAGGCCATTGCGTACGGTCAGACAGCGGTAGCCGCCGGAAATCATGTTCCTGAATGCTTGATGGAAATGGCCGACATCTATTACGAATTAGGTCACATCGATGTTGCGATCGCTTCACTCAATCAAGCGGCTTCTACCCCCGGATACGCTTCCCAAGCTCATCTTCTCAAGGGCAGGATTTATTTTTACGAGCGACAGCTCGATCAAGCTGCAGCGGAGTTTTCGCAAGTCACACCCGATGATCTTTCTGGAGATCAGCGGTATGTCGAGGCTCAACAATCTCTTGCTGTCATCGCCACATACAAGGCTTTGAATGTGCAGGTCGCGCCAGCTCAGGGAATTTGAACCATGAGAAGGATTAGTTTATGGCAAAGGGGGGTCGCTGTTTTGTGTTGTGCCCTCATTATATTCCAAAGCTCTGCGATGCCCCTCTTGGCAGCTTTGCAGCTTAATCATTCTGAGGAAAATCAACTCACCTCGGCTGAGATGGCTGCCATCAAAGGTGGCAAGAATGCCCCACCTAACAACCCCCCAAGCGATTCTGATGCTTGTGACTGTCCCCCTCCAAAGCCGAAACCCCCTGATTCATCAACTTCAAGCAACAACCCTAACAATCAAAAAGACAACCACCCCCCTCAGGATCCTGTTCTTCTAACAGGAGGTAAGTTTTATCTTCCCTACACCGACGTCACGATTCCTGGATTGGGAAGAACCTCTGAAAACAACCTCACGTTTCAAAGGGGGTATTCCAGCCAAAGTGGATTTAATCAAGGCGTGCTGGGCGCCGGATGGGTGACCAATTTGGATATTTCACTCATGGATAATGGCGGTTCAACCATTGTTGTCAGAGACAATGGCGGTTCCCTCTATAAGTTTACACAGCAATCACCCGGCCTCTATACCGATGCAAGAATGACAGTACAAAAACAAGGAGGTGGAACGTATCTCCTGACCAAGACATTTGGCACCAAGTACCAGTTCGACACCACGGGCAAAATTCAATTCATCCAAGACCGTAATGGAAACAAAATTACTTATAACCGCACAGGCAATCTGGTTACCAGCCTCACCGATGATTCGGGTCGATCTCTGACTTTCACTTACGGTGCAAACAATAAAGTGGTGGGAATGACTGATCCGCTGGGTAGAAGTTGGAGTTACGCTTATGACGGGAATGGGAATTTGGTCTCATTCACCGATCCGCTGAATCGAACGACGACATATGGCTACAATGACTCGCTCGATCCTCACAACATTACCAGCATTGCTGATCCCAAGGGAAATGTCACAACATACGATTACAATAGTGAAGATCGGGTGGTTCGAAAAACCAAGCCTGATGGCAGTCAAGTCAACTTCGCTTACAACAATCTTCTGGGCACTTCCAGCATGACGGATGAAGCCGGCAATACCTGGAACTTTGAATACGTTTTGATGGGGTTGACGACAATGGTCATTGATCCTAATGGAGGTGTTGACCAGTACGCCTATGATCCCAACACCAATCTGATGACCTCCCACACGGACCCGCTAGGCCACACGACGACTTATGGGTACGACAGCAACCAAAACTTAACCCAAATAACGGATGCCGCAGGCGGAACACAAACATTCACTTATGATCCGGTCTACCACATGTGGCTCACGCGAACGGATCAGAACGGCCACACGGTCAGCCGAACAATCGATGCGAACGGCAACGTTACGGCTTTCACAGATGCTCTCGGGAAATCGTATGTCTCGACCTATACGGCTAGCGGCCAACTAGCAACAGTCACGGATCGGAATGGAAAGATAACGACCTTTGCTTATGACGGTGTGGGTAACCTGACTTCCGCCACCGATCCGCTTGGCAACATCAGTCAGATCGCCTACGATGCGGTAGGCCGTCCCATTTCGTCTACGGATGCGAAAGGTCACGTCACCCAGTTGGTGTACGACAATGGAAACCGTGTGACAAAGGCGATCAGACCCGACTCCACGCAGGTCAATCCCAGCTACGACGCAAACGACAATCTCCTCACCCAAACCGATCCCCTGGGTCACACAACGACATATGCCTACAATGTTCTCAATCTTTTGACCTCAGTCACGGACCCTCTTGGGAATACGACGAGCTACGCCTACGATTCGAGAGAGAATCTAAGCAGCATCACAGACGCCAAAGGTCGTGCGACAAGTTTTGCCTACGACAGCAACAACCGGCGCACTGGGGTTACAGATGCGCAGCCAGCTTCGACGGCGTTTCTGTACGACCTTGCGGGCAACCTCAAAAAGCTCACAGACGCGAAGAATCAGCAGACTTCCTTCGATTACGACAATCTGGATCGTTTCATTAAGCAAACCTATCCCGATGGCAGCATCGAGGCGATGACCTATGATGGTGTCAACAACATGCTAACCCACACAACTCGAGCTAACGAAACGATCAACTTCGCATACGATGCCGATAACCGATTGATTTCCAAGGGCTGTCCAAGCTGTGGAGCCGGTTTTACTTATGATCCTGAAGGCAATCTCACCCTAGTCAACGACGCGGTGGCTGGAACGTTCAATTTCGCCTACGACGCTCTGAATCGAGTTACCCAATCCACGCAGCCGAGCAATCAGATTGTGAAGTATGCCTACGATCCCGTCGGCTTACGCACCACGCTCACCTATCCTGACAACTCCCAAATCGGCTATTCGTATGATGCATTGAACCGATTAGCAGGCATCACTGACGCCACAAACACTTATCAAGTCTCGTACGATGCCAACGGAAGACGGACATCGCTCACTTATCCAAACAGCATCCAGACAAGTTATGCTTATGACAATGCAGACCGATTGACCCAACTGCTGACCAAGAAAACTTCCAATAACAAGACCCTATCCCAATTTAACTACACACTCGACCAAGTTGGAATCCGAACAGGAATGACAAAACAAATCCCCGCTCAAACGATAACAACCAATTACGCCTACGATACCACGGACCGACTGACAGGCCTGATAAATCCAAGTTTGACCCAGGCCTATGTCTATGACGCGGTGGGAAATAGAACTTCAAAGACCGACAATTCAACGACAAACTCGTATGTTGCGAATGCTTTAAATCAATATACTCAGGTCGGCTCTCAAGCCTTTTCTTATGACGCCCGGGGAAACCTTACCAGTGATGGCGTTTTGGCGATGACCTACGACACGGATAACCGGTTGACCCAGGTGGTCAATGGGACAAAAACGACGAAGTATCAGTATGACTGGTCGAACAGGCTCATTCAAAAGACGGTCAACGGGACAGTGACGAGGTTCGTTTATGACGGCTGGTCTGTAATTGCCGAAACGAACAAGAAAGGGGTAATTACAGAAAGATACGTCTTAGGAGATCGCGTCGATGAAGTCCTTGCCGAGAAAGAACCCGGTGCCGAATTTTATCTTACCAGAGACGGACTGGGCTCAACTACGGAAACCACGGGCCCGAATGGTGGTATTCAACAGAGGTATGAATATGATGCTTTTGGAGCGGTAACGGTTGAAGGCAATAATGGTGCTCCTTTGACGGCTCTTCCAAAGACAAACTACTTGTTCACAGGCAGGGAATTTCAGCCGGAGTCGGGGCTCTACAACTACCGGAATCGGTTTTACCACCCGGGAGTGGGGAGGTTTTTGCAGCCGGATCCAATTGGGTTTACAGGCGGGGATGTGAATATTTATGCGTATGTGGGAAATGATCCGATGAACTTTATCGACTTTCTTGGTTTAAAGACTTGCTGGAAAAAGATGTTCATAACCACTTACAACGATAAGACTGGCGATCACGACAATACATTGCACAATGGCGATGTTGCTTCTGCCGATCAACGGTATAAATTTGGTGATGTCGATAGTAATGGTAGGGTTCAAAACCCCAAGAGCGGTACAGCCAGCTACGCCTACCCCCCAGGGACACAATTTAGCATTTATTTTGGAACTGGTAATCCTTGGTGGGGCACTGTAGCGGATAATGGAGCCGGATTTGCATCTCCTCGTCCAAGTGCTGGTTTGCCTAATGGTGTAGACCCAGATCAATGGCTCGATGTTTGGATGAAAAAAGGCAATAAAATGGGTTGGTTTTGGGTGTCTAGGTACGTATCTGACGACTGTCCCTGTCCACCGGGATGGATGTGAGATTAAAATGAAAAAGCTTAGTATTATCTGCGGACTAACAATTTTATTGGGTTCAATAGTCACAGCAGATGAAGTTTTGAAACATCAGGTCGATTCAAAGACCTTTGAATCTCCCAACAAACACTTTGAAGCACGTGTCGTTGATTTTAATAAGAAGGATAAATTTGTTGAGGCACGCATTTACTTGCGTGAAAAAGCTAACAAAAAGGTTTTCGTATGTGATTTAACCTCTGCCGACGGCGAGCATGGTCGATATGTGTTGAAAGCAACATGGACACCATCTTCCAAATTCTTCATTTTCTCGACGGAAAGCACTGGATTGCACTCTGTATGGCACACAACGACATTTTTTTTCAGCGTAGATCAAAGTCATTTTTACAGACTTGACGATGCAATCGGTTCCGTCGTTGGGGGAGATTTTTCTATCGATAAGAACGGTCGAATCACTCTCGAAGTACGAAAGGGTGCAGACGATGTTAAAAAGACTATAGATTTGGAAACGTTGGGTAAACTCAGTCCTATTGAAGAAGAACAGAAATCGCCCTCCGAATAGCCCATCTCTTCCATCTTTCTTCCCACGCCCCCTCTTGAGTGGGGATGACTTGCCCGTATCCGTCCGGCCAACCTTTCGTATCCGTCTCACCAACGACATCTAGATGGTAAGCGTCACGCTTGGCACCTCTTGACGTAGATTGTCGTAGGAGTTGTAGCGTATGGCTACGACGTTTATGAAGCCAGCTTCAGAGCAGCGGTCTGGAGGTGTTTGGCGTAAGCGGCCGGTGTCACCTCCTTGATCTGCCAATTGGTCATCTGCGGTAACCTCTCGAGCACATGCCGGAGGTAGCAAGCTGGATTGGCCTGACCGGCTTTAGTGGACACATTTCAGGGTTATCTTTTTGCGTACTTTCTGACTGCTTCGTTGCCCAGCCAATCCCTCCAGTTTTTCCATCCTTTCTTTTGAAAATGGTCGTAAGGATCGTGGGGGATGTTTCGGGATATGGGAGGTTTTCGAGGAATCCGGCCTTTGATATAGGCCTGCCACTCCTTCTGACCATGCAGGTTCAAACTCCGCGCAAATTCCCGCGCAGATGCGAAGGCTCGGAACTCTCTGAAATGGGTCGCAACGTTTCCGGTTCCTAGCCAGTCTCCCCAGCTCACCCAGCCTTTGTTTTTGTAGACATCGTAGGGAGAGGGAGAGATATCTTTGGGCAAAGCGGGTTTACCGGGTATTTTTCCGTTCACATAGGGACGCCATTCTTTCTGACTTTTGAGGCAAAGCCTGCGGGCGAACTTTCTGGCTGAAGCAAAGGGCCGGTGTTTCATCAGCCAAGGCGCCACGTTGCCTGTTCCAAGCCAGTCGCCCCAACCTTTCCAGCCTTCGTATCGATACACAGTGGAGGGACACGAAGGAATGTTTTTGAGCAGTTTACCCCTCTCTGGCAGTTTGCCCTGCGTATAAGAGACCCATTGAGATTTGCCCTTCACCCGGAGTTTGTGAACATAGGCACGAGCCTCGTGAAACGGTCTCCACTTTTTTCGATGCCGGCGTTTCATGAATTGAACAAGAGTGTTATTGCCGAGCCTGATTATACTGCTATCTCCACTGTTCTGTCACGATCCGTGGTTTCAGCTAGGTTAACGAAGAGTTCCCGGTTAAGAAGCTCGTCAAGTGGTTGGTTCAATGGATTGCCAAGCAGTTCGCTGATTCGTCCACGGCAAGCTGTCCGCAGCCCGCGCCTCCGGTTAGAAGATCAACGGCAACCGCATCGCCAATGAGTTTCTCGACTGCATCGCGCATCGGACGTGCGCCGAGTTTTGGATGGAAGCCCCGACGGACGATAAACGGGAGAACCGCACTCTCAGGTTCAAGATCGTGGCCTTTGGTTTTCAGAAACGCCAATTCCTGATTGAGCAAGAGCTGTGCGATTTCCAGCTGGTGATCGTAGCTGAGCCGGTTGAACACGAGTTTTTCCGTAATTCGTGCATAGAGCTCAGGACGCAAGGACTGTTGCGCTCGCGTCAGGACATGACGTTCCATGGTCGCCAACGTCGAATGCTGAAGGCTCATCAAGTCCGCGCTGCCGATGTTCGAGGTAAAGACGACGTAAAAGCCGCTGCAATCCAGTGTTTCACCGCTGGCGAGTGTAATTCGGGCCGCATCCAGAATTTGCAGAAACACGTCGAGCACACGCGGATGGGCCTTCTCAATCTCATCGAAAAGCAGCGTGCCGACTTTCGCCCGATCATAAACCACCCCAAATGTTCCGCGTTCACCGGCCTTGCTGCCTAGCAAAAGTCCGAGGCTTTCCTGGGTCTGATATTCTGACATGTCGAACCTGAACAGCTTCTCTTCTCCCATGAGAAACTTTGTGAAGACCAGCGTGACTTCCGTTTTGCCCACGCCGGTTGGACCAAGAAAGAGCAAGCTGCCGCGTGGTCGTCCGAGTTTTGTCAGACCGAGCTCGCCACGCTGAAGCAGTGAGACGATGCGAGGCAGTACGTGGTCTTGGCCGCGAATTCTGTGCCGAAGATGCAAGTGGAGTGCTTGCAGCTTGTCGTTTTTCTGCGCGACCTCGGAGTGCCGATTCATCGGCGATCATCTTCTTCACTCTGCGGAAAAGATTGTTCCCGAATGGGAACATTAGCTGGCGTTAGCTCGGCTACAACCACTCGCATATGAAAACAGCATTTATGGCATTTACTCCTCAATTCGCTCCCATTTTGGGGGCTGCAACTCTACTGGAGGGCGTGAGCAGCGCCCTGGGCATTGTGATGCTCATAGGCTTTCTTTTCGGAACGGCCTGTGTGATCGGCGGAGGATTCGCGGTTCGTCGCGGTGACGTCGATTCGGGAAAACTCTCGATTATCGGTGGGCTGATCATCGCGGGCGCGCCGGTGATTGTGAAGGCTCTCTTTGTGGCATTTGGCATCGGCAGTTCCACGGCGGATGTGGGAACCTTTCAATGAACGACCACGCGCTACGTCTTACGGAAACCAACAGTGCGGACGACTCAAAAGGCCGTACATGGGGTTTGGAAGGAAACCTGTTCTGGTACATGACAGGCGGCTCCTTCATCTCCGTTCTGACGTTGCTCCTGCTGTTCAGCGTCGCAAGGGTCTCATTTCTCGCCTCGCTGCTCTTCGCGGCAATCCCGCTTCTGCTCACTCTGGTCTACGTGTACGCGTTCCGCCAGGGCAAGCCGTCCGGCTACGACATTGACTGTTTGGACTGCTGGCTCAACGGCTCGGCCTTCGGCTCGAATCCACGTCGTCGGTCCTCGCATCCGCTGAAGGCCGACCATGTTTGAGCCCGCTCCAGACGGTTATTTCATTCGCGATTTACTGGTCTTCAACGGACTGCGCCAAGGCGGCGTTGTTTCAAAAGGATTTATCTTCGAGCCACCCGATCTCGATAACGCGCAGATTTCCGATCTCAACGAATTCCAGGATCAAATCTCCATTCTGCTTGCGTCGCTGGGTGAACATCAGCGTTTGCAGGTGCAGTACTTTTGCGATTCGGACTACCGGACCGAGCTTCTCCGTTACCAGCAGGAGACAGCGAAGATGGACAATGTCTGGACCAAACGTTGCCGCAACGAACGCTTTATTCGTTCCTGGCAGGCCATGCTGGAGCGAAAGCTGCGCCGCCAGCGATTGATCCTCTATATCTCGCGAAAAATCAGCACTTCACCGCGGCGGTTTCATTCGGCCAAGGCGCGAACGGAGTATTACGAGGCGATTCTTGACCAGCTTGGCGCGGAGTTCGCTCAAATCCATGAGACCCTGACGGGCGTTTTCTCGGCGCAGGGCGCGCGAATTCTTCCCATGACCGACGCCGATCATTACCGGCACTATAAAACATTCCTCAATCCCTCTCTCGGGGAGAGGTTTGATTATGACGTAGTTGATTCGTTCGAGCCTGACCTTTCAATTCAGGAAAACTGCTGGCACAGCGAGGGCAATGGGCAATCCGACCACGGGTTTTGGATGGACGGCTACTATCATTCCGTCCTCGTTCTCACGCGCTGGCCGAAAATGACCCATCCCGGTCTGATTCGCCGTCTGACCAATCTCCGGCTGCTGGATTACACCATCACTGTCAACGTCGATCCGCTCCCCGTGCGCCAAGAGATCCTCAAAGAGGAAAAGGAGCACGATCGCATTGCCGGTGACTACGCGAGCGAGAAGAAACTTTCGCTGCTCACCGTGATGGAAAAGAAGCAGCGGAAGATCGCGGCGCTCACGCGCGGCGACACTCTGCCCTTCAACGTGCATTTCATTGTCCGCACATGGGACAAAACCAAGGAAGGGCTTTCCGCCAAAACCAGCGCCATCAAGAACGCGATCAACAGCATGAACGGCGCGCAATATTTCGAGAGCGCTCTGCCAAGCACTTCCCGGAAATTATTCTACGAAACATGGCCGGGCTGGACGTGGGGACGCTACGAATTTCGCAAGCTCTACGGCGAAAACCGTTATATCGCGGATATGTTTCCGTTCAGCGCAACATTCACCGGACATCTGGAAACCGCCGAGGCGATCTATGAGGGTTCCGCGCATAATCTGGTCGGAATCAAAACCTTTTCAAGCCAGGACGCCAATGCTTCCCCACAGCATGCGGTGCTGCTGGGCATGAGTGGTGCCGGAAAATCAGTGACGGTTTGCGATCTGCTTTCTCAGACCGAGGGCTACTTCGCCTACACCGTCATCATCGAGGAAGGCTTGTCCTACGGCATCTACACTCAAACAGTTGATCCTTCGGCGAAGCCGATCATCATTCAACCCGATGGCGATATCACGATCAACTATCTCGACACAAAGGCACTGCCCCTTACACCCGATCACCTTGCATCGGCGACCGCTTTGGTCGCCAGAATGGCCGGCATCAGCCAGCACGAGGACAAGCAGATGCTGCGTCAGGCTCAAATCGCCAAATATGTAAACCTGCTCTACGAGGACGTTTTTCAGGATTGGTCGCGAAAGAATTCTGAGAAGCTTCTTTCCGTTGCGCGTCACGCCCGTGCTCTTCAAGAGCATCGCCGCCATAGAATGCCGCCAGGAGCCACGACGCTGGAGGCTTTCGCTGATTTCCGTGATTGGTCGAGTGCTCACGCCGATGAGGCACGAGCCTATCTCGATCAATTCGCCGAACACGACGTTCTCAAGTTTCAGAAGGACCCCAATACCAGCAAGAATGTGCGAAACGTCGCTTTTGCGTACCTCAAGCCGGAGGAGTACCCCACACACCGGATGTTACAGGAACTCATGTGCCTCGATGCAGCCGGAGCCGACAAAGATCAAATCATCGAAATCGCGACGTTGCTCCTGCCATGGTGCCGTGATGGCAACTACGGAGTTCTCTTCGATGGGGTGAGCAATTTATCTCTGACCGGAAAAATCGCTCATTTTGAGTTGGGCTACATCCCGGATTCAGCAAAGGAGCTTCGAGCCGCGGCCGGTTTTCTCATCACGAACGACGCGCGCAAGCACATCATCACGTTGCCGCGCGCGCTTCGAAAACGGAACGTCTACGAGGAAGTCGCTCGTTTCATGGATATTCCTGGCGGCGAAGAGATCGTGAAAGAAAGCTACGCACAGCTTCGGAAATTCAATTGCTGGAACATTTCCATCGTTCAGCAATACGCGCGTTTTAAACAAAGCCGGATTCGTTCGGCGGTGTTCGGAAACAGCCGCCAATTCTTTCTGATGCGCCAAAACGATCGCGCTGACCTCGATGACATCGCCCAGGACATCGCAATCCCGGAAGTGACGAAGCATGCGATCATGAGCTATCCGCTGCCGGATCATCAGATCGGCCAGAAATACGCCGCTTTCACATATCTGCATATCGATTCACGACGCCCAATCTGCGGCACCGTGCACAACGTGGCTTCGCCGGAAATGCTCTATTGCAGCAGTTCCAGCGGCGAGCACTTCGAAAAGCGTGCGAAACAACTGCGCGGCAGCACGGATATCGTTGAAGGCATCATCCATCACGCCCAGGAACCCGTTGAAGCAATCGTATGAAAATGAGCCGACTCCTTGTCCTTATCACGATTTGCGTTCTGTTCGCAGGATGCGCCGCGACTCGGCCCTTAACGGACATGGCCGCTGGAGCAGGCGGCGGCGCGTTGGCTAGCGAGCTGTCCAAGGGAGACCCCGGAATCACCGCTGCCGGTGCTGCTGGAGGTGTCCTGATCAGCGAAGGACTGCAATACGCCAGTGCGCAGCAAGCAAAGAAGGCAGAGCTTGCCGGTTATGAGAAAGGCCGAAGTGACGCGGTGAAACAGCAATACTGGATTCTGATCAATCAGCAGAAGGAGAAAGGCCAACAGCAGGAGCAAAACGTGCGCTATTACGAAGTCCCTGTGCCGGAACAGAAGATCGACGGAGTAATCCTAAACCCCACCACGAAGTACCTTCGGATCGAGGAGTAAAACCATGAAAACTCTATTCATCGTGTTAATCAGTGTCCTGCTGGGTGTCGCATCGGCGAGCGCCCAATACATCGTCTATGATCCCACGCTACACACGCAGGCCGCGATCAATCAGGTGGAAAATCTCGCGAAGTATGTTGAAATGGTCGACAATCAAATCCAGCAGATCAACACGTTGACCTCGCAGCTTCAGGAGCTTCAACAATATAGGCAGGCTTTCGGAGATCCTTCGAAGATTCTCAATATCGTCGGAGTGGACGGTCTCGTTCAGGATCTTCAGAAGACAGGGCTCGGCCAGACGATCGGCTCTCTGGAGAATCTTGCCCAGGGCGTCGATGCCCTAAAATACGACGCTAATGGTTTGTACCACGACATTGGCGAAACCTTCACCACGCCAGGTGGCAATTCAGTTTCACGCCAGGCGGATAGTTACCGATCCTTCGCCGCCGTCAATCAGACGACGAAGAATTTTTCCGACGTGTACGCGGATGTCATCGCCCGACGCAAAGCTCTGAAACTGGATATCGCTGCAACGACTCAAAAACTTCAATCAGCTACGACGGCCTCCGAAGCTCAAAAGCTCACGGGTGTCCTGATCGGTCTGAACTCAGCGCTGGCCGCCACGGATAAAGAACTTGATCAAGCACTTGGACTCAGTCTTGTCCAAGATTCTGAGAATCGGAATGACCAGCAGAAACAAAAGCAGGCTCGCGCCGAGGAACAACAGGCCGAGTTTTCCGAGGGCATTCAGAAATACGGCGACACAATGAAGTTGAGCGCCGAGCCGCCCTCATTCCAGGAGACTGATCAATGAACAAAAAACTGATCGTCGTGTTGGCCGTCGCAGTTCTCATTCTCACCGCAATTATTGGCGTGCTTCTGAGCAAGAAGGATTCTTCGCAAAAAGCAATTCCGCCAATGCCGAAAATGGTGAAACCGGATACGTCTGTTCCGCATTTCCCTGAGTGACAATCTATGGATTTCAGCTCTCTTTTTCCGAATTTCATAGCGCGTTGCGCCGATCTGAAGTCGCTGCTGACGCCGGTGGCCTATCTATTCATGGTCATCGGCATGATTTCGTCGACGGCCACTGGAGGCCGCAGCGCTGGGGCGTCGTTGCGGACGTTTGGGAGAACAATCGTTTTCATCATCGTTCTCACCCAGCTGGTCACATGGGGAAATCAAATATCCGCTCTGACAGATACGACTGTCAAAGAGACACTCAAAGCAGACCCCACAAAGGTTTACGCTCAATACAACAAGGCTCTTGAAGCAAAGAAATCCACTGCGACACAGGCGGGCTGGTGGGAAAAACTGTTCGACTTTGGAACGTCGGTTTTCGAAGCATTCGTCTCGGCATTCCTTTGGATCTTCGGCCTGCTAGTCAGCATCATCGTCTTCTACGCCTATTTGGTGCAAAAGTTCATCCTCTACCTAGGCTACGCGCTTTCACCCATTTTCATCGGCTTTCTTGCGGTCCGATCCCTTAATCAAATCGGCGTTAATTATCTCCTTGGTCTCGCCGGTGTCATGATCTGGCCTCTCGGATGGGGAGCCGCGTCTCTGGTCACTGAAGGGCTGCTCAGTTTTATGACCGACCACAGTTTTCTCGCGAATCAAACCATCGGTGGAGCTTCGGGCTACGCTTTCCAGAATTTCATCGGCGTCGCCGTCATTGGCGTATGGTTGATCTTCAGCACCATCGCCGCCCCTTTGGTCATTCAGCGCGCGATTGCCTCAGGTATACAGGTTGGATCAGCCCTCATCAGCGGCGCGGCTACGGCAGCTACCGCCGCCCTTGCGACCGGTGCGACCGCAGCCGGTTCGTGGGGTGCGACGGGCGGCATGACCGCCATGGCAGCGGGAGCAGCAGCAGGAGTCGCGGCGACCGGAGCCACGCTGGTTGGCTCTTCGCTCAGTGGCAGCACCTATTCGCCTACAGGATCGCTCATTACCGCATTGGGGCAAATGAGCGGAAGAAGCTCCTCTGGCAAGCAGGAGCAGCAAAAAGACGACGCAAAGCAGAGCCCTCAAACTTCGTCAGCCATCGACCCGAGTGGTGACAATGCTGTCCAAGCACTGCTTCGCAAAACCAAGAATCCTCATTCATAAATCGCATGATCTCACCAGAAACCATCCTTCGTGAGACGCCTGTGCCAAAATCCGTGGCGGCTAATGCGCCTAAGAAGACAGATCCAATCCGCATTCTCGTGGATCGGGACCGCTTGGCGTGGTTTTGGTTCCTGGTCGCATTCATTATTTTGATTGGAGCCGCGATAGACCGCTTCTACTTGGTCCAAAGCTTCAAACAACGTGAGCAGGTTGTAATTATCGACCCGGCTGGGACATTCTACGTTTCGCCGCTTCTGAAGTTCGAGGAAGCGAAAGAACTCCACGCCCAACAAAGCACGCTGGCCGCTATAGCGCTTCTGGAGCGGAATCCCTTGGGATTCGACCACGAGGATCTGCTCAAGCAGATGTTCTTGAAAAACGCTTTCGTCAAAGCGCAGAATGCCCGTGCCATCGAGGATTCGGAGTTCAAGGCCAAGCAGCTCCACCAGAAAGTTGAGATCGGCAAAATTGAGATTTTGAGCACACGCGAAAACTACGTGCTGACTCAGATTACGGGTCAACTTTTGCGCAGCGGCATTTTTCAGGACAAGACATTCGCGGAGGCGATTGCCTTCAAACTCTCTCTCAAACTCCAACGCAATCCGGACATGGTGCGAAATGGCCGATTTCCCACTGCGGTGAACGACTTCAAATATGAACCTGCTCGCTAAACTCACTCCTCTATTTCTGGCGTTGATGGTTCAGACGAGCTGGGCCGGAGACTTCAGGCCCATCGAGGAATACCAGCTTGATGAGCGCACGGTTTACACAATTCCGGTTTCACTGACCCGCGTGACGACGATCAGTTTTCCCGGCCCGATTTCCGCGATTGATGCGGCGAACGTCACATCCGACGCCAAGACGCCCGGCTTGTTCCAAATCGCCCATACGAAAGGTTCCTATTTCTTTACGATCAGGGCGCTCGTTCAGAAGGCGGCCACCAATATCAACATCCGCTGGAATAAAAAAACCTACGTCCTGGAACTCGTTGAAAGCCCGACGCCGCTCTACTCCGTCATCTTTCAATATTCCAATGATGAACCCGTACGCTCCACGGCGCTTCGGGTCACGCCCAATCGCTTGCTCGCGCTCTTGGATAAAGCCAAAGCGTATCCCATTCTGAAGGCTTATCACCCGGAGACGGTCGCCCAGGTTGAATATCTCGCTTACGCAAAGACTCCGCGAATCATTGACTGCGGGGACTACGACATTCAGCTTGAGGAGGTCTTTCGTTTCAATCCCGAAGACACCTTGGTCTTTCGCGTCGTTCTGCGAAACAAAATAGAACAAGCCATTCATTACGCACCGGATGGTTTCACGCTTCGCGTGGGTGACCGGACCTATCCGCAGGCAATCAGCGACGCCAGCGGAACGATTCCACCGAAGAGCGAGGCACCCGCGTATTTCGCCGTTACTGGCACTCCCAATGGGGGACGGAACGAACTTTCGCTCAAGAATGAATTTGCCGTCCTGCTCGATCGTTTTCAACCCGCTACAGAGGCTTATCCCCCGGAAGATCCAAAGCCGGAACCTCGTCAATGAATCCTCGCGACGCCATCCATTTTCTGCGAACGCGGACCGGAGCGTTATTGGGCTTTGGGGTCATTCTCCTGGTGTCCTTCGTCTTGGTGAAAGGTTTCTACAATCCGACCAAAGACACGGTGAAGACGAACACATCCGCCGTGCTTCCGGAGAAGAAAGAGACGAAGCCGCAGCTCATCCAAACAGTGGAACACGCGATTGTTCCGTTCAATCCACCCCCGCCAAGTGCTGAAGCCAAAACGCCGCCACTGCCAGAGGCACCAAAACAGGAGCGGAAGCCCGTGTTTACTCCGATCAGTCTCTACCCAGACACGCCTGCGAAGGAGCCGAAGCCGCTCAGCAAAAACTACGCTCCTTACGGACGGCTGATACCTTGCGAGCTGATTGTTACCGTGGATTCGTCGTCCATCAAAACGCCGATCATTGGCCTCATCACCGAGGACATCTACCACGATGGACGATTGATCATTCCGGCGGGTACGGAAGTTCACGGCACAGCCCAGGTGGATCGCAAGCGTGAGCGCATCGCCAGTAGCGGCAATTGGACGCTGGTTTGGCAGACAGGGGAAGAGCTGTCTTTGGCCGGAATCGCGCTCGACCGGGAGAAAGACCCCAGTGGTACCGGCTGGGGCATTACTGATGGTAGTGCGGGCCTTCGTGGGCGCGTTTTGAAAACGGATGACATGGCCGAAATCAAGCTCTTCGCCGCGACCTTCCTAAGCGCCGCGGCTTCTGGATTGACGGAAAAGGAATACACGATTTTCGGAACACAAGTTGCCCCAACTCTCCAAAATGCGCCGCTGAAAGGCGCACAGGATGTCCTTGGGGTTTACGCGAAGCAGATTTACGACACGATCCAGCGCGATGGCTACTACGTCCGCGTTCCGGCAGGAAAGGAA
>Ga0207134_1081_pt1 | contig 27861 bp, 30 predicted proteins | sample Alteio_BWMinHeat_12_FD_153527 | JGI IMG/M metagenome (GOLD analysis project Ga0207134, IMG submission 153527) | Enriched cells from forest soil in Barre Woods Harvard Forest LTER site, Petersham, Massachusetts, United States -... | ecosystem: Environmental > Terrestrial > Soil > Temperate forest >... | reverse complement strand
ATGGCTTATCAGGGGCTTCTGACTTTGCTTGACTTTATGAGCTAGCTCTGTGTTAGCAAAATTTATAGACTCTTTATTTTCGTCAGTAAGCGTACTGAGCAAATCAGCTGCCTTGCTCTTTGTATCTGCCGATACTTGAGCTACAGTGACAAGTTCCTCACCGTGGACTAATTCTAAAATGCCTAGGTCAAAACCTAAGATTTGGCATAGATGGCGTCTGACGGCATCTAAGGAGCTTTCCGCTTGCTCGTTGGCTGAAAGTTTTTTAGCTTTGGTCACTTTATTGGTCTTGGCATACTGTTAAAGGTCTCTAAATTGAGTTTAACAGACAGCCAGGCTTCTGAGAATAACCATGTTAGCCAAATTAAGGAGAATGCAAAGTAGTGAGCCAAGGGCGCGTGGAGCCGGCCGCTGGGCGAACCGCAATGGCCTCAGAGGCACAATGGGCGCGGAGGCGTATCGCATACGTCGGAGTGGCACCATTGCTCATGGCTCGGAGCGGCGCCATTGGTCATGCGGAGGAGCTGAAGAACGAAGCCGAGGGAGCGCTTATATAAAATATTTTTGCCACCACCACTGAAACATAAGCAAAGTCCACAATTCCTTACGGCGGTCGGCCATATTAAGGTTGTGCTCATCAAGGAGGGCTTTTATATATCGCCACTGAAAAAGACCTTGGCGCTTAATAAAAGACTCGTTTAATAACTCACTTACAATGGGTTTAAACTCATTTTTTAGCCATTTGCCAACTGGTATACCAAAACCTTTTTTTGGTCGTTGTGTAATGGCTAGTGGCAAGTGTTGTACAGCTAACTTTCTAAGCAAGTATTTTGTTGTGAAACCTTTAATTTTGAGCTTAGTAGGCAAACTTAAGGCAAATTCAACTAAAGGAAAAGCCAAAAATGGCAGCCTTACTTCAAGTGATGCTGCCATGGAAGCCCGGTCCGACTTAACTAATAAATTGTCGGCTAAATAAGTGCTTAAATCTAAACGCATAATTGTTTCTAAAACATCTGAGCTAACTTTAAAAGCAGGCATGATTGCTCGTTCATAACCGTTTTTACTAAAAAGTTCTTGTGGGCAGGTTATTGTTCTTTGACGCTCTAGCAGTTCGGAGTTAAGTAAGTCTTGGTGTGTATGCAAAGGAAACGAACCCATCCATTGCAAATGTCTTTCTAGTGGTGGACTTTCAGCAGCAGCAATAAAGCGTTTAATTTTATAGTCAAAACTTAGATTGTTGAGTGAAACTGGTAGTTGTTTAATAGCTGGTATAAGAACATTTTCTTTAAAGGCACGGGGTAAATTTTGCCAGAAAGAAATATATTTATGAGCCAAATATGTTGGATAGCCACCAAATAATTCATCTCCCCCTTCACCAGCTAAAGCAACGGTAACATTTTGTTTTGTCATTTTAGACAAGCAATATGTTGGTACAATCGACGCGTCGGCAATGGGCTCATCTAACACTTGCCATAGCTCGTTCATAGTGGATAATGCGACTTCTGGATCGAATTCAAAACATTGATGATTAGTGCCAAGATACTTAGCTACTGTTTGGGCGTGTCCGCTTTCATCAAATGATTTATCTCTAAAACCAATAGAAAATGTTTTTAGCTTGCCACTTACGTTTTTAGCAGCTAAGGCAGCTAATAATGATGAATCAATACCACCAGAAAGAAATAATCCTAAAGGCACATCTGCTATTAATCTAAGTTGAACAGATTTACTGAGCAATTTCTCGGTCTCAATTAATGCTTGGTCTTCAGCTATATTTACTTGTTTGCTTTCAGGCTGCCAATAATTATTTGTTGTTACTTGTCCATTTTCTACAATTAAATAATGGGCAGGCAATAATTTGTGGATGTCTTTAAATAAAGAAAATGGGGCTGGCACATATTCAAGAGTTAAGTATTGTTGTAAGGCATCTTCATTTAAAATCTTTTTTGCGGCAGGATGTGTAAGTATTGCTTTAATTTCAGAGCTAAAAATAAACTGATTTTGAAAAATTGACCAATGCAATGGCTTTTCACCCATTCTGTCTCTGGCTAATAGAAGCCTCTGTTTATTGCTGTCCCAAATAGCAAAAGCAAACATCCCTTCAAGATATTGTAAACAATCAACACCATAGTCTGCATAAAGATGAATAATTGTCTCGGTATCGCTTTTGGTGGCAAGCTTATGGCCATTTTTTAAAACTCTTGTCTGTAATTCTTGATAGTTATAAATTTCACCATTAAAAATAATCCACAAACTGCCATCTTCATTAGTAATTGGCTGTTGTCCGGTTAGCAAATCAATAATGGATAACCTGGTCATGCCTAAAGCAGCAGGGCCAATTATTTTCATACCAGTTTCATCAGGTCCACGATGCTCAATACTCGTGCACATTTTAGTAAGGATATTGGTGTTCTGCCCCAAACCTTGATTATTTAAGTTAAGATAGCCAGTAATGCCGCACATAAAGATATGCTAGTTTAATTTGTTTAGATTATAAATACCCGTGACAATATATTTCATATGAAGGCTATTATCTCATCAGCTAAGCTCCACTGCGAAGAATTTTATGCGCGTTCGACTTTGAAGGTAGCAAAAGATTTATTAGGCTGTTATTTAAATCGCCGCCTACCATCAGGTTTAGTCCTTAATGCTGAAATTACTGAAGTGGAAGCTTATACAGCTAATGATCCTGCTTGTCATGCTTTCAACGGTAAAACTAAGCGCACGCAGGTATTGTTTGGGCCACCAGGCAGGGCTTATGTTTATTTCATTTATGGTATGTACAATTGTCTAAATGTAGTTACAGAACCAGATGGTATTCCTGGTGCTGTTTTAATTAGGGGTTTAAATGGAATTGCAGACAGTGGAGCTAAACTAAATGGTCCTGGCAAAATATGTAAGTATTGGCAAATAGATCGTGAACTTAATGGTGTAAGTTTGCTTGCTTTAGATTCGCCATTGTGGATTACCAAACGTGCTGACGGTACCAGTCCTAAAATACTAAAATCAGAACGTATTGGTATTAGCCAAGCCCAAGATCGCCTCTGGCGCTTTTATACCTAGATCAAGACACATCTTGTTTGCTATCGGCAGTACTGACTTTTTTTAGATATTCTCGATATAAGATACTAATCAATGAAATAAGTGCCAAGATGAATGCAAAAGCTGATCTTAGCTGCATTGTCAGCAATATTTTATCGCAAGCCCAAACAACGCTGCCAATGGTAATCCCCATTATCCAAATATAGGCTGAGTTCTTACTTTCCCATTGCAAAATATTGAGGATCACGCTAACTAAAAACACGGCCAGGAATATGGATAAAAGCCTAACCCATTGAAACATATCCATGCCATACATTATGCACAATGAAATAAGGGCGAGAGCCGCAAGAATCCACAATAACCATGAACGACGTTTGTTATTGTCTTTGACAATGCCCTTTGCCTTTAATCTCGCGATAATTACCAAGGCAATGAGGACGATGCTAGGCAATAAAATTGCAAAAAATGTTGCCATAATCTTAATACCTAGAAGTGTGAGCGAAAGCCAGTTACTGCCCAGTATGAAATCTTAATTGATAAGCAACAACTGCAATTACGACAATGAGTGTGAGCGTACCAACGATTGCTACCAAATGTCCGCCGCTATTAGATTTGCCATATTTGGGTGAAAGACTGGCAAATTCAAATTGAGACGCATTATCTGTGTATGGATCAGCTGTGTCTGATTCAAAGTTAGGACCTAATAAATTAGATAATCTACGTGCTTCATCAGGGGTAAGAAAAATTGAGCTTGTCGGTGGTGTGCCAATCTGCCGCTTAAAAGATAGAGAATAACGGTTGCCTATAGGCTTTACCAAAACTAAAAATCCAGATTGTGTTTCAAAAGAGCGCCCATATGATTCAATATGTAACGGCTCTGCTTCCTTAACAGCAAAAACTTCGCCTGTTTCATCGCCTTGAAATGAGGCTTTTATATCGATGTGGTCATCTGGATGGTTCACTAGTAAATCTCACTATTGCAGGAAGGGGTAAGATTGAACATTATACTAAGAGGAAGCCTGGAAATAAACCAGGCTTCCCCTTAAGTTTATCTTTAGTCTTTAAAGATATTCTCTTAAACGGGAAGATCTACCAGGTTGGCGGAGCTTCCGCAGAGCCTTAAATTCAATTTGCCTTACGCGTTCACGAGTAACAGCAAAAAGCTGACCTACTTCTTCCAATGTACGTTGCCGTCCATCATCAAGACCAAATCTTAGTCTTAGCACGTCACGCTCACGAGGGGTAAGCTCATTGAGCATTCTAGCTAAGTCTTGACGCAATAACTCATGGGTGACAGTTGTATCTGGCCTGTCAGTTTCAGCGTCTTCAATAAAATCTCCCAGGCGAGAATCTTCTTCTTTGCCGATAGGAGTTTCTAATGAAATTGGTTCTTTAGCAGCTTTGATAATTTCATGTAGTTTTACTAGTGAAACATCCATAGACTTAGCTAATTCTTGCTCAGTTGGTTTGCGATTGAGTTCTTGAGCGAGTTGTCTTGTGATTTTCTTCAATTTATTGATTGTTTCTACCATGTGTACAGGTACACGAATGGTGCGGCTCTTATCAGCCAGCGCCCTTGTGATAGCTTGGCGAATCCACCAGGTAGCATAAGTGGAAAATTTGTAACCACGTTCATGGTCAAATTTTTCAGACGCTCTGATAAGACCCAAATTGCCTTCTTGGATAAGGTCTAAGAAAGACAAGCCACGACCAATATATTTTTTGGCAATGGAGACAACTAAGCGCAGATTAGCCTGAACAAGCTTACGTTTGGCAATCATGTCGCCTTGCAGAATTTTTCTGGCTAGTTCAATTTCTTCATCTGGCTTTAACAATTGAATGCGTCCAATTTCGCGCAAATAAAGTCGAACAGAGTCTTCTGTGACTATTTCTCGGCTGGTCGGTAATTCAATTGGTTCATCATCATCTTCTAGATTAGGGTCAGCATCATCGATGATTGTGAATTGATCTGATTCATCGATGAGGTCTAATTCTTCCATCTCATTACGCTTGGCTATATTATCGTCATCAACGAGTACACCACCAGACGCGCGTTCACTGTCAGCAGATTTTGCTTTTGCCATAAGTCTTTTTCACTAGCCTCTTAATTAGGGATAACCAATTGAACTGATTTTTGATATGAACAACATAAACACAAGTGCTAATTGCCGATTACAAAAAATGTCTGTACATCTCTAGTTTTATTTAATTGCCCCAAACGGGGATACGTTAGATGACAGACATTTGCATGAATGTTTTGGCAAAAGCTCTATTTGTATATATGTGGAAAACGCATATCTTGCTATCAAGAATTTGGTCCAGTTTCTTTGCCTGCCAGTGAATTGCAAATTTAGATTAGTTGATTTGCTTTTAATCAAAACTATAAGAGGCCTTACTAGAACAAATACCCGCGTTTTCAAACCAGTTGACCGTATTACCATAGTTACTTGGCAACAGGCTAAAGCTAGTATAAGGGTGCTTTTGACTTTGTGCCTATCCTATTAAGCTACTTTAACTAATATTTTTCGTATAAACCCCACTTAATCTGGAGGTTAGCTGATTAGCATAGTCTCAACTTCAAAGTCCGGTAAAAAGTCCGCTTCCATATTCGTACTCGGATGACCCATAAGTCTGTACTAGCACGGCTTATGGAAGATCCAATATCAAATAGGTTCACCATAAAGTCCGATTGAAAGTCCGTTTCAATTTGCCAAATTAGTCTTCAACAAATGATTTTAGTCTAGCTAGAGCGTCATCCCATTGCTCAGAAACGAAGGCTAAGTATTCTTTCATTTCTTTAAATGGTTTGGGATTTAGCTGAAATAAGTTTTGGCGTCCTGCTTGCACACTGTGCACTATTCCAGCATCCTCTAACACCAGTAAATGTTTGGTGATCGCCTGCCGGCTTAGCTTATGCCCTTCTGTTAGTTGTGTAATTGAGCGTGATTCACCCCCTGAAAGTTCTGCCACTAAAGACAAGCGTGTTTTGTCGCCCAGAGCAGCAAAGGCTGGCGCACGAGCAAGTGATTTGACTGTGGTTTTCCTATGCTCTTTGGAGGACATGATTTTCAATATTTTTGATTTGTTGTGTCCAGCCACCGTCATTCATACGGAATGCTTCACTTCTGCGGTCAGCAGGCAATTTGTCGAATCCAGATTCAGTCACTGTAAGCAATGTACCATCCGGTATTTCTTGTAGCCTGAATTCTACTAGTGTAGGAATCTCATGCGAATAATCAACCTTAGGGTCAATGGCATAAGGATGCCAGGTATAAGAAAAAAGTCTTTCAGGTTGCAGTTCTTTTACAACAACCTCCATAGTGAGCTGTCCGCATTTAGGATGCGTTATCTGTCCGCGTGTAACCTGCCCCGGTACAAAGGGTCCTTCCAGTTTCACTTGAAACCACTCACCAAACTCATGGTAGTCGGTGAGTGCTCGCCAGACACGAGAAATGGGCGCTTTTAGTTCGATCTGTTTTTCAATAATATTATTATTCATATGCAACCTCCGGGTTGCATATTATCTTATTTCGGTTTCAGAAAAAAAGCAACCCTTTTGTCGCGCATTTTCAGTGCCGAAAATAAATTAGGGGCTAAACAGTGATCTCAAGTGTCAAGCGTTAGCTATATAGTCTTGAAGCTTGTCTAAAGTTTGTGACCAGCCGTCAGCCATACCAATTTTTACTAAAGCATCATGATCTTCTATTGAATCAAAGTGCATTTTTACCGTCAGATTTGTTTTGTTACTTTCTTCTTCGAAAGTAACTGTAGTGACCATTCCTTTTAGATTGCCCTTTGCATTTGGGCGATTTCTGTTTACTACTTCATGCCAGTCAGCAGGATGTTCGTCACAAACATCGGTAAAAACAAGCTCTTTCGGTTCATCAATTTTGCGATATACCCCTGTCATTGCATAGTCAACGCCTTCAGGTGAACGCATAACAAAGCGATAGGCACCGCCCACTCTTAGGTCTATTTCGCAGACAGGACATGTGAAGCACTCAGGTCCCCACCACTCTTTTACCCGCGCTGCTTCTGTCCATGCTTTAAATACTAGTGTTCGTGGGGCATCTATAATGCGCGCAATAGCGAAATCTTGTTTTGTGGCAGTAGATTTTGTGCTAAGGCTTTCAGCCGTCATATTGTGCGTTCCTCTCCTGTTCTTATTTATTAGATAAACTGTCGGTGGTTTTGAAATCTAGATTAGTAACCACGTTTATTATTTTTCTTTTTTTCTTTGAGTTGAGGAATCTCGCGCACTAATTTTCCGTTGCGCATTACAACAATTGCTGTTCCTGTCTGTTGTGCTAGTTCTCTTGCCCGCTTTGCAGCCCGCGCTAGGGCAGCTGGCACTTTTTGCATGTCTTCATCAGGAAGGCGAGACACGGGTATTTTCATGGATTTTTTCCCTCTTCAACTAATTTAAATATAGCACCACTATTATCATACCGATGCCAGAAATCCACCTCAAAGCGATAAATTGCTTGAAAGTTGTTTAATCCTGAATAAAATCGCCGACGCACCACCTCATCTGGTACATAGTGCCCACCCTGAGCTACTCGTTCCGCAACTCTACCAATGGCTTCTTCTGGATTTGCCAGTGACAAGAAAATGAGCTTAACTTGATATTTTTGTCTGCGCCATGCTCGAATCATTGAAACATAAGTACGACCAGATAGAGTTGTCTCGAAGGCAAAATTGTCACCTTGTTTAGCATGTGTTTTGATTTCTTCTAACATCATACGCCCAGCCCTAATTGCTGCGACTGTAGGCCGCAATGATGATAAGCCGGTAGCTATTATATCGGCATTTATAAATATGGGACATCCGGCTTCATTGGGCAGAAACTCATTAGCAAAGGTAGTTTTTCCTGCTCCATTAGGTCCAGCAATAATAAAGATTTTCTTTTGTCCCATGCTAGGGTACTATACTTTTCATTTAGCTGCGGGCTTTTTGTACTTTGGATTGCAGAAGTCTTAGCTCATCACGTAGGGCAGCAGCAGTTTCAAAGTCTAAGTCCATAGCTGCTTTTTTCATTTCCTTCTCTAGTTTGCGGATGAGTACTGGCAAATTACTATCGGCATAAGTAATGCTTTTATCGCTACCACGTTTTCCTTTGCCTGGTTTAACAGTTTCGCCAGTATCAAATGCAATTTCTTCTTTCCCACGTAAATAATCTAAAAGACTATTGCCTGTTTCTTTAACAATAGTTGTAGGTGTAATACCATGCTCGAGGTTATAAGCAATTTGAATATTACGGCGGCGCTCAGTTTCGCGCATGGCGTTTGCCATAGAGTCTGTGATTTTATCGGCATATAAGATTACTCTGCCGTTAGCATTGCGTGCTGCTCGACCAATTGTTTGAATTAAGGAGCGCTCAGCGCGCAAGAAGCCTTCTTTATCCGCTTCCATGATTACAACCAGACTTACTTCAGGTAAGTCTAAGCCTTCGCGCAATAAGTTAATGCCTACTAGAACATCAAAAGCACCGGTGCGTAAATCTTGTAAAAGTTCAATGCGATCAAGGGCAGCAATATCGCTATGCAGCCAGCGTACTTTGATATCTAATTCTTGCAAATACTCAGTTAAGTCTTCTGCCATACGTTTAGTTAAAGTAGTGACTAAAACGCGCTCTTTACTAGCAATGCGTATGCGTAGTTCTTTAATTAAATCGTCAATCTGTCCAGCAATTGGACGCACTTCTACATGTGGGTCAACAAGACCAGTGGGTCTAATGATTTGTTCTACTACTTGATTGCTTTTTTCTATTTCCCATTTGCCTGGTGTAGCAGAAACAAAAACAGTTTTGCCTACTTTAGCCCAGAATTCTTCTGCTTTTAAAGGACGATTATCGCGAGCGCATGGTAAGCGGAAACCATAATCAATTAAAGTATCTTTGCGTGAGCGATCGCCATTAAACATGCCTTGTAATTGTGGCGCTGTCACATGGGACTCATCAATGAAAGTAAGAAAACCGTCTTTGCCATATTTACGTATAAAATAATCAACTAATGTTTGTGGTGGCTCTCCGGGTTTACGATTTTCCAGTATGCGCGAATAATTTTCAATACCATTGCAATAACCAACTTCTTTCAGCATTTCAAGGTCAAATCTGGTGCGCTGGCTAAGACGTTGTGCCTCAACGAGTTTATTTTGACTGGTCAGTTCAGCGAGTCTTTCTTCAAGCTCAACTTCAATTTGGGCGATGGCGCGTTCTAATTCTTCATCTTCAGCGACATAATGCTTTGCTGGGTAAATGCGAACTTCATTGAGTATATTTTCAATTTCACCAGTAACAGGATTTACTATCGCTATTTTTTCAATTTCGTCTCCAAAAAATTCTACACGTACGACACGTTCTTCATAGGGTGGATAAATTTCAACCACGTCCCCGCGTACGCGAAAACGTGCTCTTTCTACTACTAAATCATTGCGACTGTAATAAATACGGACAAGACTTCTCAGTAATTCTTGTCGCTCTATATTTTGGCCAACCTGCAAAGTAATTGCACAAGATAAATAACGTTCTGGCACACCTAAACCATAAATACAGCTTACTGAACCAACGACTATCACGTCGTTACGTTCCCAAAGTGATCTAGTTGCTGAATGTCTTAGCCTATCAATTTCATCATTTATACTGGCTTCTTTCTCAATAAAAGTATCGGTAGAAGGAATATAAGATTCTGGCTGATAATAATCGTAATAGCTAATAAAGTATTCAACAGCACTTTCTGGAAAGAAGTCTTTCATTTCGGCACATAATTGTGCGGCCAATGTTTTATTGTGAGCAAGGATAAGGGCAGGCATTTGGCAGCGCTCAATAAGATGCGCCATCGTCATAGTTTTGCCTGAGCCAGTAACACCCAATAATGTTTGATACGGAAAATCTTGCTTGACTCCAGAAGCAAGCATATCAATTGCCTTAGGCTGGTCACCAGCTGGCTTAAATTTTGAGACAACTTTAAAGGAAGACATTACATTGGCAGTAATTTCAGCCTGACTTATTTTTTTCTTCTTCAATTAGAGATGATTTTGTTTGCGCCGAAGGCTTTTCTTCAACAGTGGTCGCTTCTTTTACTTCAGTTTGGGCTTCAGTAAGCGCCTTTTTAAAATTACCCAGGCTTTGTCCAATAGCCCGTCCTATTTCAGGCAATTTCTTTGGCCCAAATAGCAACAGAGCCACACCTGCTACAAGCGCTATATCAATAGGACTACCGAGCATACGAAAACCTCGCCTCAACCAATGTTATGTTAGCACATAGACATACGCTTGGAAGCCTGGCGCGGCTCAGATATTGATAAATTGGAAATAGAGCCCTCAATTTGTCAACACCTTAAGTTTTGAGCTTTCTAAGCACCAGACAATTTGCCAGTATGTCATGTAGTGCTTGTTTTTTTGCTGTGAAGGCAGCCATTATAAAGCCAATATAAAAGAGCAAATAAGATAAGCCTTTGGCGACCGTTCTTCCCAAAGCACGCGCAAATGATAGTCGGTCACCGTTCAAGTCTGTCACAATAATTCTCAAAGCTAACTTTCCTGGCGTAGCCATTAGCTTTGAGCTTTCAAAATAAGAAAAATAGAGCAAATGAGATAGCAGCACAGCTAGCGTGCCAATTATGCCACAAATACTGGTTAAGAACACAGCACTATAGTTAAGCAAATCAGATCCGCGTTCAGGGGAGGCTGCGACCAAATAGCCAACCAGCATAAACAGCATAAAAACAAATATCAAAAGGATTGCTGTAAGTAAGGTACAGATAAACATATCTATAATATGGGCCACAAAGCGTAGCCAAAATCCAGCATATGCTGTCGTTGATATTGAAGGTAGCGTAGCCTGGTCTGTCATCTATTTTATTATGTAAGCGCTGGAGCCTGCTATTTAAAATATAGTCCAATCTTATTTTGGTGCTTTGTCGGTAGCAGTAGTATTCGGCTTTGCTATGGGTAAGCCATTGCTATATGTATAAATCGGTGCTGTAAGTGGACTGGAAACATTTTTTGACCGGCAGCGATCAGCAAGCTCGGCAATGGTGGCGTCAACAAAAACATAGTCTTTTAATATGCCTTTGGGTTCTAAATAATCAGTGATATTTGTGGCTTCAATTGGTGCATTGGGCGCGTTTTGGACAAAATTGCTTTTGTTCATATCAGCAAGACTTGCTAAGTATATTGATTCAGGGTTGAGTCTTACCCAATGAGCTCCATTTTCGAGCCAGGCATTGTATTGCAATACAATGTGCGGGTGGTCTGGCTGCGTTTGTAAATGATCAACTTGGCTAGCTAATATAGTCACTAAGAGGTTTGGATAAAGATTGCAGAGAGCTGGAATTGAAAGCGATCCATCTCTCTCTTGAAAATAATTTTCTGATTCTTCTAAGGTAGCAATTGTACGCGGCCAGTATTTTATATAATCAGGCACCGATTCTACTGGTTCAGGTTTGGACTTCTCTTTCGTTTTAGTAGCAGCAGCGCTTTTAGCAGCATTGATTATTTTAGTCTTAGTATCGTTTATTGTAGTTTTAGTATCGACTTTTTCTTTAGTGTTGCTAGTTTTATCGCTTAATTTATCGTTTGTTTTTTTATCTGTTTTTGGTGATGCTTTCGATGCTATTGCTTTAGGCGCTACAGTGATTGGTGGGGGGGGTGCCAGTGATTGAAAAATTTTGAGCCGTTCCATTGCCGCGGCTACATCCGGCGGGTATATTTGTTTATTGAGTCCCTTATCTACACAGTAATTAAAAGCAAATTCCGTTGACTCATTCCATTGATTATTTTTATTGTCATCAAAATAAATGACTCCGGGTAAATCCGGCTCACCTAGTTTTTTGCGTACACCTGGATGTGGTTTTATATCAGCTTGAAAAGCTAATTTGCGAAAATCTATTAAACAATGTCCAGTAGCAGCACTACCTTGGCGGTAATGATTATTCAGTAGAAAATCATGGGTGCTGCCTAAAGAAGGTGGGAAAAACAAAGAACCAAGCGGGCATTCACAAAGAGCTAACCAGCGTATAAAGCTGAGGCTATTAGCATATTTTTCCATAGTTACCAGAACAATATTACCGCCATTAGACCAACCGATAATGCCGATATTGTTCATAGATAATTTAACCGGCAATAATTCTGCCATTTTGCGGTGCTTAAAGTCTTCTCCCTTGCCAGCGGCAAAAAGTAAAATATCGTGCAGGGCTAATTGACTTTTTGGACCCCGATAATCGTTGTATCCACCAGACTTAAAGCTATCAAGTCCGCCGCCAGGGAACGAAAATCTTAGCTCAACAAAGCCTACTTGGGCAGCATGGGCGCAAATATTAAGACCATTTGGGGTATCTCCGCCGGGTACAATTATTGCAATAGGTGCACCGTCTTTATAACGCGGTTTTTGTGGATAAATAATATTAATTGCTAAACCATTGCCTGGTGCAGCTATCGAGGGTACATAAGTGCTTATTGATCGTTCAATAGCCAGCGGCAAAGGCTTGGTGCTGTCTTCAGGAATGGCAGGCGGCGCTTCGCTTGCCTGCGCCAGTTGAGGATCAATGTTAGTGAAAACCAATAGGCTTACAATAACGGTTAAGATTAAACGCCGTTTGGGCGAAAGCATTGAAGGACTCCTTATCCTGAAATTCAATATCCAGATTATATCCGTACCAGCGATAAGTGTCTTAAATTGTATTGACTTATCCTTGTGACAATCGGGTGTCCATCAGTGTATAACTGATTTTAACTTTAAATGGCAGTTTAAAATGTTATTCAATGGGTATCATTAGTTTTAGCTAGTGGGTGTGGCTTGCAGCCTCTATTTTGACCACATGTCGTGAGGGCGCCTCCCACTGGCCCCTTTCTAAAATAGATATTTTTAATAGATATTTTTAATAGATATTTTTCAGGGCATATAAACTAATCGGTTTACTATTTTGTTCGCGATTAGATCTTTTTCAATTATCTCCTCAGCATCACTTTTGGATACTTGACAGTACCAATGTCCTTGCGGGTAGACCACAACCATCGGTCCATTACCGCACTGGTCTAAACAACCGGCTTTATTAATCCGAATAGACTTTTTAAGCCCCCGCTCTTTTATTTGTTCCTTGAACGCCTCAAATACTGCCTGAGAGCCTTGCTCAGGGCAAGTCTTGCCAGCCGTGCATACAAAAACATGTTTATCAAAAACGGTCATTTAATGACTATTATGCCAGATTAAGGCAGACAGGCTCAGAAACAGAGCGGTTCAATTTGCATCCGTTAATATATCTTTCGCTATGTCTTGACACATTACAATATAGACTGACATTATATGGCTTCCCTGAAAAGGGTTGACCGCAGACAGATTGGTGTCTTGCTCTAATTAGCAGACTTAATATTCGACTATTTTGGTTGATACCAGCTAGAGGTCACAATCAATATATTTATTATAAATTTCCTGGTTGTGTTCCTTAGATGTCCTGGCGGTAAGAGCGCCGGGATTTTTGTTTATAAGGAGAAAGTAAATGGCCAGCGCCACAAAAGTAAAGAAAGAGGAAATAGTAAAAGATCTAGAAAAATTCTTCACCGATGCCAAAGTGGCATTGGTAACAGATGTGAGCGGCTTAACTGTTGCTGAATTAACTAAATTCAGGCGTTTGTTAGATGGACAACAGTCCAAAATGCGAGTGGCAAAAAATACATTAATAAAAATTGCCACTAAATCTGGTGAATATGCTCCTATTGAAAGTTTAGCCAAAGGACCTTCTGCAGTAGTGGTTGGGTATAGCGACCAAGTGCAGGCAGCTAAGACAGTTGTTGAGTATTTTAACGAGCTTAAAAAAGGCATGGTGCGAGGCGGCATACTGGATGGCAAAACAATCTCTGAAATGGAAATAAAAGGATTAGCTAAGCTGCCAAGCAAAGAAGTCTTGCTTGCTCATATTATGGGCAGTCTTGATTCGGGCGCCAGTGGGATAGCTTGTGCTATTTCTAGTTTGCTACGCGATATCACCTATCTCACTGAGGAAGTAGCAAAGAAAAATAATGCTGCCTAAGCTTGTCTTTTTAGAGCGAAAGGTTAGCGAACAATGTTTATAGTTTGATGTTTTATAAAGTAATGATAAATACTAAAATAAAAGGAGTAAAAAATGGCGACTAAAATTTCAGTTGATGATCTTCTTGATCAAATCGGTTCTTTAACCTTGCTTGAAGCTGCCGATTTGAAGAAAAAAATGGAAGATAAATTTGGTGTTACCGCCTCTGCTCCAGTAGCAGTAGCGGCAACACCAGGCCACGGTGGAGCTCATGCTGGGGCAGCTGTTGAGGAGCAAGAGGAGTTCACAGTAGTTTTAGCTTCTGTTGGCGAGAAGAAAATTGAAGTACTCAAGGTTGTCCGTGAAGTAACAGGCTTAGGACTTAAAGAAGCCAAGGACATTGTTGATTCGGCTCCTAAACCATTGAAGGAAAAGGTTAAGAAGGAAGATGCGCAACAGATGAAGCAAAAGCTAGAAGCTACTGGCGCTAAGGTAGAAATTAAGTAGAATTAGATAGGTACAATTTAATTGTGCCTGTTAAGTCCATGTCCTTTATATCTGCTGCTTAAACCTTCTGCCAGGCCTTTAGCCAGGTATGTGGCGGCTAGGAAGATTTAAAAATGAAATGCCCAGCCTGTGGTCTATACCATCCTGCGTTTTATGAACGTTGTGTTGCGTGTGGCATATTTTTGGACGGTTCGGGGCAAGACAAGGAGAAGCAAATAAGTCAGGACACTACTGATGATCTTTCTCATGTTGACCCGAGAACTTCATTGGCAAGAATAAGATTTCGTGGTGTTCGGGAGCAAGAAGAGGCAGTAGCCGCTGATAATATCGCGCGAGTATCCGCGGTGTTTGAGAAAATCAAGACAGTTTCTAGTCAGCGTGGATTTTTTTTAGCACTATTAATTGTGGTTGTTTTTGCCGGTGCGACGGCATTTTTTTTGATGCGTTCGCCTGATGATGAACGCTTGTTAAATCAGGGCAAGCAACAACTTAGCCTTGGTCAATATGCTTTTGCTGTGCAAACATTATCTAAAGTTTCAGCCTTAAAACCCAATGATCCGCACGTATTTTTAGCCTTAGCCAGAGCCTATATTGGGGTTGATCAAGTTAATGAAGCCTGGGATTGCATAACGCATGCCCAGCAATTAGGAGTAGGCGTAGTGGCTGACCCCGCTTTAGCTACAGAATTGGCAAATTATTACAAGCAGCATGGACAATATGAAAAGGCTATTGATCTATTGCGGCCGTTAGCCACCGCATCTGTGCCAGGGAAAAGGGCTGAATTAGCTGATCTCGATGCCTTAAAAGGTGATGATTGTCTTGAGCAAGGCAAGTTTGATGATGCGCGCCGAGCCTGGGAAGAAGTCCAGCAATTGAACGAAGGTGCCCGTGCTACTGAAGCCAAAAGCCGACTAGCCACGATTTATCTTAAATTGGTTGATATTGCTTATTCGCATCAAGAAGATGTGAAAGCGCTTGATTATTTAAACAAAGTCAACGCTCTAGAAGAAAATACAAGAAATTACCTTTTAGCAGCCGATATCTGTGAGCATGATGGGAAGCTTGCCGAAGCCATTGACCAAATGCAAAAGGCACTTAAACTTAAAGCTGACGATCAGATACTTAAAAGCCGATTGGCTCAATTGTTTATGGCGCGTGGCAAAGAGCTCATACTAGGCGGGGACAGTAGCGGTGGTTCGAGCTATTTGCAACAAGCTAATGCCCTTGATGCGAATATCGGCTATCCGTCTGTTTATCTAAAAGATTTAAATGTCGGCATAGTCGGTGGTAAGGGCAAAATAGCAGGCGATCTTTGGAATCCTGGTAATACGAGTATTAATAGCCTTACTATCAAAGTGCAACTTTATAACAATGCCGATGGGCAGACTCTTTGGCAAAAAGAGCAACGAATAATTGATGAATTTGTTGCGCCTTTAGCTGCCCAGCAAACAAAATCATTTGCTTTCTTTGCCTCAATACCAAGCCACGGACAGGAAGAATTAGCCTTTAAAGTATATCTGGATGGAAGTCGTTACGGATCGTATCCCTTAAAAGCAGGGTCGAGATTACCGATGATGAGACAGGAAGCAAAGCTGCCTGGAGAGACTGAACCTTGGACTCATACAAAATTTGAAAAAAAGACCGGTTCAGAGAGCTTGGCCGGGAAAGAAAGCCAGTTTAATGACGGTGCTAGAGAAGAACATCTCTCTATCGGTTCAAAACGTTCCAATGAGGCTGAAACAGCAGCGAAATCATATAAAAGTACTTCTGGGGAAAGTGAATCAAAAGAATCTGGTTCACCTGAAGAAAAAACCATGAAAGATCTTGAATTTTAAGAGGCGACGGAGCGCTTACTAACTAGAACAAACTTTGTTGCCGCCTGCCTTTTGAGCATCCCTCGAAAATTGCATAGCGGTAGCAAGCAATTCTTTTTCTTGTCTTGCATGAGTGGGGAATGACGCTATTCCTACGCTGACAGTTACTACTACGGTATTCTGACCACTATTTATCGACTTAGAGCGCGTTCTTTCGCATATGCGATCCCCAACAATAACTGCTTTAGAAGAATAAGTTTCTGGGAAAAGGATGGCAAATCGTTCAGGGCTTATACGGAAAACGGTATCCACCTCACGCACTGAGGCGCGGATAGTTTTTGCTTGCTGCTGCAATATCTGGCAAGTGAGTAAATTACCATATAATTTTTGCAATTGGGCTAAACGGTCCATGGATATAATCATGAGCGAAAATGGTCGTTTGTATCGTTTTGCCCGCTTGAGCTCTTTAGCCAATTTTTGGGTAAAAAAATGGGCATTGTAAAGTCCTGTCAGCTCATCACGTGCGGCTGCAGCTTCATATTGTCTGAACTTCTCTTCGCTAAGAGTCTCGTCAATCAAGTCAGCGTTTGTATTTTTAGGTCTTCTAGTTTTGTGCTTGTTGGCCTGAACATCGGATACCATACGGTTAAAAGCGGTATCACGAGCGCATTGCCAACCCTCACTATGCCGATGCAGAAATTTACTCATAAGGAAAAAACTCGCCTGTTTCACATTTTATCAAGCTGGGTAAAGTAGCATTGATTAGAGGTGCTTTATTATTATGCCCAGTTCGGAATTCGAACAAGCGCTCATCAACTATAAGAATGAGCATCAAAGCGTAGGTTGTATTGTAACCCATCTCTTTGGTGTGCCCATGCTGGCGCTATCTTTCCCCATGATGTTAATTAATTTCCGCCGGGGCTTAACATTATTTGCCGCTGGCTGGGCTTTGCAATTTATAGGACATTTTTGCTTCGAACAGAACAAGCCTGTTCTGTTCACCAAGTCCAGGAATTACTTGGTGCCTCTGGCGGCTTTATTTATGGTTGGACAATATTGGCGGGACCTGCTGCTAGGCAGCTTTTTAATTGAAGACAATAATGGGCACGCTAAGCTACTCTCCCGGAGAAAACGAGCCCGTCGGCCCTTGTCTGGTGAGTTTAAAGGACTAGCCTGAGACTTAAGTGTTGCTAGCTATTAGCGATGTTGTGGTCTTTTGCCGCCGGCTTCGCGCGCGTGTGATTGATTAACCACAATTTGTCGCCCACCAAGCGTTTGTCCGTTAAAGTCTCGAATAGCAGCTTCAGCTTCCTCTGCAGTTTCCATCTCCACAAAGCCAAAACCTCTTTTTCTTCCGGTTTCACGGTCTACAGGCAGGGCGACAGAGACGACTTTGCCACAACGAGAAAAGGCTTCTTCTAACTCCTGCTCAGTAGTTTTAAAGGACAGGTTACCAACGAATAGTTTAGTGTTCATATATGATTTCAGTCTTCCTACGGACAATTAACAACGAAACAAAGCTTGGCTTACCAAACTTTGTTTCGTTAAGTATGGCATCAATTGGCAGAATTGTCTTACTGGGCTTTAATTCTATTGAGAATTTATGTGCGAATAAGACAGGTTTAATATTCTGCCCCCAAACTGACAATAAAAGGTGTCTATTGACTAGATTGGTCAGTTGTTGAACTAGTGGTGGTCGGTACAGTGGCCGACGGCTTACCTGTCTTTTTGTGATGCGTCAGCTTAGAAAAGCCGGATTTGGTTTTTGAACCAACATCTTCAGCACCTTTGACTGTGTCCTTGGCGCCGGTATCAATGCCTGTGCCGACCTTCTTAGCTCCCTTACCAAGGTCTTTAAATACTGTTTCGGTACCTTTCTTAAAGTCACCGCCAATTGCTTTGGCTTCATGCCCGACACCGCCTTTCTTTTTTGTGGTAGCAGTAGCGGTCGTAGTGGTGGTGGTTGACGTAGTCGTAGGAGTGGTGGTTGTAGGGTCTGCACTTCTAACCTCGATGGTGGTTACTGTAAGTGCTAATAATGATGTGGCGAAAATGGCAATACTAGTTTTTTTCATGACTGATCTTCTTTTAAACCTCAAATATATTGGGGACAAACGATAAACAATTTTTGCAAATAATAAGATTACCATCTTCTCTCGCTAGACTGGATTCTTTCCTGGTAATCAAGGATCGGGAATACAGATTTTGTTTAAGTTAAAGAAGCTTGTTAAGATTGATTTATTGCTAAACTGACTCTTTAGCAGGGATAAAACATATGCTTGACAACCTGAGCTTGATTGACTTTCAGTGATGTAATTCAGGCCGTCTATTATGTCTTTTTAGAAAATTACAGAATATAAGGTAATGAACAAAGTGGCCGGTAAGCAAAAACGATCTGCAAATAGCGCAGCCAATAGCAATGCTCGTAATAAAAAGGTAGGGCGGGCTCAAACACTGAGCACCAATACCAAGATAAAGAGAAAAAGAATCTCTGCCCCTAAGCCTGTTGCTGCCAGTAAAACCAGGGTTACTAAAATTGTTGAACGGGACAAAATAACAGAGTATCGATTAAAGAATAATTTAAAAGTTTTACTTTTGCCCAATGATAGTGCGCCAGTAGTAACTGTGCTAGTTTTATACAAAGTGGGTAGCCGGAATGAGGCTGTCGGTTTTACTGGTGCTACCCATTTTCTTGAGCATATGCTTTTTAAAGGAACGCATAAGCATAATGCTGAAAAAGGTAACGGAATAGATGAATTATTGACGCAAATTGGTGCTTATTGGAACGCTACTACGTGGTTTGACCGCACTAGTTACTTTGAAGTAGTGCCTTCTGAATACTTAGAACTTTGCTTGAGTTTAGAAGCAGATAGAATGCGAAACTTGCGCTTGCGACAAGAGGATCGTGATTCCGAAATGTCTGTAGTGCGTAATGAATTAGAGCGTGGCGAAAATTATCCTGATGAGGCTTTAGAAAAAGAACTCTATGCTATTTCTTTTCGGGAGCACCCATACCATCATCCAACCATTGGTTGGCGTACGGATGTAGAAGGGGTGCCAATGGAACGCTTGAAAGAATTTTATGACACTTTCTATTGGCCAGAGAATGCTACTTTGATTGTTGTAGGTGATTTTAAAACTGAACCTGCGTTGAAAATGATCAATAAATATTTTGGTGTCATTAAATCTGCACCAAAAGCAATACCATCTGTATACACGATTGAACCGCCGCAAGAAGGAGAACGTCGTTTTGAAATTACGCGAGCTGGTGATTTGCCGCGCGTATGGATAGGGTACCATATCCCAGAAGCAGTTCACCGTGACACATACGCTCTTTCTGCTATCAGGCACATCTTGGGCGGAACCTATGAGCGCTCAAGCAGGCTATACAATAGCCTAATTGATAGTGGTGTTGCTTGTGATAGTTTTGCCCGCCATTATGATCTGAAAGACCCTGGTCTTTTCATGGTGGGAGCGATGCTTAACCCAGGGGTGCCCATTAGTAAAGCAGAAGACATATTGCATGCTGAATTGAATAAATTGATTGAAGAACCCGTGAAAGCGGATGAATTGAAACGAGCCAAAGTAGCTAACCTTAAAGGTACAATTCTTTCCAAAGCCGAACCCAATAGTTTTGCTTTTATGCTTGCTGAATCAGAATCAAGATCTGACTGGCATTGGCTTATGGATTATGATGATCGTTTTGAGGCTGTCACTGCAAGCGACATCACGGCTGTAGCCAAACGTTACTTTAAAAAAGAAAACCGCACAGTTGGTCATTTTATTCCCCGTCAGCAAGACTCACAAATAGCTCCAGGCGAAAAGGACGGTCATGAACTTGCTAAAACTGACTCGACAAAAAAGGTAGAACAAGCAAAATTGAGCAAAACAGGTTCAGATAAAGCAGCAAAGGCAGCCCGCTTAGAATATAATGTGCCGCAAGTAAAAGTTGCTAAACCCAAGTCGCCTACAACAAGATTTGCTTCGCGAGTCGAAAAAAAAGTATTAGCCAATGGCATAACACTCTTGCTCATGCGCAGCCCAGGTACTAAATCGCTTGGTATTTCGGGTGTTTTAAAAGCAGGCAAATATTTTTCTTATGAGAAAAATAGTAATTTGGCCGACGTAATGGTGGACTTATTGCCTAAAGGCTCGATTAATTATAATAAAATGGCTATCGCGCAGGCGTTAGAAAACATGGGAATTCCTGGTGCGCTTGATTTTGCAGTTGATAATTTCCGTGTCGCTTTTGGTACTCATTTAGTAGCTAGTGATCTAGATGAATACTGCAAATTGCTAAATGACATTTTGCGCAATCCTAGTTTTAGTGAAGATGAATTGGCTAAGAGCAAAGTCGAATGGGAATCTCGCTTTCAAGAAGCAATGAATAATACAAAAATGCTCGCCTGGAATGCTTTTAGAAATAAAATCTATCAGCCGCGTCATCCTTATTTTGAAAAGATGTTAGCGGATGAATTAGCTGACCTGCCCCGTGTTTCGCGTGCTGGTATTATTGATCTTCATAAAGAATCTATTTCGCCCTCTTCAATGATTATTTCTTTAGTGGGAGATATCGAATTAAATCAGGCGACCAAAATTGTTGAGAAATATTTTGGTAATTGGATTGGACATAAAGCTTTGCCAATAAATGTGCCAGAAGTTGGCATACCTAAGGATACTAAACGTATTGAAATTAAATTGGCTGATAAACAAAGCGTAGATATAGTTATGGGTCATCCTTGTGGGTTACGGCGGACAAGCCCCGATTTTTACGCTGCTAGATTAGCCAATTCTGCTCTCGGGCAGGACACAATTACCTCTAGACTGGGTCAGATTGTCAGAGAAAAAGCTGGACTCACCTATGGTATTTATTCTTCATTTTCAGATACTGCTTTTGCTGGTGCGCCATGGTCAGTAACATTATCAGTTAATCCAAACAATATTGACCGTGCTTTAACGCTCGTTTCTCAAGTATTGACTGATTATTTAGAGCGAGGCATAAGCAAAGATGAATTGAGCAAAGAAATAGGACGCGCGGTAGGCTCCTTTAAAGTAGGATTAGCTTCTTCTTTAGGTATTGCCAGGGCTCTTACTGAATTTGAATTTCTTGGCTTAGGGGTCAATGCGCTTGATGAAATTACAGATCAATTCTTAGGCGTAACTAGGGAGGCCGCTAATGCGGCAGCTGCTAAGTATATGCATCCTAAGCAGGCGCTGACAGTTATCGCAGGTACTTTTTAGCATCTGCTTGCACAACATGATAATTATTGCCCCCAGAACGCTCAGCTAAAATAAGAGAACGGAAAGCCAAGTCTAATAGCTGTTGTTCGTTTTGAGCGGTATCGGGAAAAGAAGCAATGCCGATACTTATGGTAATTTGCCACTGCTTGCCGCCTTCGGCAATTCGTTCTGAACTTACATTGTTACAGAGTCTATTGGCTAGACAGGTGGCTCCAGTCAATGTTGTTTCTGGACAAATGAAGATAAAATGATCGCGATCATAGCGACCGGGGATATCTACGTCTCTAATGCTTTGCATTAACATTTGGGCTGTTGCTTTAAGGATAAAATCGCAAGCAATTGGGCCGCCTTGCTTAGTTACTTCTGGAAAATTGTCTATTGTTAGCGCTAAGACCGAGACTTCTTTTTTGTAGCGTTGCGCCCGTCTTACCTCGTCTTTTAACATACGGCTGATAGTGTCGTGATTATAAAGTTCGGTTAAAGAATCTAGTAAGGCCAGCTTTTCTAATTGTCTGGGGTTTTCGTGAGCCAGTATAGTACTGGTATTATTAAGATAAAAATTTTGCTCAATTTCCTTAAAACCACTCTGAGCGCAGCTTCTACTCATGCGCTGGATTTCTCCAGTAGTGCGCAGTTTATTAAGCTTTTGTCGAAAGAGCGACTCGCGGGCAAAAAGTGCTTCTTCGCTATAATTGGAAGACATAGTCATATTGTCACCTCGCAGTATTTGTCATTTCAACTAGAGTAGTGAAGGTGAATGACAAAGTTGTGACAAATTGGCTTAAGGACATTAATTTGTTAGCTTGAGCTAGACAAAAACTAAAAAGGGAAAAGCATTGTAAAACCGGATTTGATACCATTGAAATAATTTGTCTTCTGGTCGATGTATTGATAAACTATAATCAATACTAGTTTTAAGGACAGAATTGAATTTTTTGAGTATTGTTTTCACAAGTCCAGCTACTGTTTAAGACTTTAGCAAATGGGTTTGTGCTAGAAGACGCTTTTTATGTTTAAGAAAACTCCCTTTGACCATACCTGTTCCGGGATTGCGATTATCTTGGCAACAATATTATTGCCATTGCCTTTGTTTGCACATAGCACAGTTAATCAAGCCGATAGCCAGGCCGATATTCAAGCGAGATTAGAACGTGGAGAAGTCGTTGTCGGTTCTCAAGATGTTAGTAAAACCAAATATATTACCGCACGCATTTTAATTAACGAGCCACCAGATAAAGTGTGGCCAATTATGGTCAATCCCTTTGAATTTGAAAACAAAATTTCGCCGCGAATGAAAGCAGTTGAGGTTATGTCGGATCAGACTAACAGGTCTGTATTAAAAGTTACTCTTGATGTAGTTCTCATACCCCATTTTACATATGTAGTTGAGTCATTGTACAAAGGCGGCGAAAGTATTGATTTTCACAGGGTTGGTGGCATGCTGAAAGACTTTCGCGGTTCGTGGGTAATGACTCCAGTTGAAGGCGGCAATAAAACCGAATTGACATATGGAATGTATATAGATCCTGGTTTTTTCGTACCGCAATGGATTATTAGAGAAGGTGTCAAAAACGAGCTGCCAAAGACTCTTATTGCTTTGCGTCAACGCGTGCATGCTGTTTGCCAACATCCAGCTGTAAAAGAACGGCGAACAATTTTAGCTGCTCTTTTTAAATTTCCTGGCTGCCGACCAGCTAATTCTGTTAAATCAGAAAGTACCCTTGAGAAAACTAATCTGGGATATCGGAGCGAAGAGAATGCCAAAATTACTCTTGCTAGCCAGCTTAGCCAATCTAGCCAACAATAACTATTTTAGATTTTGCAATGCCTGCTCATAGCGACCCGCGTGCAGTCGTTCGACTTTAGCTAAACTGTTAAAACGCTTGGCAGCTTGGGCAAAAATTGAGGCATGTTCTTTCGATTCTTTTGCCTGTTCGACAAATTCATTCGCTGCTTCTAGTTTTCCTTCTTCTTTTGCTACACGCTCGAAGTCTGGATACATCTGATTTGTTTCATAGAGCTCGCCTTCGATAGCTAATTCCAGCAATTTCTTTACTGTTAATTCTTGCGCTGGATATATTAATTCCAGATGTGAAAAAGCGTGTGCTGTTTCTTGATTGGCAATTTCTTCAAATAATTTAGCTATTTCTAAATTGCCCAGTTTTTTTGCTTGCTTGGCGAAATAAAGATATTTTCTATTCGCCATGGATTCCCCAGCAAAAGCCGTATGTAAGTTTTTATCTGTTTCTGTATTATTTATTTGGTGCATTCTGTCCTCCAACTACGTGAATAACCGCAATACAAACTAAGCTGTGGTGCGATTGCTTCAGCCGTTTAATATTCATCTAAGATTAGGATATAACAATACTTAGAATAACTCTAAATCGGTCTGGTGTCAATACCACTATCGGCAGGAAAAGATGAAAGCAATAATAATCAAAACTTTTAGTAACGCACCGGTATTGGAATTAGGTGATGTATCTGATTTGATTCCAAAAGCTGGCGAAGTTAAAGTGCAAGTAAAGGCTGTTGGCGTTAATCAGGCTGACCTTTTACAAGCTAAAGGTAAGTATCCACCTCCAGTTGGATTTCCGCCCGATATACCGGGTTTGGAATTTGCTGGTGTTATAAATTCGCTTGGCGCAGGTGTGGATAAATTTAAAATCGGCGATCGTGTTTTTGGCCTAACCGGTGGTGGTGCATATGCCGAAGCGATAACGATAAATTCCCAATGCGTAAGCGTGATCCCACAAAGCCTGAGCTTTATAGAAGCTGCAGCTATACCAGAAGTTTTTATTACTGCTTATGATGCTTTGATTTTGCAAATGAAATTGACAAAAGGAGAATGGGTACTTGTAAGCGCTATAGGCAGCGCTGTGGGTGTGGCAGCGTTGCAGATTGCTAAAACAATGAATGCAACTGTAATTGGTACTTCGCGCTCCCAGAGCAAGCTTAATAAGGCGCGAGTCTTTGGTCTTGACTATGGAATAATTGCCGAAGGTGGCAAATTTTCTGCCGCTGTTAAGGACATTTGCCCCTCCGGTGTTAACGTAATTTTGGAATTGGTCGGCGGAGATTATTTAATTGAAGACATTGAATGTGCGGCATTGCAAGGACGCATAAGTCTGGTTGGTCTTTTAGCCGGACGCACAGCAAATCTTGATTTAGCTAAAGTACTAAGCAGACGCTTACTTATAAAAGGTACTCATTTGCGCGCGCGTCCATTAGCAGAAAAAATATTGGCTAACGAGCTATTGCAAAATCATATAGTTCCTTTAATCGAAGCAGGCAAATTAAAAGCAGAGATTGATGAGATTTTTCCCTTAAGCGAAGCTGGACAAGCCCTTAAATACTTAGCTAGTGGCGAGCATTTTGGCAAAATAGTACTATCGGTTGATGGCTAATCTAATTGCTATGGTAAATGAACAGTGACACTAGATATAGTGCTAACCGAAGATGGTTCCCTTACTTGTGCTGACACAGAGAGCGGAGAGCTATATCATAATCGTGCTGGTGCTTATACTGAGGCTTTGCAGCACTATGTACAAGCCTGTGATTTGTTGAGCTATATCAAGAAACAAGCAGGGGTATCGATATTGGATAGTTGTTTTGGTCTTGGTTACAATTCCTTTGTATTTTTGGATTATTTATTGCGGCACCTCAGCGAAGTGAAAACCTCAGCGCAGAATTTTAGTTGCCAAATAATTGGTATTGATAAAGACAGAAACATTTTAAATGTTATACAAAATGTTTTAGCGCAAAAACAATTTGCATTATTGAGAGAAGAGTTAGAACTAGAACCAAAAACAATTAGTCAGATGATTGCTAATTGGCAAAGCCTTGGCAGTCATGAATTTAAATTGCTCAAACCCATTCCTATGTCAATTACCATTGAATTGAAGTTCACTGATTTACTTCAGGAAGTGCAGGCCTTAGTAGCTTTGGAACAAAAGTTTGACTATATTTTTCATGATGGCTTTAGTCCGCGCGCCATGCCAGAATTATGGACAGTGGATCTTTTTAAACAATATGTAAAACTTATGGCCGATAATGGTCGCATTATTACTTATAGCAGCGCAGGTGCAGTTCGTGGTGCCCTAAAAGAATGTGGTCTGGAAGTCCGAAAATCGGGGCCTCTGGGCGGCAAGTCTGGCGGGACAGTGGCATTTAAGAATGAACAATTAGAAATTGTCGATGATGAGTCAATATTTTTTCTCGGTCAGGAAGAAAATGACAGACTATCAACTCGCTCCGGCATTCCTTATCGAGATCCAAATTTAAATGGTGCGAAAGCTGATATAATCAAGCGTAGAAATGACGAAATTAAAGAAAGCAAATTATCTGCTTATAAGGAATCGCTTGATGCGAATTAGGACAACAGTTTTTATATTGCTCATGGTAGGTGTTTCATTTTCTGCTGTATTAGCGAGTTCAAACCTGAATGACGCGATTCATCTTTATCAAGAAAAAAAATATAAAGAGGCATTAGAAAGTTTAACTGAAATCTGCCGATCTACGCCCAACAGTCCTGTAGCCTATAGTTATGCTGCAAATTGTTACTACGTCTTGGGAGAGAGAAAAGAAGCGATAAATCTTTATTGGTATGTAGTAAAAAATTTTCCTAATGCAAAAGAAGCCTATACTTATCGCGCCTTTCTCAAACAAATCGACGCTAATTATGCCAAGAACTCAAATAGCCGAGATAATACAGAAGTTCCAAAAGATATGGTGGCCGCTAAAACCGCGAGTGCTTCTAAAGCGGCTCCAGATCATGTTGAGCAGTCCACAATTGATAGCGTTATAAAAGTAATAAAAGCTGAAGGCGGTAGACCTGATGTAACGGCTTCTTTGATAAAACAAGTTAAGTCAGTGCTTGCTGCTTATCCTGCCGGGTTATTTGATTTGATGAAGCAACACAACACGAAGATTTGTCTTACTCCAACGATGATCGATATAGAACCAGGTCTGCAGAACACTCAGCCAAGGGGCTATGAGGATGGTACCAGTTATAAGAATTGTCCGGGATGCTATGAATATCCGAAAATTATCATTTGCGAATATACTTTGAAAGGAGCAAATGACGAGGATTGGGAAGCAGCCAGTGATCCAGTCGGGACATTACGTCATGAACTCGGGCATGCTTTCGACAGTTATGTTGGTGAAGTGTCGCAGACAGAGCAATTTAAACACGCATATTATTTGGACAGTGGTGCGATAACGGATGAAGAAACCAAAACCCAAATTGCTTATTTCTTACAAAAAGATACGGGGGGTCCTTCAGAAACATTTGCCGAATTGTTTTGCTATAAGTATGGTGGTTCAGCTGTGCGTAAAGAACATTGCACCCTGGTTCATTCCTCGTTTCCTCGCTGTGCGGCCATATTACAAAAATTGATCGACGGGTTACACTAAGAGCTGTTGTAGAAGTTTTTCTGAGCTCAAAGACTATATAATTATTTTCTCGATTATATGATGCCGGCTCGAAGCAAATCTTTTAAATCGACTACCCCGACGGGTAAATTACTTTTATCTGTAATGAGCAAATCGGCAATAGCATATTGCTCCATGAGACGTAACGCTTCAACTGCTAGATGATTTGCTTGTATTGTTTTAGGATTAACAGTCATAATGTCGCTGGCCTTTTTGGTGAAAATGTGCGTTTCCCATTTTATTATTGCGCGCCGCAAATCACCATCTGTGATGACACCAATCAACTTCCCTTGAGAATCGCAAACAGCTGTAAAGCCAAGTTTTTTATTCTCTATTTCTATCAATACCTCTGGATAATGAGCGTTGGCTTTTACCCTGGGTACAGCACTACCACTGCGCATAATGCTATCAATAGTCAATAGTTGTTTACCAAGCGATCCGCCAGGATGGCTTCTGACAAAATCTTTTACAGTAAAGCCTTTGCGTTGCATCAATACTATTGCCAGTGCGTCCCCCATAGCTAAAGTGGCAGTTGTAGAAGCAGTAGGCGCCAAATTGAAAGGGCAAGCTTCTTGAGAGACGCTGACATTGATGGTTACATCAGCATATTTAGCTAAGGTGGAATTTACGTTACCAGTGAGGGCAATGATTTTTAAACCGAGTCGCTTGAGTGGATCAGCAGCAAGTTTAATTTCATTTGTTTCACCCGACAAAGAAATTGCTAACACTAAGTCTCGATCATCAATGACGCCCAAGTCGCCATGATGAAGCTCAGCTGAATGGATAAAAAATGCTGGCGTACCGGTAGAAGCGAAGGTAGCTG
>Ga0207134_1080_pt1 | contig 27952 bp, 21 predicted proteins | sample Alteio_BWMinHeat_12_FD_153527 | JGI IMG/M metagenome (GOLD analysis project Ga0207134, IMG submission 153527) | Enriched cells from forest soil in Barre Woods Harvard Forest LTER site, Petersham, Massachusetts, United States -... | ecosystem: Environmental > Terrestrial > Soil > Temperate forest >... | reverse complement strand
TGAATGATCGACTGAGTCGCTCCCGGAACATCAGCCTTTTTCAAAGTCTTGCCATTGAATAGGAAGCTGTGGAGCAACCCGCCGGAGTCCAACGCCTGGACGGTGGCCACGCCTGCATTGCTGATGCCCCATGCAGTCGCGGTGGTGTCGCCCTTAACGTCGATACTCTTGAATTTGCCGCCAACCCTCACGAAGCCATGCTGCACGCTGGAGGAATCGAAGTACAAGCCGGCAACATCACCCTTGTCGTTAATTCCGTTAATCTCCGTGCCGATTGCTTTGGGGAACTTGATAAAGGTGGTCTTACCCTTGGCCCAAGTGAACGCGACTGGTACACCACTGGTGTTGTTGCACCATCCCGACGCTACTCCAGTCTTATTGATACCGAAGAAGGCCTGGCCCCCAGTGCCTGCGGCTGTCGAACATCCCTTTATTTCAACCGTGGTCAGTTTTGCCCCAGCGAGAATCATGGCATGCTGAACGCCCTTGGCATCCACGTAGTCGCCGGCGATGACGCCAGCATTGTTGACCGCATAGCTGTCGGTCTCTGTCGCCGTCTTGTTGGCGTGTACATCGGAAAAGGTAAACTTTAACGCTGGCGCTGCAGCAATACCGACAGCAGCAAAGGTGAGAACTAGCAATAAACCAAGACTAAATCTTTTCACTGATTTCTCCTCCTGAGAGAAAGTTGTCGTGAGCTATTCCTGCCGCCGGCCAAAAGAGGCCAAGACGTGCAAGCTAAACACGAGGGGATCTTTCGCCCGAGAATTTCCTACTAGTTCCCTGACGCCCCCACCGTACTTCTACGCCTTCCACAGACATCACGGAGTGACGCAGTGGATAAGGCGGCTAATTATCGTCGTGGTTGAGTGCGCAGGTCAAGATGAAAGGTTTTGCACTTTGCTGTGCATATCGAAAAGGCCCACGGAGAGCCAGTTCTGCTCCTCTGAACGGCCATTTCTCCGACCGGTCAGACCGTTTTTCGCTCTACTCGCAGGTCCTGACCGGTCATCTCTTTGGGCTCTTCGAGGCCCAGCATGCCAATTAAGGTCGGCGAGATATCACGCAGAGAGCCCCCTGGCCGCAGCGTAAACTGTTTGCCATTTTCCGCGATCATGATGAAGGGAACGGGGTTAGTGGTATGGGCGGTGTGGGGCCCGCCGGTGACGGGGTCAATCATCATTTCCGCATTGCCGTGGTCCGCAGTAATAAGGATAGCGCCGCCCTTGGCTCGAACCGCAACCTCGATGCGGCCGAGGCAGGCGTCCACCGTCTCTACAGCTTTCACTGTAGGCTCGATCTTGCCGGAGTGTCCGACCATGTCGGCGTTGGCGAAGTTTACGATGATCACGTCAAAGGTTCCTTCGTCGGTTGCTTTAACAACAGCATCGGCGATCCCAGCGGCAGACATCTCAGGCTTCAGATCGTAGGTTGCAACCTTGGGGGAAGGCACTAGTACGCGATCTTCCCCGGGGAAGGGTTGCTCCACGCCTCCATTGAAGAAATAGGTAACGTGAGCATATTTTTCGGTTTCGGCGACGCGTAAGTTACGCAGCTTCGCCTGCCCCATGACGTTAGCCAGAATATTGGCCATGGATTCCGGCGGAATGACAACCGGCAGGCTGAATTGCTTGTCATAGCGGGTCATGCACACGTAGGACAAATTTTTGGGGACGCGGTCGCGTGGGATGGCAGCGTCCAGATCATCTGCTCCGGGGAGATCACGCCCCGCCTTCTCGTTGAGCCAGCTGTTACGGGTAAGAGCACGAGTAATCTGACGGACGCGGTCGGCTCGAAAATTAAAGCAGATGCAGGAATCATCGTCTCGGATCGTGTTGGCGCGAGCGTCCTCGCTTGTGCCCTTGGGATCTGCGCAAACGAACGGGACGATGAACTCATCAGTCACGCCTTTGTTGTATGACTCTTTCACGCCCTGAACCGGATCAATAAACTTCCCCCCTTCCCCGTTCCCATAAACCATGGCGTTGAACGCTTTCGCAATGCGCTCCCAGCGCCGGTCACGATCCATCGCATAATAGCGGCCGTTGACGGTGGCGATTTTGCCGATGTTGTATTCACGCATTTTCTGCTGGAGCTGTTCCAGATATCCTGCCCCGTTGGTGGGCAAAGTGTCGCGGCCGTCCATGAAGGCATGCACCAGGACCTGCTCAACTCCCTGCTGCTTGGCCATTTTCAGGAGCGCGTAAAGATGGGTCTGGTAGGAATGCACGCCTCCATCTGAAAGCAGGCCGAACAGGTGAAGGCGCCGGGCGCCGGATCGAGCATTCTTCATCGCTGCCAGTAAAACTGGATGGGAGAAGAACTCACCATTCTGGATCATCAACTCGATGCGCGTGCTGTCCATGTGCACGATTCGTCCCGCGCCGATGTTCAGATGACCAACTTCGCTATTGCCCATCTGTCCTTCGGGGAGTCCGACAAAAGGCCCGCTGGTATGAATTAGGGTATTCGGATATTCGCGTAACAGGCGGTCGTAAGTGGGCTTGCGGGCAAGCGCGATGGCATTCGCCTTAGTCTCAGCGCGATATCCCCAGCCGTCGAGGATAATGAGCACGAGTGGTTTAGGACGCATGTAGGCTTTTAGCTCCTGGCTTTTGGCTTCCAGCTTTCTTTAGAAGATATTTGTCATCCCGAGCGAAGTCGAGGGATCTGCTGTTTCTTACCCAAACAAAAAAGTCTAATTATTTTGCAAAGATGGCGGTATCACCGGGGCTTTCTTACCCTTTTCCTGATCTTCTTTTTCCATCTGCTCCGCTTTTTGCATCAATGCGTCCATTTGTTTTTGCATGCGTGCATAGGACGCTTGCATCGACTCGGTGGTAAGCACCGGCATTTCCCGCATCATCTTTTGGCCCGTAGGGGATGCATAGAAGGTGCTCATGGCATCAATGTCAGTCTTCGAAAAATGCCTCTGGTAGATCGGAATCATATCGTCGAGGATGGCGTCCATGGGCATGTTCTTGACGAAGTCCTGCATCATGCGATCCACCCGCGCCAGCCGCTCGGTGGATGTCTGAGGATAGCGTTTTTTCAGGGTTTCCCGCACCATCACGCTCTGCTGTTTCATCATCGAATCCATCATCGGACGCATCTGCTGATGAATCTGCATGACCTCAAACAGCTTCTGGATGTCTTCTTTTGTGGCAGGAGTGTCGATTGTCGCAGGAGCAGGTTGCTGCGCGAAAGCTAGCGAAGCCACAAGGATGACAACCCCAAGGGAAAGTTGGCAATGGCGATGCTTCATGGAGTTCCTCCGAACATTACCAGATCAACTCGATAGGATAACGCTCAAACAGCGGATCAGCAGTGACTAGCGGAAGTTTTTCCTCAATGCTTTGTGCAATCAAGATCCGGTCGAAGGGGTCGCGGTGGTGCATGGTCAATGATTCGATCCTCAGGATGTGATCCAGATTAATTGGCAAAACCTCGATCCGGTTCTCTGCTGCCTTCTTGACCAAGTATGGGCCTGATGGCTGCGGCAAGGGAAGTTTGCCCGCCTGCACTTTGATCAGTATCTCCCAGACGCTGGCCGCACTCAGCCAGAGGTGGTTGGGTCCGGTAAATATTTTTTGAGCCCGGCGGGAAAGCCTCTTGTCGTCCGCAATCGCCCATAAAAATGCGTGAGTATCGAGAAGGGCCCTCATTTATAGAAAAGATCCTCAATCTCCTTGGGCAGGGGATCGTTGAAGTCGTCAGGCACAGTGAACTCGCCCTTGGCCGAACCGAGAATTCGATTCTTCGGTCGTTTTTCTAATGGGACGATTTTGGCTACCGGCTTCCCTGCCTTTGCGATAATGACCTCCTCGCCCATGGCGACGCGATCGAGTAGGCGCGACAGGTGGGTTTTGGCCTCGTGGATATTGACTTCCATGAGACTAGTATAGCTAAGTCATGGACTAAGTCAATAGAATGCATATAGGTGACAGGTACTACCAAGCCCGCTTAGTTCCCCTTCGCCTCTTTCACCAACTCCGCAATTTTCTGATCCAGTTCTTGGGACCTCGTCGCCATCGCCCGACGCCCGATTTCTCCTCCTGCCTGCATAGCCTCCGACATGATCGCCGGCATCTCTTTAAGTAATTTCTGGCCAGTTGGCGACGAGTAGAAGGCCGTGATCGCGGCCAAGTCCGCCTTGGTCAGATGCTTCTGATAAATGGGGACGATGGCATCCAGCATCTCGTCCATGGGCAACGACTTGAAGATGCCATCGAACAACTGGTCCACTTTGGCCAGTTGCTCCGGGGTAGCGTCTGGAACCTTTTGCTTAAATCCCTGCTGCGCACCCAACCGCATCTGCTTCGCCATTCCTTCCAAAACTTGGGCCATTTGCGCTTTCGCGTGCATCATGTCCAGAAACTTCAAGATGTCAGCCTTGTCAGGCACAGTGGAGTCGTCAGCCGGTTGTTGGGCTGCACTGAAGGCAGGAACGGCCAACAAGAAACACAAGATCATCAAAACAACCCGCTTTTTCATACCATCTCCTTTTTCTCTCTGTTATCAGCCCTGATAATTCAACGCCTCTACCCCCAGAAACCTCGCCGCCTCGCCCAACTCCTCTTCAATCCTCAACAACTGGTTGTACTTTGCGACGCGGTCTGTCCGCGAGGCCGATCCCGTCTTGATCTGCCCGGCTCCCGTCGCCACAGCGAGGTCGGCGATGAACGTGTCTTCACTTTCGCCTGAACGGTGCGAGATCACCGACGTATAGCCATTACGTCGGGCCAGGTCAATGGCATCGAGAGTCTCGCTGACTGTGCCGATCTGGTTGACCTTAATCAAAATCGAATTCGCAATCTGCTTATCAATTCCCTGCTGCAAGCGTTTCACGTTGGTCACAAACAGATCATCCCCGACCAGCTGAATCTTGCTTCCCAGTTCTTTGGTCAGCATCGCCCAACCACTCCAGTCATCTTCTGCCAAACCGTCCTCGATGGACACAATCGGATAGTCCTTGGCCCACTTCACCCAATAGCGGACCATCTCCTCCGAACTCTTCGCCGACTTGTCCGACTTCTTGAAAACATATTTTCCATCTTTGTAAAGCTCGCTCGCGGCGGGATCAAGCGCAATCGCAATTTCCTTGCCGGGCTTATATCCGGCCTGCTGAATAGCTTCCAGCACCACATCAATGGCTTCGACATTCGATTTAACGGATGGCGCAAAGCCACCCTCGTCACCTACAGCCGTGTTGTAGCCGCGCTTCTTAAGCACGCCTTTGAGGGTATGAAAAACCTCGACGCCCCAGCGTAGCGCATCAGAAAACGACTTTGCCCCGACGGGCATAACCATGAATTCCTGGAAGTCCACGTTGTTATCGGCATGGGCGCCACCGTTCAGGATGTTCATCATGGGCACCGGCAACGTATTCGCGCCAGCGCCGCCGAGGTAGCGATGGAGGGGCTGGCCAAAACCTGCGGCCGATGCGCGGGCCGCCGCCATTGACACGGCGAGAATCGCATTAGCGCCTAGCCGACCCTTGTTTGGCGTGCCGTCGAGTTCAATCATCCGCTGATCAAGCGCGCGCTGTTCGGCAGCATCGAAATTCGTCAGCGCTTTCGCAATCTCTCCATTCACGTTGCCGACGGCCTTGAGCACACCTTTGCCAAGGTATCGGCGCTTGTCCCCGTCGCGCAGTTCAACCGCTTCGTGTTCGCCTGTAGAGGCGCCACTGGGTACGATGGCCCGTCCAGTGGTTCCGTCTGCCAGGGTGACTTCGGCTTCAACCGTTGGATTTCCCCGCGAGTCGAGGACCTCGCGGGCGTGGATATTGGCAATATTCATGGTGGACATGTATGCATCCTTATACAGGTTCAATGAGACTGGCGATTATAAATCAATCGCCCTGCCGAACCTGTTCGTGTGGCGCGGGCGCCCCCGCCCGCGGGGAAACATATGAAAGGAGTCCTGCAGATCTAGAGCGTCCTTCGCGGGCGAGGGCGCCCGCGCCACATGAACAGAGAAACCCGTGCCTACGGTGGTTCGCTTACTGCTTCCTCTCTTGTCGCCCCGACGTTCGTACCTTAAAGTCGAGTTCAGGGATGAAGAATGTCACGGAAACCTTGGGAATCTGGTCACGTGCGCCGGAATTCTCGCTGACTGCTGCAAACCGCCAAGGGGAGTTTTCACTGGCGGAGTTACGTGCCCGTGGCCCAGTGATCATCGAATTCCTACGGGGAACCTGGTGACCGAACTGCGTGAAGCGCATGGCTCAGTTAGAGCCTTTGAAATCAACAATCGAACAGGCAGGGGCACAATTGGTTTACATTGCAGCCGAAAAGCAGGGCGGCATGTTCAAGCCAGAGAAGTTTCTGGAAAATAATCCGGTGTCCTACCCGTTTTTGCTGGATGAAGATCGCATCGTGACCAAAGCCTACGGGCTGTATCACCGGCTGGGTACGGATGCCATCAACATTGCTCATCCCGCCACATTGCTGGTTGATACACAGGCGATGGTGCGCTACATCTACCGCGGCGACAGCCAGACCGACCGCGCGCCCATGGATGAGATGTTCGCGGCGCTAAAGAAATTGTCCGCTTCTGGGTGAGGATTCTCAGTAGTGGAAGAAGTTACAGCAATACAAATCTTGATGTTTTTTGGAGGCAAAATGAAACGACTTGTCGGCGTACTTGGCATCCTGCTGTTGGCCATGACTGCAACAGCGCAAACCAATCTTTCGCTGCCAGCAGGCACTACCGTAAAGGTAAAGCTGGAAAATGCGTTGACGACTTTTTCCAGCAAAAGCGGCGACCCTTTTTCCGGACGAGTGACGGAAGCAGTCATGCTCGATGGGAAGCCAGTAATCCCGGTAGGGGCAACGGTCCAGGGACGGGTCACCAAAGTGAGCGAACCCCGGCGGATCGCGGGCAAACCGTCGATCACGATTTTTCCTGAAATTTTGGTCCTGCCGAGCGGCGAACGCTACATGCTGAACGCCACCCTTGTTGATACGAGCGTGCGCAATGGCACGGATGTGAACGATGAGGGGCAGTTCAAAGGCAAAGGACACGACGGCAAAGACATCGTCGAGATCGGCATGGGCACTGGCGGCGGAATGCTGGTGGGGGGGCTGATTGGCGGCGGTAAAGGCGTCCTGGTAGGCGGCGCTGTCGGCGCTACGGCAACGGTCGCGCACTGGCTAAGCAAAAAGAACTCAACCATGATGCCTGCCGGCACAGAGTTGGTGATGGAGTTAAGCCGACCCATGTCTATGACCGCTGCAACCGGTGGACAGTAGCAGCACAAGCTGGAAATATTGGGATATTCAAATCCCGAAGCCGGAGGCATTTGCTTCCGGCTTTTCTTTTTTCTCTTCCTTATTGGCGGATTCGGCCTCAACTTTCTTCAGGTAACGATCCAGCCTGGCTTGATCATCCAAAGAAAGATCCAGAAACTGAATGCCGTTGCCGAACTGTGGGTGATGAGTGACAACCACAGCCGTGGTGGGCAACCGTTCGCCTTCCACCCATAGCACGAGGTCGAGCTTTGTGCCCACCTGCAGTGTGAAACTCATCTCGAGGTAGCATCCGCCCACACTCAGATCAGCGGTCTCAGTGCGACTGGCAACCGCAGCTCCTTCGGTCTTCAGTTCCACCTGGATGGCGGCCTTGGTTCGCGGATATTTTCGGTGTTCCTGCTGGGGCCCTGGAGACGGCTCGGTCATGGTTAGCCTCCTCTTCCACATGACCCGCATAAGGCCATGGTGCTCCTCTACCCGAGAAAAGGAAAGACTATTTTGCGGCCACTCCTAGTGATTAACCGGTTGCTCAAAAAGCTAAGGCCACAAGGTCTTCTTCACTCAACAGGCGCAGCTCAATCCAGTCCTCGACCGGCAACGCATCGACCGGCAGACGGTTATGCCAAAGACTGAAACGCAGGCGAAGCAGAGTGGTCACTGGCGTAGGTGCTTTCCCATCGGCAACCAATACCGATGCCACTGGTTTCGCTAACAGCCATGCCAACGGAAGTTTAAATTCAAAATTCCGATGCAGGGCCAGCTTCGCTTCCTCCCCGGGACGATCGGACGTTGCTATCGGAGCCTCCTCCCCAGCTGAAGTGATTTGCCAGCTGTGGTTCTTGCCCACGGCATAGTGCACATCTACCCGTAACGCCCGCCGAGGGCGCTGTTCCCCCGCAGCCCAGGATTCAAGATTCACCACCAGATCAAAATCCATCTCTGGCACTGTGCCAGCAAAATCAAGCCGACCGTAAATGTTCACATCATCAATTCCTGCGTGCACGCAATCTACCAGGAACTGCTTGCCATGCATTGCGCCGGCGCGATGGTCTGCCGTGTACATAGCCGCGCCCATCCATTCGAAATAGCGCACCATCTCCCCCGTTATATGGGGATGAATATACGAGGTCTGCGGCATGAACTCAGGCCGGGTCTCTCCGCTACTGATCGGCTGTGCCAGGTAGTCCGGAGGAGTCGCGCCCAACGCCTGATACACGTTCGACAAATGCTTGCGGTAAAGTTCATCGAACTCGCGATCGTTCGCCGAATGATGCTCCGGCCCATACCACCAGTTCCAGTCACTGCCTTCGGCAATCATTAACTCCTCGAAGGCGAGCTTGCGCTGCGCATCGCTGGCGCGTGGCGCAGCCTCCCCATAAAAATTGCGCGCGTGGGCAAGATAGTCCCAGGAACGATTGTCCTCCGGCGCACCGATCCACACATTGAAATTGGCATGGATCCACGAACCCGGAACCAACGAACTAATCTGGCCGAAATCGTGGTGCCGTGCAATGGCTTCCGAGACGGTGACTGCTTCAATTCCGGGCTCGTTTTGCAGCCGGTCGTAAAAGCGCCGCAGAAACTCGCGCCCGGATTGAGGATAGTACTCCCACGCATTCTCACCATCCAGAATGACGGACACTACCGCGTCCCGGCCTTGATTGAGCACTGGTTGCGCGGTTTGCCGGATGTTGTGAATAAGATGGTTGGCGGCATCCTGCGGCGGCATTCCCGAGTACACAAATCCCACGAGGTCAGAGATGGTGTGGTCCCGGAAGATGAGATGCATCGCGGTAGAGCCGTTTTCGAAGCGATGAATGGTGTACAGCTTCTCCGCCGCATGTGCTGGCAGCATTCCATCCCCATCGCGCGCAAAGTTGATGCCCAGGCTCCGCCCCAGCACACCTTCATCGGTGGCCATCCATCTCACGCCCAGGGTTTGCGCGATGCTCAAAACCTCTTCAGAAACGCTGCCCTCCGAAGGCCACACGCCCACGGGCCGAACTCCGAAGACTTGCTGATGTAAATCCAAACCACGTTGCAGCTGTTCCCGCGCGTCTTCGGGATGAACAAATCGCTGTTGCGGCAACGGCAACCCAGGCGTTGAAACTCCACCCATGTTGGTGTCGCACAGCAGCGGCAGAATCGGATGATAGAACGGCGAAGTCGAGATTTCGATTCTCCCCTGTTGAGCAGCCACGGCGTGAGCGGGCAGGACCTCGCCCAATAGCTCGCGTTGACGAGTAATTACAAAGTTCTGGTCCTCTAGGGAATATCCTCGGCCTTTCTTGATGAGCTCAGCGACGTTCGGATCCAGCAGGAAAAACTCGTCAAACCAGGCAATCTGCGAGAGCACTTGTAGATCCGTGAAGTCCTGCGGCTGAAAAAATTTGTCGGCCCGTTCAGGAGAATCGCCAGCGCTGCGGAAGCGCTCCCACAGTTCGTGGTAGCGAGGATAGCGGCCGATCATGTTCACCGGGTTGGCCTGAAATAAATACTGCAGAGCAAACCGCCGCTCGACGCTGGTCAGATCCCGTGCCGGCTTGGCCGCAACCTGGAGAAAAGGATCGCGGGCCGCTCCCGCAACGTAGTCCTGGAGTTGAGTAATGAGCGATGGAACCAGGTTGAAAGTCTGGTGGACATTGGGAAATTCGTCCAGCAGCTTGACCATGCCGTAGTAATCCTTGAGCGCATGCAGCCGGACCCAGGGAAGCCGATACTCCCCGGTAACCAGGTCTTTATAGTAAGGCTGATGTTGGTGCCAAAATACGATGACTCGCAGGACGGGCATGGAGGAAAGCTCAGTCTAGCACGCAGCGGGGGTGCTCCAGGCTTGGAGGAAAATTGTCTGTCTCTATTGTACCCGTTAAGGAGAAGATCTACTCCGGTCTTAGTTGCCTGTCCCCGTGAGCTTAACAGTCAACTTGGTTTTGAAACCATTGTCGGTGATGGTTAGTACGCCTGCCAGTGCGCCCTGCGTCTTCGGAGTAAACGTTACTGAGATCGAACAACTCGCGCTCGGAACCAGCGAACTGGAACTACCGGGGCAATTGTTGGTTTGAGCAAAGTCGCCACTCACCGAAATATTTGAGATACCGAGATCATCCGACCCGGTATTCTGCAATGTCACTGGCATCGGTTGACTAGTCTGACCGACTGTCACATTGCCGAAGTTGAGCGAAGTAGGAGTAGGAGTTCCGACCCCAATCAGATGAGCCACTTCCCGAATGCGGTTATTTCCAACATCCGCAATCAATAAATTTTCGTTGCTGTCTATGGCCAAGCCGGCATTATTAATGTGGGCTTTGGTGGCCGCCCCTCCGTCTCCTGTGAACGAGTACCACCACCACTGCGTGTCGATGCCAGCCACGGTCACGACGATGTTGGGTGGAGCAGTGTCGATTCGTTGCACCAGTTCGTCATTGCCGCCTCCCACGAATAGGTTACCTCTCGAATCTACTGCTAACTCCGTAGGATTCCACCGGGTGGCGTTGATTGCGGGGCCGCCGTCGCCCTGGAATGTCACGCTACCGTTGTAGGCGAATGTATTGATGTCGCCAACCACGAACTGGTGCTGTGAATCGCCGCAACCTCCAACTACACCAAGAACACAACGGATCACGTTGTTCGTGGAGTCGGCAATATAGAGGTTTTCCGACGCGTCAACGGCAACGCCATAAGGACGGTTAAGTTTTGCGGCGATGGCCAAACCGCCATCACCCGAGTATCCTGCAATCCCTTTTCCGGCAGCAGTTGAGATGACACCATTGCTCACCTCTCGTACACGGTTGGCCCCTGGATCCGTGATAAAGACATTGCCAGCAGCGTCGATAGCCAACGAACTCGGAGTCGCTAGTTGCGCTTTGCTCGCCGATCCTCCGTCCCCGCATCCTGGTGCTGGAACGTTGCAGGTCTGAAAGTTGCCCGCAAATTGGTTGATGATTCCCGTGGCGTTATTAACTTTCCACACGACGCCGTCGAGCGGAGCTGTGATGTAGATGTTGCCGGCGGAATCTACAGCAACTCCGTGGGGGGCATTCACGGTAGCGCTAAGAGCCGCAATTCCATTGTTCCCTCTTGAGTAACCCGATTGGCCGGTACCAGCCACAGTAGCAATTGCTCCAGCAGGGATCACTACCGTCGCGATCGTGATGGCACTGCTTTGGGTGTTTACCACACGGACGCGATTGTTGGCGGTGTCCGCGATGTAGTAATTGTTACTTGCATCCACCGCCGCACTGTAGGGTTCTGCGAGCTCCACCCCAGGAGACGTTGCACCACTGCCATCCCCACCAGTACCCCCTCCAAGTACGGTGTCAATCACCGCGTTTGAGCCCTTAACGGTTACCTCACGGACCCGCTGGTTGCCTGTATCGGAGATAAACATGTTCCCCGATGCGTCAACAAATACCCCGGTTGGACCCGACAGTTTTGCAGCGGTGGGCGTGCCTTTATCACCAGAGAAACCCGCCGCGCCATTCCCCGCAAATGTATTGATCGTTCCCGATGAGACAACCCGAATCCGATTAGTCCGGGTATCAGCTATGTAATAGAGAGTCGGGGAGACCACCCACACGGCTCGCGGAGCTCCCAGGTGTGCGGACAGAGCCGGACCACCGTCCCCGCATGCCAGGGTGCCAAAACACGAATTTCCGGTGCCGGCGATTGTGTTGATAACATTTTTAGTAACTTCGCGAATTCTATTGTCTCCGGTATCGGTGATGTAAACATTGCCGTTGCTGTCCACCGAAACGCCGGCCGGAGCATTCAGATTCGCATTGACAGCGGGCCCTCCATCGCCGCATGGACTTGTGGGTGAAGAGCAGGATGTGAGTGAGCCCGCAAATGCAACGATGTAGCCGACCGGTTTGAACGAGCCTCCACAACCCCTAGCAACCATCACCACGCACCGAACCCGGTTATCTCCGGTATCGGCGATATATACATTGCCCGCCGCATCCACAGCGACTCCTTGGGGGCTGTTGAGCTGCGCGTTAATTGCTTTTCTACCGTCGCCACAGGTCGATTGCGGACAGGGGTCGCTGGTGCCAGCAACAGTGAAGAGCTTGCCGGTCGTATCCACCTCTCGGATTGCGTTGTTTCCCGCGTCGGCAATAAAAATGTTGCCCTGCGTATCGATCGCAAGGGCGGTGGGCCCCGCCAGAGTTCTCTGTAGTCGGTCTCCAGGGATGGGCCAGTAGCCAATGAATCCCTTCCCCGCGAAAGCGGAGACGGTGCTGCCGCTCATTTGAAAGACGTACTGAGAAAACGGCGAAGCGACATAGAGGTTTCCCTGCTCGTCTTCGACTGCAGCAGTGGGTCCTGGAATGTCCGCGCCGAGCGAACTATTGGGCGAAGAGGCTGCCCCAGCAACCGTATTGATTACATTCTGCCCAAACACCATCGAGGTGAGCAACAAAGCGCAAAGTGCCAACGAAAACAGAAAAGAGGCACGCTTGCTGTGGAGAGAATTCAAGCGAAAGTTACAGCGAGGGGAAGCAATACGTGGCATGGGACACACTCCAAAATTCTTTCGGGAGAGGAGTTGAACTACGCTAAGTTCGATATTCGGACATCATTGTTGTCCTAACCCGCAACATTCGTAGCATAGGGCGTCAAGGTGGTCAGCTGCAAGATGCAATATCTTGCGCACCACTATTATTTATACATAGCAACGCCCCCACATGCTGTCGGCTGGACTGTGGTGCTCGGTGTGGGGCAATTCGAAGACCCTGGTTGATAGCCCTGAGCCCCTCCTTCCAATAAGATCTTACCGTCAACGATGGTGGGGACAGTAAACTTCACGGCACCGGGATTCCCCGGAGTCGAATTGTTGTAGGCAGAGGTATTCCAGAGTTCAGGACCAAGCGACCCCGCACCTCCACCCGCTGCTGGAATCGCCTGATAAGCGTACAGCACGGCCGCAGTCGCCGCCGTAGTCATTTTGCCATATGCGTGCGTGTCGAGAGCCCACACAATAGCGTCACCGATGTTGCCTCCCGTACGTTGCCAGGTCACAACGGGCGCCGCCCCCGGGTAAGGAAACTGGTGAAGGGTAGAGGATGTTGCAAATCGAGTTCCGAACAGTCCGACGCCGCTGTTGTTCACCAACGGATAGGCTCTAAGTTGCCCCCCGATGCCCACTACATACATGTAATTTTTGATCATGGTGCCCGTTTGGCCCGCCAGGAACGCTGGTGCACCTCGGCCTCCGCCTGCCTGGTTGTATTTAGGCGGCACTCCAAAAAAACATTGCACGATCGCTCCGGGAGCGGGCGCGGCCGCTGTTGTGCAAGCGTATTTGTCTGGATCGGAGGTCTTACTGTCAATGTGCCCCATGTTCCCAGAAAAGACCAGATATATCATTCCCTGTTTGCCCAAGCTTACGCTCTCAGGATTATTGAGCTTGAACGTCGGCGACAACAGCACCACTCCTCCCGCTCCCAGATCCCAATCATCCGGTGGTAGCGTAATCTGGCAATACTGTCCGGTGCTGTCGCGCGTACACGGGCTGTAACAGTTTGGCGGATTGGGGTTGCTACACGCCACAACGGCTGTCCCCTTGTTCAGCACATCGAAATCAGGTGGGGAGTAGAAATCCTGGACTCCACTGTCGTTCATCCTAACCACGCTATTGCTGTACTCACCCGCACCCTGGGTCACGTCGTTGCCGTTGCTGGTAGAAAAGTAAACGTTTCCCTGAGCGTCCGCCGCTGGAGCCGCGCCCCCCATCCATATACCCGCCTGACATCTTTTCGCCGTGCACGTGGCTTGGGAATTGAACACGTTATAGGTGGTCGAAAAGCTGGGAGTTCCGGTGTAGTTGTAGGTAAACTCGATTACAAATCCCTTGTAAGGCACGACGTCGCAGTGCGATCCCCAGGCGACCCAAATTTTCGCCGTATTGTTTGGGCCATTCACCAGTGCAAGTCCGGCCCTTTGGTTGTTGTCCAGGGAACTGAAACCGGGTGCATATGTTGAGGCGAAGGTTGAGTCTAGAACAAGCGGGCTGCCGGGGATCTCCTGAAGAGTGTCGGCAAACAGCCCGTGCAATTTCTGGCGATAAGTCTTGACGCCCTGGCTGTCCACATCTTCATGTTTGGTCACAACATACAGCACCGGAGGCGTAACCGAGACATCCATTACTGGAGTTCCAGTAATTCCAACTTCTGGCACGATATTGCTACAGCCCTTGGCCAAATCAGTGTACGGAACCGCGATCTCGGTGTATCCGGCTCCGAGGTCACTAGCATTATTCAGATTTGCTTTCGTCAAGACGGTTCCCGTGCTGCTGGTACTGTCAGAGTCCAACACGTACACGCTGTTGTTTTCAGTCGCAGCAAAGACTACGTTCTTGGGAACGCCTCCCACCATCAACTGGTGTACGTAAAGTGGTTGAGCATAGATCTGACCATCGGTTGTCGCCAGCCATTGAGGCACCGGGTGGTTGCTAGAGCTCAATGTTGAAGCCTTCAGAACACCCTCGTTCGGGTTGACTCCATCTCGATTGTTGTCGTTGTGATAAGTGAGAACACACGGCGTCAAACCGGTGCAATAAGTCTGGCCAATGGTCAGTGTCTGGAGCTTCCCGGGAACTGGGATGGCAACCAGACTCATCAGCAAAGCAATTGCTACCACGAGGAAAACCAGCAATGGGATCTTAATAGCGGGTCGCATGAACCACCTTACAGGTGCGGCAATCAGCCTTCTGACTCCACACAATCTAGCGTATTGTACACCTGACTTCAAACACCGCTGCGAGTAATCTCAATAGTGAAATTAATTGCGCACTTGACTTAAGCTAACCTGCTGAAAACCGGCTTCATGGGCCACACACCGCTCCCAGAGCGGATTTGCAAGATTCTTCATCCTTGACAGTCAGGGCCTTTTCGGGCACAGTTACGCTAACTTGGCCCCATGGAGCCCGACTTTCAGAGGCTTGGAAGCCCCGCTTTCTTGGAGAAACCACCAGACTCCCCGGAGGTAACATGAAGCTGTTGACAGCAGCCCTACTGCTGGTTCCAATTAGTGCATTATTTGCCGGAGCCCAGATTCCGGAACATGAACACCACCGAATCCAGAATGTGGTTGTGATCTTCCAAGAAAATCGTAGCCCTGACAATCTGTTTCATGGTCTCCCCAACGCCGACATTGCCAACGTCGGGGTGAATTCGCAAGGCCAGCAAATTACCCTGCAGCCCGCTCCCATGGTTACCAACTATGACTTGGCCCACACTCATGCTGCGTTCGTAGCCATGTACGACAATGGAAACATGGATGGCGCAGACAAGGTCAAAGTGACGTGCAACAAGGGCGCCAATAACTGCCCGCCTCCCAATGCACAGTTCATGTATGTCAATCCTTCCGACGTGGACCCTTATTTCCAGATGGCCCAGCAGTACACGTTTGGGGATCGAATGTTTCAGACTAACCAGGGACCAAGCTTCCCTGCCCATCAATTCATTGTTTCCGGCACTTCAGCGCCGAGTCCGAACAGTAACTTGTTCGCCGCTGAGAATCCGATGGGAGTTTCAAATCCTGCCAACAACGCGGGGTGTACTGCCCCATCGGCTGAATTTGTCAAGATGATTGACCCGAGCGGTAGCGAGTCCCAAAAGATGTACCCTTGCTTTGACCATCTTACGCTGATGGATTTGCTCGACTTTAACGGGATTAGCTGGCGCTACTACGCCCCTTCTGCCGGTTCCATCTGGACCGCTCCGAACGCAATTAACCATTTGCGCTTTGGCGATGATTGGAACAACGTCATCCTCAAACCGACTCAGATCTTGACCGACATCTCGAATGGTCAACTGGCTTCAGTGACCTGGGTGATGCCCAGTGGGCGGTCATCGGACCATCCCGGCATCACGGACGGCACAGGACCCTCGTGGGTGGCATCCATTGTCAACGCCATCGGCAACAGCCAATACTGGGACAACACGGTCATCATCATCACCTGGGACGATTGGGGAGGATGGTATGACCATGTAGCCCCGACGATCATCAATTCTTATGAATACGGTTTCCGCGTCCCGCTGATCGTCGTGTCACCCTTTGCCCGGCAAGGTTATGTTTCCCACGTGACCCATGATTTCGGCAGTATTGTGAAGTTTATTGAAGAGGTTTACCGGCTGCCTTCGCTCGGTTATGCGGATGCTTTAGCGGACGATCTCTCGGACTGTTTCGACTTTCACCGCCACAATCGGTTTCAAGCGATTAAAGCGCCGCACAACAAACAATATTTCCTGAAGGACAAGCGTCCACCGACCGATCCGGACGACGATTAGTCACAGAGGCGGATTTTGGAATGCCCCAGCCTTCGCAAAGGGCGCGAAAGGCTGGGGCACCCGTCCCCCACCGTCTCCGAGTTTCAGGTTGCGAACCGCATTGCTGCCGATGCCGCCCAGAATCCGACGAATCCCGCACATGCAGCCCATAGCAGGAAAGCGAGACAGAACGCCTTGCCGAACCAATTCTGCAGAGACTCTGAACTTGAACGCGTGAGGCGGGCCAAAAGAAAACCGGATTTGTGCACAGTCCAAAGATTAAAAGCTGCGAGTGGCAGGCCAATAATGATCGCTAGCAGATAGCCGCCGAGTTGGGTATGTTCCAACCTAGCCGCCAACACTGCACCTACAAGCATGGTTGTGGAACTTAAGACGGCCAACAACGTGAGCAACATAAGTTATCTACACCCCGCCCAAATAGGGAGCTTAAAAGCCGCCAGCACTGTTCGCGAGCCCTGCAGAGGACTGCGTTGGCGGGTGGCCCATTCAAGCCGTTTTTTGGCTTGAGTGGGGCAGTTTAACCACCGGACACAGCTTGCCAGCCGCTCGTTCCCGCTTTCGCGCTGTCCACTCCGACTCAATCTCTACTCGTCCTTCACATCCAGCCGCATACTGACGAAAACTGCTCCACTCCCAGTCTTCCGCGCGCTCACACACTCCGCGTTTCACCGGATTGCGATGGATATACCGAAGCTTTTCCCAGAATCGCGGATGATTTCGAATATTGAAATCGTAGTAGCGTTTTTGCCAGAAGTGCTCCGCTTCGCCAATCAGGCGCCGCGACACGCCTTGCTTCAGCGACTTGAGCGCGTCCGCCAGTGTCCCTCGCGACGGCTCACTGAGTAGCAAGTGAACGTGCTCCGGCATGACCACATACCCATAGACGCAAAGTCCGAAGCTGCGTCGCACCCGCTCCAGTCCGTCCTCGAAAATTTGTTTGGATGTCGCAGTATTGAGCGACGGGCGTCGCCGGTAGCAACAGAACGTCACGAAGTGGCTCTGCCCGGATTGGTGAAATCGACTGAGTCCCCACGGCACGAACTCAGCTTACGCCCGGACAACTCCCCCACTCAAGCCAAGGTGCGGCTTGAGTGGGCCATCGGTCCTTTGTCAGACTCTGACTCCGTTCCGGTACACTAGGGGCCGGGAGAGATCCCGTTCTCGCGATGACAAAATCTACGCCAACTTTGAATCCTGCTGCTCACGCTAGCGGTGGGTTGCTTACGGAACAGGACCTCTACCTGTTCAACGAAGGCAACCACTATCGGGCATATGAGCGGCTGGGCGCACATCTGACCACGACCGGAGACGAGCGCGGTGTGTGCTTTGCGGTGTGGGCGCCGAATGCGCGAGACGTTTCCGTCATTGGCAGTTTCAATCGCTGGGACCCGCACGCGCATCCGCTGCGGGCGCGCGGAGGCTCCGGCATTTGGGAAGGCTTTGTTCCCGGCGTCGAAAAGGGGTCGCTGTACAAGTTTCATATCGTTTCCCATCATCATGGGCATGTCGTAGATAAAGCCGATCCGTTTGGAATTTTGCAAGAGAAGCCGCCGCGCACCGCTTCCGTAGTCTGGGACTTGGACTACACGTGGTCGGACCAGGAGTGGATGCAGCAACGGGAAGCCAAGAATTCGCTGCATGCTCCCATGTCGATTTACGAAGTGCATCTGGGATCGTGGATGCGCGTTCCGGAAGAACACAATCGCCCGCTGACTTATCGCGAGATGGCGCCGCGCCTGGCTGACTACGTTCAGCGCATGCAGTTTACCCATGTGGAGTTGCTGCCGGTGATGGAGCATCCTTTTTATGGCTCGTGGGGATACCAGACTACGGGATACTTCGCGCCTACCGCGCGTTACGGCACGCCGCAGGACTTCATGTATCTAATGGACTACCTGCACCAGCGCGGCATCGGCATAATTCTCGACTGGGTGCCGTCACACTTCCCTTCTGACGAACATGGGCTGGCCTACTTCGATGGCACGCATTTGTTTGAACATTCGGATTCGAGGCAAGGGTTCCATCCCGACTGGAAGACGCTGATCTTTAATTATGGGCGCAACGAGGTTCGCAGCTTTTTGCTTTCGAGCGCGATGTTCTGGTTGGACAAGTATCACGCAGACGGCCTGCGAGTGGACGCGGTAGCCTCCATGCTCTACCTAGATTATTCCCGCAAAGAAAGTCAGTGGCTGCCGAATCAATATGGCGGGCGGGAAAATCTGGAAGCGATTGATTTCCTGCGCCAGTTCAATCAGGAAGTTTATAAAGAGTACCCTGGCATTCAGACGATTGCGGAAGAATCCACAGCCTGGCCCATGGTTTCACGGCCGATTTACCTGGGCGGGCTGGGCTTCGGCTTTAAGTGGGACATGGGATGGATGCACGATACGTTGAAGTATTTTGCTCAGGACCCCATCTATCGTAAATTTCACCACAATCAGCTGACATTTCGCGGGCTGTATGGCTTCACTGAGAACTTCGTGCTGCCACTGTCGCATGACGAGGTCGTCCACGGTAAAGGATCGTTGATCCAGAAGGTGGCCGGAGACGAGTGGCAGAAATTTGCCAATCTGCGCCTGCTGTTTGGCTACATGTATGCGCAGCCGGGCAAGAAGATGCTTTTCATGGGCGATGAGTTTGCACAGGTCCGCGAGTGGGCGCATGACCTCAGCCTGGAATGGCACCTGTTGCAGTTTCCGTTTCATCGCGGACTACAAAGCTGGGTCGAACAGTTGAACCGGGTTTATCGTGCAGAGCCGGCACTGCACGAACTCGATACAGACCCCGGCGGATTCGAATGGGTGGACTGCAATGACAGTGCCGCCAGCACGATTTCACTGTTGCGTAAGAGTAAGTCGGCCGAACACAGTGTCGTGGTGGTATGCAACTTTACGCCCGTGCCCCGGATGGGGTATCGCCTGGGAGTTCCTGGCGGAGGATTTTGGCGGGAACTGCTGAATAGCGACGCTACAGAATATGGAGGCAGCGGGCTCGGGAATCTGGGTGGGGTCGAAGCCGAGAAAGAGACGGCTCACGGACGGCCCTATTCGATCAGTTTGACCCTGCCACCGCTGGGGGCAGTTTTCCTGAAAGCCGATTAGTCGTCAGCTGCCGGGCACAATGTAGGCAGAGAGACACAGAGGTTCTCGGTTCTTGGGCGGTACCCGCACTGCACGGACTTCGTACAGTAGAGACCGTTTCAGGAGGCCAACAAGACCTCTAGGCGGTCGAGAATGTGCCGTAGTGGGACTCCCTTTCCCAGGGTGGCATCCACGAACGGGGCCACTTCTGCTGGGAGTGGAGGGGAGCCTGAGATCATAATAACGGGAAGAGTCGGCTGCCGCCCCTTCAGGTGGACGGCCAGTTCCAGACCGTTCATGCCCGGCATTTCGTAGTCCAAAATAACCGCGTCGATGACTTTTTCTTTGGAATGAAAGAGCCGTAGAGCGTTGCGGCCATTGCTGGCTGCGATGACCTGATACCCGTTTCGCCCCAGGAGAGCTTGGTATAGTTCCCGGATCCCGGCATCGTCATCCACGCACAAAACGGTAGGACATTTCATCGCACAGCACTTCCATTTCCGTCCGGCCCTTAGGCGGCTAGGCAAGAGCACACTGTAGGAGAGCACGTTGAATGCCATGACGAAGTCCATGAAGGAGCGACGGCCGCAGCAATCAGGATTGCCCGAGCCGAAGCTCAGAGCGACAACATTAGATGTCTTCTATGAGCGTGCTAGACTCGATTTGGCTGCTGCTCCATGCGGATTCTCACGCGCTACATTCTGCGGGAAATCACGGCCCACGCTCTAATCGGCGTGGCCGTATTTACTTTCGTCCTATTCACCCGTGACCTCGGACAGATCCTCGAACTGGTAGTACGAAACAGCGCCCCGCTGCCCAGCGTGGCTGAAGTCTTCTTCTTTGTAGTTCCTGTCACTCTGACCATCAGCATCCCGGCTGGTGTGCTGGTGGGGATTCTAATCGGCCTGAGCCGGCTCGCCGCCGATAGCGAGATCACTGCGATGCGGGCCAGCGGAATCGGAGTGTGGAGTTTCCTGCGAACCATCTCGATTTTCGCCGTGGCCGCATGGATTCTGGCGCTGGCTAACGGAGTGTATTTAGCACCGCGGTCGCAAGCCGCCATGGTCAGGCTGCAGAATCGGCTGAAAGCGGCGCAGGTGTCGTTCGAAGTTCAGCCACGAGTGTTTTATGAAGGCTTTCCCCAGCTCGTTCTCTACGTGCAAAATGTGAAGGCGGCGCAAGGTGCGGCGATCTGGAAGGGCGTGTTTATCGCCGACATGAGCATTCCGTCTTCGCCCAGAATTACGCTGGCACGCCAGGGCATTCTAGTGAGCGAAGGTCCGGAGATGCTGCATCTGCACCTCACCGACGGCTCGACTCACGAGACCGATCCCCGGGGCACGGACCACTACCAGATTTCTACCTTCGAGCAGACCGACATCCAAATTCCTGTGTCACCAGCCGACAACGCCAAGGAGCGGGAGATGGCTCCGGTTTCACAAATGGAGACCGGCGACTTGTGGATACAGGCGCAAGAGGCAAAAGACCCGGCACTGGCACGTTTATACCTGATCGAATTCCATCGCCGGTTTGCACTGCCAACGTCTTGCCTGGTACTGGCACTGGTGGGAATTCCGCTTGGCCTGTCGTCGAAGAAAGGTGGCAAGTCCACCGGCTTTGTGCTGACCATTCTGTTGGTGTTCGCGTATTACTCGGCATCGCTGGTAGGCGTTTCCCTGGCGCGGCAGGGAAAGCTACAACCCGGACTGGGAGTCTGGTTGGCAGACATTGTATTTTTTCTGGGAGGGGTCTTTCTGCTGTGGCGCGCGGAACGCAAGCCGTTTGAGATTTCCTCGGTGCGCAGCCTTTGGCATCGCTTGCGTAACGGATCGCGGGAAAACGGAGTTGCCGTTCGCAATCATGGTACCAATGGCGCTTTCCAGCGCGCGATCAACCGCCGCCGAGTTTTCAGCGCCAACTTCCCCACCATCCTGGACGATTATGTGCTGCGGGATTTCGGCATGAATCTGGCCATGGTGCTGGCAGTTTTCCTGATGCTGTTGCTCGTGTTCACGTTGTTTGAGTTGCTCAGTGACATTCTGCGAAATCAGATTTCGCCACTGGTCGTGGGAGAGTACTTGCTGAATGTCTCTCCCTACTTCTTGTACAACATAACGCCTTTGAGCATCCTGCTGGCGGTGCTGGTCACACTTGGAGTGATGCAGCGGTCCAATGAGATCACCGCGATCAAAGCGACAGGAATCAGCATCTACCGAGTGATCACACCCCTGTTGCTGGCGACGGCAGTACTGGCGGTGGGACTATTTTTCTCCGATCAGATTTACCTGCCGCACGCCAACAAGCGGCAAGACGCCCTGCGCAATCTGATCAAGGGCAAGCCAGCGCAGACTTATCTGAACCCGGACAGGAAGTGGATTTTCGGGGCCCACTCGGACATTTACTACTACCAGTTGTTCGATTCCGATCGCGACGAATTCGGCAGGCTGGCAGTGTTCCAGTTCGACCCGGCAACATTTCAATTGACCAAACGGATTTTCGCCGACCGGGCGCATTGGGAAGAGAGCCTGGGACGCTGGGTTTGCACGCAGGGATGGGAGCGCGATTTACGCGGGTCTGCCATCGAAAACTACCGGACGTTCGATGTGGCCACATTTCCTGTCGTAAACGAGCCTCCGACGTACTTCAAGAAGGAAGTCAAGCAATCTTCAGAAATGAATTACGGCGAGTTACGGCGCTACATACGCGATCTTCAGCAAAGTGGATTTGACGTGGTCCGCTTGCGAGTTCAATTGCAAAAGAAGCTGGCGTTTCCAGTCATTACGCTGGTGATGGCGGTGTTGGCTGTTCCCTTTTCTCTTTCTGCGGGACGACGGGGTGCGGTCACTGGAGTCGCCGTCGCCGTGGGAATCGCAGTTGTGTACTGGACTGTCGCCGGTCTGTTCGAGGCCATGGGAAACATCAGTCAACTGCCGCCCGTACTGGCCGCCTGGTCTCCGGACCTGATCTTTGCCATGGTGGGCGGATATTTAATTTTGAAAGTTCCTGCTTAGAAATCCACACACAAACCAAGACTAACCACAGGGAACACAGAGGGCACAAGGGAGTGCAGCCTGCCTCATAGCGCATCCTCAGTGAAAGCTGGACTACTTTGTGGCCACGGCGGAAGGTTGCGCGAAATTCGCAACCGGAGAACCCAACACCGTCAACAACCCCGTCGTCGTAGCGAGAGTGTAAGCCGAGATTGTGCCTGCGCCGTTGTTCGCTACATACACATAATCGGTGGGGTTGGTGGTCGTGTTTCCGACGTTAGTTCCCGTCGCTCCCGCGCGGACCGTGATTGAAACGGGATTGAGTCCGGTAGAGATCGTTGGGGGCGAAAGCGGGGTCAAAACGCCTGTACCACTACTGTAGGAATACTGGGATACCGTGTCAGCCCCAACGATGTACATAAAATTGAAATTTGGGTCGGCTGCAATCGCGCGGGGGCTAAGTCCAGTAGAGAACGGCGAATTTTGAACTGCCGTCAAAGTCCCGTCCGGAGCGTTCGGATTGATGCAGGAGGTGACGACGGCATCGCAAATGGCAAAGGCAGAGACGTTATTTGAGCCGGAATTCGCGACATAGAGAAAGCCGCCGCTGGGATTAATATTCAACGCGTCCGGGCCACTCCCTGTCACGTATAACGGTACTCCGGGCACTGTAAGAGCACCCGAGGCAGGATCCACTTTGAACACAGAGACAAAATCGGCCAGTTGGTTTGCCACGTATAAGAACGTCCCCGACGCGCTAACAGCCACAGCTGACGGTAGTGTTCCATTGGGAAATGAAAAACCTGTGGGGATGGTGCTAAATGGAGAACCCGGCACAGCGGTCAAGCCAGTACCGTTTATGGTAAATACTGAAACATTGCTTGCTACCTGGTTGGCCACGAAAAGAAACTTGCCGGAACGGTCAATGTCCATCGCAACCGGGTCCTTCCCGGTGGGCGTGCTGCCACTGGCGGCAGTGAGCGTACCGTCGGTGTTGATGGCATAAGCGGAGATTGTATTCGCAGCGCTATCAGCCACAAACAAGGCGCTCACGGAAGGAGTGATCGCCATGGCGGACGGAGTAGCACCGGTAGCGGCAGCATTCCCGAGCACACTCAGGCTACCGTTGCTCAGACTCACCGTGTAAGCGGCAACACTGTTGTTGCCCTGGGTAGTGACATACAGGAGGCCGGCGCCCGAGTTGGTCAAGGGATTATTGTTGTGGCCGCAGGCGATAGCGCTGAGAAGCAAAGCCGCAAGCAGCAGATACTCCAGAAAGCGGAACTTCATCCCGATTCTTTCTCCCTATTAATGGTCAAGCTCTCGCCTATGAGGATCGAGGGTTGCATTCATTTGTTTATCAGGAATGCGCGGTAAGAGCAAACTTCACCTCCTCATTGGAACCACAAACGAAGGAGAAAGTTGCATCGGGCATTGGGCAAGCTGGCCAATCAATCCAACCAGCGGTTCGAGAAACACATCATCAACTAGTCAAGGCTGTGGCGAACCGGGGCAATGGAAGTTTTCTGAATTACCGGATACGAGGCCTCCGGAACGGCGAGAGGCAGGCGAATTTCGACGACCAAACCGCCGCCAGGACTATTGGCAGCCTTAACGCTGCCGCCATGTAGGCGGACAGCGCGCTCTGTGATTGCCAAACCCAGACCGACCCCGCCGGTGTGGCGTCCACGGGCGTCGTCAATGCGGTAAAAAGGATGGAACAGTTTTTCCAGCGAGTCTTCAGGCACTCCAGGGCCATCGTCGGTAACTCGAACAACCGCTTCCTCTCCGGCTCCTTGCCCCCGCTGCAAGCGCACTTGCACACAACTTCCTTCCGAGGTGTAGCGGATGGCATTGCGAACCACGTTCTCAATGGCGCTGTGCAACAACGATGGGCTGCCCACAACTACACAAGTCTCCCCGAAAATAGTCTCAACCTGGCAATGGCGGGTTTGCGCTTCAAAGGCGGCATCGCGGGCAATTTCCTGAATGATGTACTGCAAATCCACTGGAAGTTTTTCGATGGACTCTGCCGCTTCCAGACGGGAAATGGTCAGCAAACGCTGAATGAGTTCGTTGACGCGGTTAGACTCGCGATCAATGCGATCGAGGGCGCTGCCAACTTCAGGACCTGCACGCTGGCGGGCCAACTCCAAAGCTACATTCAAGCGAGCCAGCGGAGAGCGCAATTCGTGCGAGATATCGGTCAGTAAACGAGCTCGCGAATTGACTAAGTCCTGCAAGCGTCCTGCCATGCGGTCGAAGTCGCGCATCAGTTCAGCGATTTCATCATGCCGCCGCGACTGGGGACTGCCAGCGCGGGCAGTCAGGTCGCCGGCAGCCAGCTTCTGGGTCGCAACCCGCAATTGCACGATGGGTGAGGTCAAATATCGCGCCAAAACAAAACACACAAAGCCGGATGAAAGGACTGCAATCAGAATTCCCAACCCAGGCACACCATGTGGACCAAACACGCCGTGTGGCTCGGGAGGCAGTTCGATCACCATGTTGTAACGGTGTCCCTCACTGGTGGTCATTGAGGGGCGCAGGAACTGGATGGGCCTCAGCCTTCCCAACCATGACTCGGCGGTGCGAACTTGACCGCGTTGCACGCGCATAATCCATTCCGGCGGACTGTGACCGAGCAACTCCCGGTCTTGCTCATCGAAAAGGTACAGGCGGGCATGTTGTGAATCACGCACTCCGTGGGCGAACCTGCGCGCAACTTCCTCCCCGCCACTTTCGTAAGCCTGCACCGTATCCGCCAGGAGTTTGTCCTGTTGCGCGTGCAGGCTGGAGGTCTCAGTGGCTGGGCGCATGACCAGCGTGGTTAAGATCGCGAGTACAAGGAACAACGCCAGCGCCAACCAATAGCTGAGGAAAATCTTAAGGAAGAGGCTCCTCATTCGCTCTCGCCTCGGGTATGGCTGCTGACCGTCTCGCTGCGCGGATGGACGAAAATGTATCCCACACCACGCACAGTCTTGATGTGTTCGCTCCCGTTGTCAGAATCCCCCAGCTTCCGGCGTACCTTGCTGACGTGCATGTCTATGCTGCGATCGAAGGGTGAAAAGCGGCGGCCGAGAACGGCGTCTGCCAGGTGATCGCGGCTGACTACACGGCCCGCCTGCTGTAGCAATATATGTAGCAGATTGAATTCGACAGAGGTCATCTCCACCGGCTTGCCATCTTGCAGGACCGTCCGGGTAGCTGGGTCCAGTTCAATATCGGCAACGCGCACGATTTCCGGAAGAGGAGTTGGAGAATCACTCTTGGCGGCATGGGTGCGACGCAAAATGGCACGAATGCGGGCCACCAGTTCGCGGGGATTGAAAGGCTTGGGCAGATAATCGTCGGCACCGAGTTCTAGACCCACAATGCGATCCACGTCTTCGCCCCGCGCCGTGAGCAGCAGAACCGGAATGCGCGAAGTCTGACGTATGCGGCGCAGTACTTCGAACCCGTTACTGCCGGGCAGCATCACGTCGAGTACTACCAGCAGGTGATCGCCGGCGAGAGCACGCTCCAGGCCGCGATTGCCTTCGTGGACGGCCTCGACCTGAAAGCCTTCGGGCCCCAGGTATTCACTCACAAGGCTGCACAGTTCTACATCATCGTCAATGACCAGAATGCGATCCACAGATCCATTCTAGTTTCTGAAGCGGGGTGGCGGGGTAAAGAATTGTCAAGACCCCTGACGAAAACGACGACAAAACTTTACTTGGGTTGACCGACTCTTTACTACTAATCAGCTGGAAAGGTGTTTCTATAGTGACAGGCAATTTGACGTTTCCGTACACGGGAGATGCTCATAGGAGAAGTTATGAAATTCAGTTTTGGCAAAATAGTAGGAGCAACGCTGGCTCTCGCCCTTCTGGCGGGAATTGCAGTGGCCCACGCCAGCAGGCGGCATGATGGTGAGTTTATGGGCCGTCACGCCCTTCGTTTTTTCACCCACTATCTTGATCTGACCGCCGCGCAACAGGCGCAGATCAAGGGCATTCTTGCCAAGGACAAGCCTGCGGTCGAACCGCTGTTCCGGCAAGAGATGGAAAGCCACAAACAGATGATTCAGCTCATTCAGAGCGGCAGCTTCGATGAAGCAAAGGCACAAGCCATTGCAACTCAGAGCGCACAGATTCGGGCCCAGCTTGAATTGCAACATGCCCGCATGGCGTCCGAGGCATATCAGGTCTTGACCCCGGAGCAAAAGACAAAGCTGGACCAGTTCATCGCCAACCGGGAACAGCGCTTTGAGCAGCATATGCACGAGCATGGGGATGGAGACAGCGCTCAAGACTAGAGGTTTGCGGGCGCTGCTTTTTTGAGGGGGATAGTTAGCGCTCTGCTGATGTGGCGCGGACGGGAGCGACCGCGCCACATTTTTTCACCGCAGTAAACCGACGCTGCGACGCCAGTGAAACTGAAGCCTAGGCTGATAGAATCTCATCTATTAAGCTCATGCTGCCCAAAAGCCTGCGCCCCTTAATTCCCTATTTCAAGAAGTACCGCGGCAGCTATATTTTGGGCACGGTTTGCGTATTCCTGACCAACGGAATCTGGATCCTCTTTCCCCAAGTGATCCGGCGGGCGGTGGATGATCTTCACTTGGGCGTTACGCGCCACAAGCTGGTTACCTATGCGTTGCTGATACTGGCTGTCGCTGCTGCCAAGGGTCTATTTCAGTTTCTTACCCGCTGGATTGTGATTGGCGTTTCCCGCGAAATTGAATTCGATCTGCGCAACGATCTGTTTCAACACCTCGAACGACTTTCCTATTCGTACTATCAGCGAACCCGCACCGGCGACATCATGGCCCGCGCCACTAATGATCTAAACGCGGTGCGCATGCTGCTGGGGCCGGCCATCATGTACTCGGCGAATACGGTCGTGTTCACAGCCGGAGCACTGGTCTTCATGTTTTCGATCAGCCCTAAGCTGACCATGTATGCCTTCCTGCCCCTGCCGATTGTCAGCATCACCATCCAGTATTTTGGGCGAAGAATTCACGAGCGGTTCGAGCGAATCCAAGCCATGTTTTCCGATATCTCGGCGCGAGCGCAAGAAAATTTCTCTGGAGCACGGGTGATTCGCGCCTATGTACAAGAAGAGGCCGAAATCGCAGCCTTCGAACAATCGAATCTTGAATACATCAAGCGCAGCTTGAAATTAGTGCGCTTGATGGGCATGCTGTGGCCAACTCTTGAAACCATGCTCGGCCTGGCAATTGTGCTGGTGTTATGGCTTGGTGGACGCGAAGTCATCAACGGACAACTAAAGGTAGAGTTGATTTCGCATCTCGCCACGAAAACAACGCTCTTTTTAGATGGCTCGAT